>Ga0193713_1000335_pt1 | contig 15973 bp, 15 predicted proteins | sample H3a2metaG_FD_143054 | JGI IMG/M metagenome (GOLD analysis project Ga0193713, IMG submission 143054) | Soil microbial communities from a riparian zone of the East river system, Colorado, United States - H3a2 | ecosystem: Environmental > Terrestrial > Soil > Riparian zone | place: USA: East River... | reverse complement strand
TTCGCGACGAACTGGGTGAAGATGTTCGGACGCTCCTGCGTCAGGAGCGACGCGACGTGCCCCTGGCGGCGCGCCTCCTGGTAGATCTGCTTCGCCTCCTCGCGCTCGCGGATGATCCCGCGGATCTTCCGGTCGCCGATGACCATGATGAAGTCGCGCACCGCGGCGTCGTCGGGCAACGGGAAGAGGTAGACCGCCTCGATCTTGCCGTCGTACGGGTTGTGGTACTGCTGCTTGACCGTGACGGAGGCGATGTAGATCGAGACCTGCGCCTTGACGTCGGTGTGCTTGAGCGGAATAGGGACGAGCTTGTCCGCCAGCTTGGCGCGCAGCTCGCCGCCGCGGGGTTCCTGTATTTCCGGATACGGCCTCGATCCTCCGATCCCCATCGTATCCGTCAGGGACCCGGACCTGTCGCCCTTCATTTGCTTCTTCAAAAAGCCTATGACGTCCTTGGTACTTTCGGATTCACGTCCTCCCGCCCTCTCCGCGACGATCAGGAGTTCCTCTTTTGGTTCGAGCAAGGAGAAGGTCGCCCCTGCGATGGCCGGATCGCTCGCCGGCGCCTCCGCATGCTTGTACGCCCGATAGTAGACGGTTCCGCCCTGCTGCCCGCAACTCGCCCAGACCGCCGCGATCGCAGCGAGCACCAGCCAGACTCGGAGTCTCTTCATCGGGCATCTCCTGTCCGCACGAGTGTAACTTTCGCGTCGAACCGCTCGCCCCCTGTCGTCGCCGCAGCGACGACCTTGCCTTCCATGTGACACGGCTCCGATTCCATAAGGTGCACGCGCGCCACGCGGATGCGACCCGAGGGCGCCTCGCCCGTCGTGAGGGCCGCGAGCACGATCTTGCCGCCCTGCAGGGCCTTCGGATCGTACGTCGGCGGCTCGCGGTACGCGGCCGGCGCCCCGCCCTCGACGCCGACGATCGCCGCGCGGTCGTCGGTGCTGATCTCGACCTGCCACGCGGCCAGCTTCTTCTCGCCCGCCTCAACATAGACGTCAACCGCGACGAAGCGGTTCCCGTGGATCTCCCGTATGCGGGGCGAGCGGACTGCCGTGCAGGCCCTCAACATCTCGGTCGCGTCTCCGCCCTTCCGCGAGAGCGCGTAGGCGTCGACCACGTCGACGGCATGGGCGGGCAGGACGAACGTGAGCGTGATCGCGACGGCGAGGATCGCGGCGGCCGAACCCGCGAAAATGGACCACGCGGGACGGCGACGGCGCGGAATGGTCGAAAGGATCGCGCGATCCACCTCGGGGGAGACATCAACGGACTGGGCGGCCTTCATCGAGTCCGCCATGAAGCGAAGGACCTCGATCTCCACCATGCACTGGAGGCATTCGAGAACGTGCTGGGCTTCCTCCGGCGACCCTTCACCGGCACGGACACGATCTTGAGCCAGCCCGTCGAGGTGATCCATCGATCCTGAGGCGGCCAAACAGGCACGAAGGTTCACGGAATCCACTTGAGATTGCAGATTTCGGATTGCTGATTTCCGGACCCGCAATCAACTGGGGGGTTTCGTGCGATTCCTCAGAATCGTCAGCGCGTGATGCAGCCGTGACTTGACTGTGCCCAGGGGTATCTCCAGCGCCGCCGCGATCTCTTCGAGAGTCAACCCGTCCGCGAACCGCATCTGCACCACTTCGGCGTGTTCCTCCCCCAGCTGGTTGAGATAGGCGTCGATCGCGCCTTGGACGCTTCTCGGCGCTTCGGGCTCGGGGCCCTCGGGAAGCGTCCGGCGCGCGCGCTTGCGGTCGATGGAGCGGTGCTTGACCACCGGGTAGAGAAACGTGCGGAAGCCGGCGCGCAGCTCGAGCTCCGGGAGTTTCCTGAAGACGTACGCGAACGTCTCCTGCAGGATGTCGAGCGCCCCCTCGCGGTCGCCGCAGATCCGGCGCGCCAGTCCCGCGACCCAGTCCCGGTGGCGGTAATAGAGCGCTTCGAACGCCGCCGCGTCGCCGCGCCGGGCCGCGTTGACCAGGTCGGCGTCCGATCGGGAATCCATTGACATCTTAGACGCTCGGCGAGGAGGCCACGCCGAACGTCCCCCACGGACGATCGAGGTCGACGGCGCCCTCGAGCAGGCGGATGTACGCGGTGTTCGGAATCTGGATGGGCTGAAACTGGACCGTGGCCGGCGTCACCATCTGGATGTCGCAGAAATGGAAGCCGCGCGCCGAGAGGTGCTGCAGAAGGCCGACGAGGGCCGCCTTCCCCGCGTCGGTCGCGCGGTGGAACATCGACTCCGCCATGAAGGCCGCTCCGATGGCGACACCGTAGATGCCGCCCACGAGCTTCCCCTCCGCCCGGGCTTCCACGCTGTGGGCGTGGCCCGCGCGGTGGAGCGCGAGGTAGGCGGCGCGCAGTTCGGGCGAGATCCACGACGCGGGCCGCGCGGCGCAGCCGTCGATGACGCCCTCGAAGTCGCGGTCGGAAGTCAGCTCGAACTTCCGCACCGACCGCTTCAGGCGCCGGGGCAGGTGCCAGCCGTCGGTGGGAAGAATTGCCCGGGGTTCCGGCCGGTACCACGAGACCGCTCCGGTGGCCGGATCGGCCATCGGGAAGGCCCCCTGCCGGTAGGCCCCGAGAATCGATTCCGGCGTGAGCCGCATCGCCGTATAGTATCGCCCCCGATGCGCTACCGTCTCCGCCGCCGCGGCGTCGACCACGGCTTCGTGACGCCGGTCCCGCGCGCCACCTCGTGGGAAGCGGCCGAGCCCGTGCCGCTTCCCGGGATCGTGCCCGTGCCCGACACCGCCCCGGTCACGCGACTTCTCGATCGGCTTCGCGCCGGGGAAGATCTCGCGCCGCTGCTGCCGCGCGCGATCCGGGTCGTAGGCACGACGCAGAACGTCGCGGACCCCCTGGAGATCCAGAAGGTCCATTTCGCGCGCGACCTCTACATCAAGGTCAACTGGCTCTCGACGCATCCCGGCGATGGGTCGCTTCGGCTGAGGTTCGGATATGGCGCGGAGATCCTGGACGACTGGAAGGACGATCCCGCGGCGGCCCGGGCGAGCGAGCGGCTCTTCGACGCGGTCTTTCCCGTGAGCCGCGCCGTCACCCGCAACCGGCGCCTGTTGGCCGAGATCCGCCGGCGGCTAGGCGGCTCCCCCCGGTTCATCCAGCGGATCCTCTACTCGAACTCGCCGGGCGGCGGCGCGCTCTTCCACCATGATTTCGTCCCAGGGCAGGCGGGCGTGGTTTATGCCCAGCTCACGGGGTCGACGGGATGGCTGACCCTGCCCAAGCGGGAGCTGGAGCGCCTGGCGCGGGTTGACCTGGATTCCAGCGACCCTCGAATAGACCGCCTAATCAACCATAGGGGCGCTCTCACGCGACGACTGGCGGCCGACGGCTGGTTCTTCGTCCTGCGACCGGGGGACGCGATCCTGCTCCCGTCGTTCGGGTGGGACGACGTCGCCTGGCACTCCGTTTTCACCCTGGGAAGGGGCCGGAACGTCGCGTTGTCGTTCGGGATCGCCAAGAAAACATGACTCCGCATTTACTTACCTGCCAAGCAGTTACAGCATCCACCATTTGGCCGCCAAGTTTTGTTGGCACCGAGGGCCTTTCGGACCCTGTTTTTCGCGCGGAATCGGCCTCAAATCATTGGCACACCGGTTGCTCTATTCCAAGTGAAAATTTCGATCCCGCTCCAATTGCCCCGACCCGTTGTCGGGGCAAATTTATTTTAAAGCCCGCCTTCCCAACCGGTACGATGGCCTCATGATCGCCTTCCTCGCCGCCTTCCTGCTTTGCCAGGAATCCCCCGCCGACTTCCTCAAGAAGGTCGAAGAGAAGTACGCCACGGCCAAGGCCCTGTCGGTCTCGGCGGAGGTCCAAATCTCCGGCAAGCAGGACGGGCGCGACATCAAGGGGAAGATGGAGGTCGCCTTCCGGTCGAAGGGCGAGGGCAAGGTCCGCGCGGAATTGTCCGGCACCATGAACGACCAACCGGTGCCCCGGACCATGAATGTCTCGGACGGGAAGGCCCTGGCCTCCATCGCGGGGATGGATCGCCCGCAGAAGAAGGATCACGCGCTGGCGCTGGGATCCTGGTCCCGGCGGTTTCTCGTCCGGACCGGTCTCCTGGGGTCGACCAGCTCGCTCTTCGCGTCGGTCTTCCAGTCCCAGACCGTGAAACTCGAGGACCTCTTCAAGGTGAGCGAGGTCACCGACGGCGGCTGGGAGAAGTACGAGGGGAGGGAGCGGCGGGTGATCAAGTTCACGGTCGCGTCCCCCGAACCGGGGAGCCCGCCGATGAAGTGTAAGATCTGGGTCGATCACAAGACCCTGGCGGTCCTGAAGCGCGAGTCGTCGCAGACCACGCCGACGGGGTCGGTCACGATCACTGAGACCTACGGCGAAGCCGTTTTCGACGGCGACATCTCCGACGACGAGTTCAAAGTCGGCGATTGATTCCGTCCTCATTCCTCATTCCTCATTCCTCATTCCTCATTCCTCATTCCTCATTCCTGATTCTTGATTCCTGATTCTTGATTCCTTCGAAATGTGCCCTATTGTGACACTTCCCCCGCGATAATAAGATCGTGCGCGGGGAAACGCGGGCGTTACCGGACGTAACGCGATTGGGAACCGCTTTGACGCCCCGCGCAACCCGCTGGACGCGAACCTCCTCGGCGCGGCCCGAGTGGCAAGCGAGTTGCGTCGCAGACTTCTGACATCTTTCTGAAGTCTGATGTCTGAAGTCTGAGGTCTGTGTAGAATCAGGATCACCTTAACAGGAGAGAGAACGATGAGCTTGATGATTCCCCGGGAGTCCAACGACAAGCGCAACGAGGCCCTCAAGGTCGCGCTCTCGCAGATCGAGAAGCAGTTCGGCAAGGGCTCCATCATGCGCCTCGGCGCGGACACGCGGCTCGACGTCGAGGGCGTCACCACCGGATCGCTGTCGCTCGACCTCGCGCTCGGCGGCAAGGGCGTCCCCAAGGGGCGCGTCGTGGAAGTGTTCGGCCCCGAGGGGTCGGGCAAGACAACCCTCTGCCTCACCGTCATCGCGAACGTCCAGAAGAAGGGCGGCCAGGCGGCCTTCATCGACGCGGAGCACGCGCTCGACCCGCAATACGCGAAGAAGCTCGGCGTCAACCTCGACGCCCTCCTCCTCTCCCAGCCCGACAGCGGCGAGCAGGCGCTCGAGATCGCCGAAATCCTCGTCCGCTCGAACGGCGTCGATATCATCGTCGTCGACTCCGTCGCCGCGCTCGTCCCGAAGGCGGAGCTCGAGGGCGAGATGGGCGACGCGCACGTCGGACTGCAGGCGCGGCTCATGTCGCAGGCCCTCCGCAAGCTGACGGCGGCGGTCGCGAAGTCGAACACGTCGCTCGTCTTCATCAACCAGCTGCGGGAGAAGATCGGCGTCATGTTCGGGAACCCGGAGACGACCCCCGGCGGCCGGGCGCTCAAGTTCTACTCGAGCGTCCGGATCGACGTCCGCCGCATCGGCCACCTGAAGGACGGCGAGCTCGAGGTCGGGACGCGCGTGCGGGCCAACATCGTCAAGAACAAGATCGCCCCGCCCTTCAAGAAGGCGGAGTTCGACATGCTCTTCGCCTCGGGCATCTCCTACGAGGGCGACCTGCTCGACCTCGGCGAGGAGCACCAGGTGATCGAGCGGAGCGGCTCGTGGATCGCCTACAAGGGCGAGAAGATCGGGCAGGGACGCGAGCGCGGCCGGGAATTCCTCAAGGAGCACCCCGAGATCGCCATCAAGGTCGAGAACGAGATCCGGATCAAGATGGGCCTCGAGCCGCGCACCACCCCGACGCCGGCCAAGCCTGCCCCGAGCAAAGCCGAGGGGCCGGCGGCGAAGGAGGATGAGAAGGTCAAGGAGGAGCGGGAGGAGAAGAAGACGGTCAAGTCTTCGCGATAAGAAGCGTCGCCGCGGGGCTCCAGACCCCGCGGACCTTGAACCGGGGCGCCCGACTCCCCAAACGGGAAGTTGGGCGCCCCTTTTCTTTTACCGGTCACGCCCGGCGCCGACCGGGGTCTATAATGACATGATGTTCGGGCGCCGGAGAAAGGGACGTTGCGTGGAAGAGATCGGAATCATCCGGAGGACGATCCAGGACGTCCTGGTCCCCGAGATGCAGGGGATCAAGGAGCGGCTCGCGGGACACGACGAGAAATTCGTGTCGATCGCTCAGCGATTCGACGCGGTCGACAAGCGATTTGACGCGGTCGACAAGCGATTCGACGCGGTCGACCGACGTTTCGATGCCTTGGAAAAGTCGATTGCGGAACTAAGGTCCGTGGTCGACAAACTGGCGGTCGCCGTCGAGAGGATCGAGTCCCGGCTCCAATTCGTCGAGTTCGACAAGCGTCTCTACCGCCTCGAGATCCTGGCCGAACAGGCCGGACACGGCTCGAAGTCGGCCCCCGCCGCCTGAGGTCGGTTCCCCGGGTCGCTTGATAACCCCTCCCCTGCGCTCTATCATCGACCGCTCATGAAGACGGACGAAATCCGCGAGCGGTACCTCAAATTCTTCGAGGCCCGGGGCCACGCCCGGTACCCGTCGGACTCCCTCGTCCCCTCGAACGACCCGTCGCTCCTCTTCACCTCGGCGGGAATGGCCCAGTTCAAGGACATGTTCCTCGGGATCGGCAAGCTCCCCCACAAGCGGATCACGACCTGCCAGCGGTGCCTCCGCGTGGGCGACCTCGAGAACGTCGGCCGCACCGCGCGCCACCACACCTTCTTCGAGATGCTCGGCAATTTCTCGTTCGGCGACTACTTCAAGGCCGAGGCGATCCCGTGGTGCTGGGAGTTCTACACCGGCGACCTCGGCATCCCGGCCGAGAAGCTCTGGGTCTCGATCTATGAGAAGGACGACGAGGCCGAGGCGGTCTGGAAAAAACTCGGGAAGCTGAAGCATCCGATCGTCAAGATGGGCGAGGCGGACAACTTCTGGCCCGCGAACGCGCCCTCCCAGGGCCCCAACGGGCCGTGCGGCCCCTGCAGCGAGATCTTCTACGACTTCGGCGACGGCCCGTGGTGGTGCGGGAAGTGCACGGAGCCCGGCCACTCCTGCGACCGGTTCGTCGAGATCGGCAACATCGTCTTCACCCAGTACGAGCGCCAGAAGGGCGGGATCCTGAAGCCGCTCCCCCAGAAGAACATCGACTTCGGCGGCGGGCTCGAGCGCGTCGCCGCGGTCATGCAGGGCGTCCACTCGAATTACGAAATTGACATATTCAGGGCGATCATCGCGGAGGCCGCGAAGGTCCTGGAAATGCGGGCCACATCGGAAAACGGCCGGCGTTTCCGACGGATCGCCGACCACATTCGGGCGCTCACGTTCTGCATCGCCGACGGCGTCCGCCCCTCCAACGAGGGGCGCGGCTACGTGGTCCGCCGCATCCTCCGGACCGCCTTCCGCGACGGCTGGAAACTCCGCCAAGGCGCGAAGCTGGATCCGGAGCCCTTCCTTCACAAGGTCGTCGGGGCGGTCGTCGATCAGATGAAAGCCCCCTACCCGTTCCTCGTCGAGCGTCGGAAGGACATCCAGGAAACGATCCTCAACGAGGAGAAGCAGTTCCTCCGCACGATCGAGCGCGGCATGTCCGTCGTCGAGGGCAAGGTCGAGGAGCTGAAGAAGGCGCGCAAGAACGTGCTCGACGGCAAGGACGCCTTTGATCTCTACCAGAGCCACGGATTTCCGGTGGAGCTCACGATCGACGTCCTGGGCGACTACGGAATGACGATTGATGTCGAGGGCTTCAAGAAGGCGCTCCAGGAGGAGCAGGACCGGGCGCGGACGAGCGAAGCGATTTTCGATCCGAACAGCCCGCTCACGAAGATCAAGGAGCAGAAAGTCCCGGTCACCGAGTTCCTCGGGTACGGGATCCGCGTCGCGGACATCGGGAAGCCCGTCGACGTCCGCATCCTGCGCGTCGTAAAGCTCGACCCGGAGTCACTCGCGAAATTCAACGAGTCGAAGAAGGACATGGCGCAGGTGACGAAGCTGATCGGCAAAGGGACGCTGGTCGACTCCGCGAAGGAGGGCGACGCCGTCGCCGTGCTCTGCGACCGAACCCCCTTCTACGCCGACGGCGGAGGCCAGGTCGGCGACGCGGGATGGATCCGGACGCCCGAGGCCGAGGTCGAGATCTCCGACACCCGCAAGCCGGACGGCTACTTCTTCCACCTGGGGCGGGTCGCCAAGGGTACGCTCCGCCCCGGCCCCGCGACAGCGCAGGTCGACGCGCAGCGGCGGCTCAACATCATGCGCAACCACACGGGGACGCACCTCCTGCACGCGGCCTTGCGGGCGGTCCTCGGACCCCACGTCACGCAGGCGGGCTCCGTCGTCGAGCCCGACCGGCTGCGATTCGACTTCACCCATCCCAAGGGGGTGACGATCGAGGAGCGGCGGAAAATCGAGGACTGGGTGAACCGCATCGTCTTCGAGGACCGCGAGGTGACGAAGGCCGAGATGACGATGGAGGAGGCGAAGGCAAAGGGCGCACTCATGTTCTTCGGCGACAAGTACGGCGACCGCGTGCGGGTGGTCAGCGTCGGCGACGCGGAGTCCGTCGAGCTCTGCGGCGGAACGCACCTCGAGCATGCCGCGACGATCGGCGCGCTCCGGATCACGAGCGAGAGCGCGATCGGCAGCGGCGTCCGGCGCGTCGAGGCGGTGACGGGCCCCGGTGTGGTCGAGGCGGCGCGCAAGCAGGAGGATCTCCTCCTCGAGCTCGCCCGCCGGATCGGGTGCCCCGTCCAGGACATCCCCCGGCGGATCAAGCAGCTCGCGGACGACGTCCAGGAGCTGAAGAGCGAGGTGGGCCGCCTTCGCCGCGGGGGAGGCGGCGCGAACGGCGTCGACGCGCTCGTGCAGGAGGCCCGCGACATCGGCGACGAGAAAGTGGTCGCGGCCCGGCTCGACTCCGGAAAGGTGGACGACGCGCGGGCGCTCATGGACGAGCTCACGAAGAAGCGGAAGATCGGAGCGGCGATCCTGGCCGTCCCCGGCGAGCGCCCCGCGTTCGTCATTGGCGTCCGGGAGGACCTCGTGAAATCGAAGGGTTTGAAAGCGGGCGAGATCGCGAAGGAAGTCGGCAAGGCCTGCGGCGGCGGCGGAGGCGGCCGCGAATTCCAGGCGCAGGCAGGCGCGTCCGACGCATCGAAGATTCAGCTCGGGTTCGACACGTTCGAAGCGGCCGTGCGGGCGAAACTCGGCTAGTTCCGACCCGCGGCGAGAGCGGTGACGGCAAATCCCGTCGCAATGAGCGGGTCGTCCTCCTTCATCAGGAAGCTCGAATTCCGGAAGCTCCCGTCGGCTCTCTGTCGATCCACGAGGGCCGTCGCCAGGCCCAGCCGCGCTCCGGCCGCGGCGTAGTAGAAAAACATGCCGGTGCGCCAGTCCGACTCGAGTCCGTCGGGAAATCCGGGGACGAAGTCCGTGCGATGGTGGGACACCAACCACGACCGCGCCGCGGTGACCCGGGGGTTGTCGGGCCGGGCGCCGAGGGCGAGGAGGGACAGGAGACCATCCGCCGTGGCCGTCCCGTAGCTCCGGTAGGTGTCCCCCTCCTTCCCCGCCTTGTTGCCGTCGACGATCACGGTCGAGAAAAAGAAGCCGCTGTCGCGGGCGCGGCATCTCCCCAGGAAGACTTCAGCCTTACGAAAGACGGCATCATTCGGGTCGACCCCCGCGTCGTGGAGCGCCTCCAGCACGTGGCGCGTCATGGAAAGATCCAGGTGACCGGTGTGCGGCGGGGGCCGCTCCGGGCCGCCCATCCCCCACGCGCCGTAGGCGGGATGGTCTTCGTTCCAACCGAGATGCTCGGCGAACTGCTGCCTTCGAAGGCAGGCCACCATCCTGTGCACTTCGTCGCGCCGGCCCGCGCGGACGAGCGCCTGCACCGCAAGAGCAGTCGCATAGTTGGGATAGTCGAGGAGAGCGGGGTCGGCCCGGCCGAGGGCGCCCTCGGCGTCGATATGGCGCCGGATGAACTCCACCGCGCGATCCACGCCGCCGGCGGGTCGCGCCAGGACGCTTTCGGGCACTTCCAACAGCGCCCGCAGAACGAAGGGCGTCAGCGACTGGCCCGACTTCAACAACCCGTACGTCTCGCTGTGCCACCCTCCGTCCCGATCCTGGCGGGTCCAGAGGAACTCCGCGGCCCGGCGGAGGGCCGTGTCCCGATCCGGCGCCGGACGCCCGCAGGCCGACAGCGCCAGGACGAGGACCGCCGCGACCCGCCGCATCGGGCTACGAGCGGGCGGCCGTGCGCTCGGCGAGGAGCGTCAGGATCGCGCCGCTCGTGCAGGCGACGCGGCCCGTGATGCAGTGGTGGCCGGCCCACGTCCCGTCCTGGTTCTGCAGCTTGACGAGGTGCTCGCGGATCTTGCCGTTCCACTTCTTCCAATCGTCGCCCCCGGCGCGGACCAGGCTGTCGCTGACATTCATGTAGGAGATGAACTCCTCGCCCCCCATCGAGCCGAAACCCCCCACGAAAGAGGCCTCGCCGATTTTCTTTGAGGCCGCATCCTTCACCATCCTTGAATCGTATCGGCCCGAGGCGGGAGCGCGCGATGCCTCCTCGAGCGCCGCGCCGGCCGCGTACAGCTCCACACCGGCGCCGTCGGCCGCCTCGAAATGATCCCCCTTGGCATCCAGCCGGCCCATCTGGTACTTGCCCGCCCGGTCGAGATTCTCCTGCTGAACCGTCGCGCTCTTCCCCTGGGCCGCGTAGAGACCACGTGATGCGAGGCTCGTGCCGATCACGGGCGCCCAGCCGCCGCCCTGGTTCCAGCTCCCGTCCTTGCCCTGGTTGTCCTGGATCTTGGCGACACATTTCTCGAGCGCCTTGTGGACGCGCCGACCGGCCTCCGCGTCCGTCACGCGGCCGTCCGCCTCGGCGAGGACGAGATTGGCCAGGAAGGTGTCGATGTTCTGGCCGAGCTTCCGCTGGATCTGAGTGCCGGTGCGTTTCGTGACGGGCAGGCCCTCCGCGGGCGACGCCTCGACGTTCGCGAGGATGAACCGGATGCCCCGGTCGAGCGCCTCACGAAAAGGTCCCTGGCTCGGCGTGTTTCCCGCCCGCATCAGCGCCAGGCACACCATCGCCGTGTTGGCGACGTCGTTTCCCTGCGATTCCAGCGGAACGTCTTTTCGGACGACCTCGGTGACGCCGCCATCCTGGCCCCATCCGCCGTCCGAGCCCTGCACGGAAACGAGCCACTTCAAGCCCTTCTGGACCGTCTCGTCCAGCGGCACGTTCTGCCAGTCCTGGTGGAGCCCGCCTCCGGTGACCGCGCCGGTCCCCGCCTTGGCGCCCGAATCGGGAATTTTCCGATCCCCCTCCGCTTGACGGCAGGCCCCGAAGGCCAGCATCCCCAGCAACGCCAGCCCGAACCGAGCTTTCCGAGCGTCCATGACGGACTCCTTTCGTACGAGGTTCACCCCCTTTGACGCGAAAAGGCCGGCAAAGTTCGCGAAAAATGCGTGGAGCCGCGGACGCGCGGGCTCAGATCGCGTGAAGCGCCGAGGTTTCCTGTTGAAATCGGCGCTTCAACCTTCTACACTTGCCCGCTTCCGGGAGAATGGTCATGCCGACCCCGAAACGGAAACTCGCGAACAGCTGGCGCAAGAACCGCCGGTCGCACGATCACGTCCACGTGCCGAATCTCTCCATCTGCCCCCGCTGCAACCAGCCGAAGCAGGCGCACCGCGTGTGCGGGACCTGCGGTTACTACAAGGGCGCGATGGTCGTGGACATGAAGAAGCTGTAGAATTCCCCTTGGCTTTCCGACCCCGCGATTCAGGCCGCTTCCGGACGCCCGCATGAGAATCGCCATCGACGCCATGGGCGGGGACCACGCCCCGGAGGAAATCGTCAGGGGCGCCTGCGACGCCGCGCCGCAAGTGCCGGGAGCCACCCTCGTCCTCGTCGGGCAAACCGATCGCGTCCAGGCCGCCCTCGCCGCCTGCGGACCCCGCCCGCGCAACCTCGAGATTCAGCAGGCCGGCGAAGTCATCGAGATGCACGAGGACCCGCGCCGGGCCCTGCTCCGGAAGCGCGACTCGTCGACCCATATCGGCCTCGGACTCGTGAAGCACGCCCGGGCCGACGCCTTCATCTCCGCCGGGAACACCGGGGCGCTCGTGGGAGGCGCGACCGTGCCCGTCTTCGGGCTCGGCTGCCTCGAGGGCGTGAAGCGCCCCGCGATCGCCGTGCCGATGCCCACCGAGAACGGATTCTCGGCCCTCGTCGACGCGGGCGCCAACAAGGAGTGCAAGCCGATCCACCTCCTCCAGTGGGCCGTCATGGGCTCGGTCTACATCAAGTACCTCCGCAAGGAGATCACCGAGCCGACGGTCGCCCTCCTGAACATCGGCGAGGAGCGCAACAAGGGGACCGCCCTCATCCAGGAGGCGTACGCGCTCCTCGAGAAGTCCCACTTGAAGTTCATCGGGAACATCGAGCCGCACAAGCTCTTCTCCGGGAAGGCGGACGTGGTCGTCTGCGACGGCTTCACGGGGAACGTCTTCCTGAAGACGAGCGAGGGGCTCTCGAACTTCCTGATGGGCATGATCCGCTCGAACGGACTCTCGGAGAGCGAGGACATCCGCCGCGGGATTTCCAAGATCGAGCAGCGGACGGACTATTCCTCGGTCGGCGGCGCGCCCCTGCTCGGGGTCCGCGGGATCGTCCTGAAGTGCCACGGCCGGTCGAAGGCGCGCGCCGTCGTCAACGCGATCCTCATCGCGGCGGGGTTCGTCAAGGACCGGCTCAACGACCACATCGTCGAGGAGCTGAAATCCGAGGGTCACGTCGGCTGGTTTTCGGGGTGGTGGCACAAGGCCAAGGAGGAGCCGGACGCTCCATGAGGACGCTCCAGAAGGTCCGCGTCGCCGCCACCGGCTCCTACGTCCCCGACCGCGTCCTCGACAACGCCTACTTCTCGAAGATCGTCGACACGAACGACGCCTGGATCCTCGACCGGACCGGCATCCGCGAGCGCCGGATTTCGGCGGAGGGCCAGGTGACGAGCGACCTCGCGGCCGAGGCGGGGCGCCGGGCGCTGAAGGCGGCCGGGCGCGCGCCGGGGGACGTCGAGCTCCTGATCGTGGCGACCTCGTCGCCCGACCGGATCGTCCCGGGGACCGCGGCGTACGTCCAGGCCAAGCTGGGCTGCTTCAATTCGGGCGCCGTCGACCACATCGCGGCCTGCTCCGGCTACATCTACGCGCTCTCGGCGGGATGGAACTACGTCGCGAACGGGCAGGTGAAGAACTGCCTCGTCATCGGCGCGGAACAGCTGACGCGGATCACGAACTACGAGGATCGGGGCACCTGCATCCTCTTCGGCGACGCCGCGGGCGCGCTCCTTCTCGAGCCCTCCGTCGAGGGGACGAGCGACATCCTCTACTCGAAGCTCGGAGCGGACGGGCGCGGGGAGAGGTACATCATCGTCCCGGCCGGAGGCACGGCGATGCAGCCCACGGCGGAGCGGCTGGAGAAGAAGCTCGACAAGATCCAGATGATGGGGCGCGAGGTGTACAAGTTCGCGATCACGAAGTTCGTGGAGCTGATCAAGGACGCCTGCGCGCGGATCGGGGTCTCGCCCGACCAGATCGACGTCCTCGTCCCCCACCAGGTCAACCTGCGGATCATCGAGAGTGCGGCCGAAAAGCTGAAGATCCCGATGGACAAGATCGTCGTCAACCTCGACCGGTACGGGAACACCTCGGCGGCGAGCATCCCGGTGGCGATCGACGAGGCGGCGCGCGCGGGGCGCATCAAGCGGGGCCACCTCGTGGTTACCGTCGCGTTCGGCGCAGGACTGACCTGGGGTTCCGTCGCGCTTCGCTGGTGACCATGGCCAAGGTCGCCGTTGTATTCGCAGGACAAGGCGCCCAGTCCATCGGAATGGGCAAATCGCTTTGCGAGCGCCATCCGCCCGCCCGCGCGCTCTTCGACCGCGCTTCAAAAGTCCTCGGATTTGACCTCGCGAAAGTATGTTTCGAAGGACCCGCCGAGCGCCTCAACCGCACCGACATCTGCCAGCCCGCCCTGCTCGTCCACGCCTTCGCGGCGGCGGACGCCCACTCCTTCGAACGGGACGAAATAGTCGCCGTCGCAGGCCTCAGCCTCGGCGAGTACACCGCGAACCTCTTCGCGGGCGCGCTCGATTTCGAGACCGCGGTCGACCTGGTGCGCAAGCGGGGCGCGTGGATGCAGGAGGCGTGCGACGCGACGCCGAGCGGGATGGTCTCGGTCCTCGGGCTCGACCTCGCGAAGGTACGCGGCGCGATCGCGGGGATGGACGGGGTCGGCGTCGCCAACGTCAACAGCCCCGGCCAGACGGTGATCAGCGGCCCGAATAGTCCGCTCGCGAAGGCCGCCGAGGCGTGCAAGGCGGCCGGTGCGAAGCGGTGCATCCCGCTCAAGGTTGCGGGCGCGTACCACTCCCCCGTCATGGCGCCGGCGCAGGAGAAGATGCGCGCGGAGCTCGCGCGGACGGCGTTCACGGCCCCGAAGATGCCTGTCGTGGTCAATGTGACCGGCAAGTCGGTCACGGATCCCGAGGGGCTCCGGTCGAGCCTCGCGACGCAGATCTGCGCCTCCGTCCTGTGGGAAGACGCGGTGCGGACGATGGCCTCCCTGGGCGTGACCAGATTCCTCGAGTTCGGCCCCGGCAAAGTGCTCGCGGGCCTCGTCAAGAAGACCGTTGAGTCCGCCGAAATCGAGAGTTACGAATGAGCCGAGTCGTCATCCGTCATCTGTCATCTGTCATCCGTCATCGTTCGGAGAGCTACGAATGAGCCTCGCCATCGACTTGAAGGGGCGCAAGGCGCTCGTCACGGGGGCGTCGCGCGGGATCGGGCGCGAGATCGCCGTCACCCTCGCGCAGTCCGGCGCCGACGTGGCGTGCCTCGCCACGAACGCGATGATGCTCGAGGAGACCTGCAAGGCCGCGCGGGAGCACGGCGTGCGGGCCGAGGCGATTCAGTGCGACATCGGCATCCCGGCGCAGATCGAGGCGGCCGTGGCGAAGGCCGCGGAGCTGTTCGGCGGCCTCGACATCCTCGTCAACAACGCGGGCGTCACCAAGGACAACCTCCTGCTCCGGATGAAGGAGGAGGAGTGGGACAAGGTTCTCGGGATCAACCTCAAGGGCGGTTTCCTCTTCATGAAGGCCGCCTTCCGCCACCTCATGCGATCGAAGGCCGGGCGCGTGATCAACATCGCGAGCGTTGCGGGGATCATCGGGAACCCGGGCCAGGCGAACTACAGCGCCTCGAAGGCGGGCCTTATCGCCCTGACCAAGTCGGCGGCGCGCGAATTCGCGTCGCGCGCCATCTGCATCAACGCGGTCGCCCCGGGATTCGTGAAGACCGACATGGCGGCCGGCGTGGACGCCAAGACGCTGGCCGCCGCGATCGACGCCATCCCCTTCCGCCGCATGGGCGAGCCGCGGGAGATCGCCGAGGTCGTCGTCTTCCTCGCGAGCGATCTCGCGCGCTACATCACCGGCCAGGTGATCGTCGTCGACGGCGGCATGACCATGTAGGGCTCCAGACTCTCGACTAGTTTCTCCTCATCGCTATACTTGTCCCCATGTCCACGGCTGACCGGCTCAATCATCTCGAAAAACTCCGCAAGAAAGCCCTGGAGGGCGGCGGCCGGGAGAAGATCGAAAAACAGCACGCCGCGGGCAAGATGTCCGCGCGCGAGCGCCTCGACCTCCTCCTCGACGAGGGCTCGTTCGAGGAGCTGGACATGTTCGTCCAGCACGACGCCACCGGCTTCGGGATGGAGCGGAAGAAGCACCTCGGGGACGGCGTCGTCACCGGCTTCGGGCGGATCGACGGGCGCCCCGTCGGCGTCTTCTCCCAGGATTTCACCGTCTTCGGCGGATCGCTCGGCAGCGCCCACGCGCGCAAGATCTGCAAGGTGATGGAGCACGCCGTCACCTTGCAGATCTTGC
>Ga0193713_1000334_pt1 | contig 15981 bp, 16 predicted proteins | sample H3a2metaG_FD_143054 | JGI IMG/M metagenome (GOLD analysis project Ga0193713, IMG submission 143054) | Soil microbial communities from a riparian zone of the East river system, Colorado, United States - H3a2 | ecosystem: Environmental > Terrestrial > Soil > Riparian zone | place: USA: East River... | reverse complement strand
TGCTGTTGCCGTTGCTGTAGGGGCAGGCGTCGGCGTTGGGCTTGTACCGCCACCGCCTGTTAAAGGATGCGGATAAGTGTAAGGCGTGTAACCAGGCAGAGGCGTGTCGCTAAAATAATCGCGACCCTCGATGATACCGGGGGAAGCGGTTTTCATGTTGATGTGACGGCCGTTCGGCGTGTAGATGTTGTTCCACGTGTAGCAGCCCTCTCTCGTCTGATTAAGCCATTGCGGAGTGGGGCTAGCGCCACTTATCAAGTCGCCTGCTCCTAGTCCCGGCTGATCGACAGCCGCCAAACATTTGTGAATCTCGTAGCTGTCACCAATGTTCCAGTTTTCAAGACAGCAACCGTCACCCCACTGGCGAATGCTGAGCGTGTTGTTGGTATTGCCAGTGATCAACCAAGTACGTCCATCTGATGGCCTGCGTAGGTTGTAATTAATCCACTGACCGGGAGCCCAATTCTTTGAGCCATCTGTCATGCTATTGTTTACGCCCGGATGATTGTTGGCGGCGGTGACTGTTCCGCTTTGAAACAGGTATGGCGGATGCCCGTCAATGTGAGTCCCATCCGGCTCGGTTGCGTTGTAGTCCCACGGATTTGCTCCGTGTGCTCCCTGCCAAATACTATTGTAGCCGAAGATCATGCGGTAGGTCTGCATGCCGTATCCCTTCGGCTCGATGCCATCGTAGGTGTTGTCGTGAGCTATCATCGTGCCGGAGCGAATGCCATCCATCATGGTCAGATAGCTCCAGTGGTAGTCGTTGTTGTAAATCTCTTGCGCCCTGCCGCCGCGCTCTCTCGCGCCTTCTGTTCCGTGGCAGAGAATCTCGATGTTCCACAGTTGCGAGTGACGCACGACATATTTGCCTCCGTTGTTCGCGTCCCATCCTCCCGCCGTCGAGAAAATGCCATTACGATTGTCGGCGTACCAATCCTCAAAGAAAAAGAAGTCAGGGCCGCCGTAGCCAGCCGGTTGCGCCCATACCTCATCCCCATAACCTCCGGCGCCTGCACCGTTGAAAGCTCTATTCTGCCCCAGTTGGCCGGGCATATGATCTTCCACGACGTGATCGGACACTCCACGGATGTTGCCGTATATGGCGATGTAATTGGTATGGTAAAGATTGGTGAAATGCAGGTGGTCCAAGCGCACTTGATCTGAGTTTCCGCTAACCCGTATTGCTCCATTATACTTACTCGTTGTGGTGCCCGCCTTGAAAGTAAGGCCAGTAATGCGAAGTGATTGCCCCGCATTCACTCTGCAGTGGAAGTATCCTTCCCCGCCAGGCATATTAGGATTAAGGTTGTCCAGTAGAACAGTTTGATCGTTGCAGATCCCAGTATCCGAATTGACTGTAGTCTGGCCCTGAATCGTGATGCCCTTCGTAATGGTAACATGAACCGACCACGTGAACGTCCCGGCTGGGATCGTGATTGTGTCACCGTTCTGCGCCAGCGTGTCGTGGATGTATTGTATGTTTGTGGGTGAACCATCGGAATCATAAACCGTTGCCAGTGCGGAAAACCCGTTCCAGCTGACGACAACGATAGCGATTCTGTACACCGTCCGAAAAATACCCATTTGTTTCTCCTTTCTCACTGGTTGAGCGTAAATAGCCTGAGTGACGCCTATGTCATCATATGCTGACAATAGTGTCAACTGCTATTCTTAAGACTTTTTTGCTCGCAATGCAGCGTGAAGACTACGCGGCTACCCTGCACTCTTAGGGAATTTTTTGCATTCTATGCAAAAAAGACGCAACTTCAGGCTGGCGTTTCCGTAGATGTTAGTATGAGAGATATGGAGTCCCTCCGGAAGTTGGCCGACATCAAGAAGGATGCTCGCCTGACGATTCGAATTCCGAGAGAACTAAAAGACAGGATCGACGGCATCGATCAAGTCTACGGCGTCGCGTTGCCCAAGATCGCAAACGAATGCCTCAGGGCATTTTGCGATTACGTTGAGCAAAAGAAGCAGACGCCTACGTTCCCACTCACCATTGGCCCTTATTTGCGCGGCGAGAAGACGCCTAACCACGGATCGCTTCGCAGGGGCCGAGGAATTCAAATCCCTCACCGGCAACAAGCGTAACAACGAGTATAAAAACAGTGTCGACTTCGGCGCCGACCGCGGGTTTTCCGCCCTACGCGTTGGAGATTGAGGGCCCCCGCACGGCCTAAGTCTTGGCGAAGGCGCGTTGAGCGTTTAAACTCTCACGTGCGCACCGAATCACCGCAGATCCAAAATTTCATCGACGGCCAGTTCATTGAACCGATCGGCGGGAAGTACCTCGATAACATCGAGCCGGCGACTGGCAAACCCTATTCACAAGTTGCGGACAGCGACGCACGTGACGTCGAAGCCGCTGTCGCGGCAGCAGAGCAAGCGTTTGTTGACTGGTCTAAAAACTCCGCGGCAGATCGATCGAAATTTCTGCTTCGTATCGCCGACCTGATTGAGCGGGATCTGGAAGAGCTCGCGCGGGCCGAGTCGATCGACACGGGTAAGCCGCTCTCACTGGCGCGGACCCTGGATATTCCGCGCGCCGCCAGCAATTTCCGCTTCTTTGCGACAGCGATCCTCCACACCGAATCGGAAGCACATATCACGGACAATGTCGCCTTCAATTACACCCTGCGACAGCCACGCGGCATCGCTGGACTAATATCGCCGTGGAATCTTCCCCTTTATTTGTTGAGCTGGAAAATCGCGCCGGCCATCGCAGTCGGAAACACCGCTATCGCAAAACCGAGCGAGCTCACGCCCATGACGGCTTACATGCTTTGCGAGATCGTACGCGAAGCCGGTCTGCCGAATGGCGTCCTTAACGTCGTGCATGGCACTGGCCCAAATGTCGGGGCGGCGATCACTGCGCATCCAAAGATCAACACCATCTCGTTTACCGGCGGTACGGTCACAGGTCGCAAAGTGGCTGAAACATGCGCGCCACTATTCAAGAAGGTCTCGCTCGAGCTCGGCGGGAAAAACCCGAACGTAGTCTTTGCGGACGCCGACCTCGACGCGGCCATTGCCGGCAGCGTGCGTTCATCGTTCGCCAACCAGGGACAGGTCTGCTTGTGTGGATCGCGTATGTTTGTCGAGCGTTCGGCTTACAACGATTTCGTCGAACGCTTCATCGAGAAGGCGTCGCAATTGAAAATGGGCGATCCGCTCGAGGAGAAAACCGACCAAGGCGCGATCGCAAGCAAGACACAGCTTGAGAAGATCAAGTTCCACGTCGATTTGGCTCAGAAAGAAGGCGGGAAAGTCGCGCTCGGGGGCAAAGTGCCGGAATCGATCAACGAACGTTGCCGCGATGGTTATTTCTTCCAGCCCACGGTAATCACTGGCTTGCCGGTTTCTTGCCGAACAAATCGCGAAGAAATCTTCGGCCCGGTCGTCACCATCACGCCGTTCGACAGTGAAGAAGAAGTGATTAGATACGCCAACGATTGCGATTACGGCCTGGCGTCGAGTATTTGGACACAAAACCTGACCCGCGCCCATCGTGTCGCCGAACAGATTAGCACAGGAACGGTATGGGTGAACTGCTGGCTGGTGCGCGACCTGCGCGTCCCCTTCGGCGGAATGAAACAAAGTGGCGTCGGTCGCGAGGGCGGCGAAGAAGCGTTGCGCTTCTTCACTGAGGCAAAGAACGTCTGCATCGCGAAATAGTTGATCCTGGATCGACAATTGCCGATGGTCGGTCATGTGCCGAAACATCAAGACTCTGCATAATTTCAGTCCGCCCGCGACGAGTGAAGAGATTCGCGCGTCGTCGCTTCAGTTTGTCAGAAAACTGAGCGGCTTCACCAGACCTTCCAAAGTGAACGAACATGCGTTCGCCCGGGCGGTAGACGGCGTGACGCAAGTCGCGTGGGAACTGCTCAATTCCCTGGTGACGAATACTCCGCCGCGAGATCGCGAAGTGGAAGCGCTGAAAGCTCGCGCGCGATCCACAAAAAGGTTCAGATCGCTTTCTGCCCCGGCTAATCCCGTGCATGATCACAGTTGAGCTGCAACCCAAAACCCCATTTTCCTGCCTAACTTTTCAAAAATTATCGTGGACATTTAGAGGTTAGCGCCCTTGGTCCGCATGTTGTTCCGATTTCTCGACGTCTAGTGTAATACTCCGCTATGGAGTCAGCGGACGTTGGCGGGAGAAGATTTCGCACCGCCTTTGTTATCATTTTGGTGGTCGCGGTCTCCGCGCTTTTTCTGGCCGTAACCTGGCCCTTCCTGAAACCGCTTCTGCTCGGGGCATTGCTGGCCGGATTATGCCACCCCCTTTACCGGTGGATTACGCGGCTGCTCCGAGGTCGGCGATCGCTCGGCGCGATCGTCACACTGGTGATTCTTTTCATCATCGTAGCTGGGCCATTGAGCGCATTTCTTGGAGTGGTCGTGCAACAGGCGCTGGCGGTGAGTAATCAAGCGCTTCCTTGGGTACAACAACACTTCGGCGCCGCGAGCACTTTCAACGCACACGATTGGCTCGTGCAAAGGTTTCCGGCGCTGGCCGATCACGTGCCAAGCCAGGAACAACTCGTCGATAGCGTGGGTGCGGCGGCCAAATCCATCGGAGGCTTTCTGGTCACGGTGGCATCGCGAATGACGGCCACGACGGCTGTTTTTCTTTTGAACCTGTTCGTCATGGTCTATGCGATGTTTTTCTTTCTCAAAGACGGCGAGAAAATTCTGGAGAAAATTTTCTATTATATGCCGCTGAGTGACGAGGACGAGGCGCTCATGCTGCAGCGATTTACCTCGATTACGCGCGCAACCGTCAAGGGAACACTCGTTATCGGTATCATTCAGGGCGGGCTTGCCGGGATTGCATTCTGGCTGGCCGGCATCGATGGCGCAGCGTTCTGGGGCACGATCATGGCGATCCTTTCGATTGTACCGGGAATTGGCGCAGCCCTCATTTGGGTGCCGGCCGTGATCTATTTGATTGTGACCGGTCAGCTTCTAGCCGGACTGCTCTTGTTCGCCTGGTGCGCCGCGGTGGTGGGAACGATTGATAACATTCTGCGTCCGATCCTCGTTGGGAAAGATGCCAAAATGCCGGATCTTCTAATTCTAGTCGGCACACTCGGCGGGCTATTTCTTTTTGGCCCGATCGGGTTCATTGTCGGACCAATCGTGTGCGGACTATTCCTGACCGTGTGGGAAATTTATGGAGTGACCTTCAAAGATCTCCTGCCGCCGGTGAAAAGCTTACAATCTGAAATCGCCAGCAAATCGGATTCTGAAGCTTAAACTCGAACATTGAAACCGAATCCAATCATCGATAAATGAGCAAATCCTTTGAAAGCTCGCGTGCACCTGAACCGGTAGGTGCATTCCCGCACGCGAAGCGCGCCGGCAATTTATTGTTTCTTTCCGGCATCGGGCCGCGCGTGCGCGGCAGCAAAGAGATCCCCGGCGTGACGCTCGATTCAGCCGGGAACATCGTCAGCTACGATATCGAAAAACAATGTCGCGCGGTGTTTGAGAACGTTCGGTTGGTGCTGGAAGACGCTGGCGCAAGATGGAAGGACATCGTCGATGTCACCGTGTTCCTGACGGACATGAAAAAGGATTTCCCGATCTACAACAAACTTTACGCCGAATATTTTGCCGGCGAGGGCAAACCAAATCCAACGCGTACGACAATAGAAGTCGCCGCGTTGCCAACGCCGATTACTATCGAGCTCAAAGTCATTGCGGCGATAGGCTAAGAGACGTTTCAATCTCGGGTTCCGTGAATCAACGGAGTTTAGACTGAAGAAAGCGTTCTGTGCCCGATTTGGTGTTTCCTGTAGAGGCAGCCGTGCCGGCTGCAACTTTAGAATTCCGCAGGCGACACGCCTGCCGCTACAGTTAGTTGGAACCAGGCCATGCCATTTCGCATTCTTGCCGCTGACCACACAGGCATTACGGTCTCGAATCTTGAGCGATCCCTGGCATTTTGGCGCGACGTTCTCGGCTTCGAGCTTTCACATACGGCACATCAAACTTGTGAAATGGCCTGTGAGATCACAGGCGTTGCAGGCGCTGAGATCAAGCTCGCGGTGGTGAAAGCACCGGGTGGTCTCAAGATCGAGCTGCTCGAATATCTTGCGCCGGCCGATCGTAAACGGCATGCCGATCCGAGGCCCTGCGACATTGGTTCTGTGCACGTCGCGCTGATCGTCAATGATCTCGACGCGGTTTTGAGCGCGATCAACGCGTCCGGTTGGAAAGCTGCCGGGAAACCGCAAACTCTTCAGTCGGGTCCCAACGCCGGAAAGCGGGTCGTGTACGTCCGCGATCCGGACGGCACGACCATCGAATTCATGCAGCAACCACGAACAGTTGATAGTTGATGGCTCGAGACTCCGCGCTTCGTTTGAATTGAGCGTTGGACGTTGAGCGCCTGCCGCGCCGTAGCCTTGCGAAGGTGGGTTGGACGTTGGACGTTGGCTGCTGACGATGGACTTTTCCACTGACGAGCAATTCGCATTGCAACTCGATGCCGATGATCCGCTGCGGGATTTCCGGCAGAAATTTCATCTTCCGGTTGGCAAGGATGGCAAACCATTGATCTATTTTGCCGGCAATTCGTTAGGCCTGATGCCGAAAGCAGCCCGGGCGATCGTCGAGGAAGAATTAGACAACTGGGCGAAGCTTGGTGTCGACGCGCACCACGCGACCGGGACGCCCTGGTACACGTATCATGAAGCATTGCGCGAACCGACCGCGCGGCTTGTCGGCGCGAAGCCGTTGGAAGTGATCTGCATGAACAGCCTCACGGTGAACCTTCATCTGATGATGGCGACGTTTTATCGGCCGACCAAATCGCGTTTCAAAATCTTGATGGAAGACCCGGCGTTTCCTTCCGACACCTATGCGATCAAAACGCAAATCACGCATCATGGGCTCGATCCAAGAGATGCACTTATTCTCGCGCGGCCGCGTGAGAACGAGTTTACGATTAGAACAGAAGACATTGTCGATCTGATCGAGAAGCACGCCGATCAACTCGCAGTGGTGATGCTCGCCGGCGTGAACTTTTTCACGGGTCAATTGTTCGACATCCAGAGAATCACTGCCGCAGCGCGGAAACGTGGCATCGTCGTGGGGTTCGATCTTGCCCACGCCATTGGGAACGTGCCGCTCTCACTCCATGATTGGAACGTCGACTTTGCTGTCTGGTGTTCATACAAATATCTGAACGCCGGTCCCGGCGCAGTCGCAGGCGCGTTTGTGCACGAGCGTCACGCGACTGACACGAAATTGCCGCGGCTCGCCGGCTGGTTCGGCAACGATCCGAACACGCGGTTCCGATTACATCTCGAACCTGAATTTGTCCCGGTTCCGTCGGCCGATGGCTGGCAGATCAGCAATCCGCCGATTTTCGCGATGGCACCCTTGCGTGCCTCGCTTAAGATCTTCGATGACGCGGGCGGAATGGAGGCCCTGCGGACAAAGTCCATCAGGCTTACCGGCTATCTCGAATCCTTGTTAACGGAAAATGGATCGAAAAAATTTACCGTCATCACACCGCGCGAACCCGACGCGCGCGGTTGCCAATTGTCGATCCTGGCCCATGAGCACCCGAAAGAATTGTTAAAGGAGCTCGAAGCCGCGGGTGTGAAATGCGATTTTCGCGAGCCCAACGTCATCCGCGTCGCCCCTACTCCCCTCTACAATACCTTTCACGAAGTCTGGCGTTTTGCCAGGACCCTGGCTCAGCATCAATAGTAGCTCACTCGATTATCGTACATCGGCATCTCTACGGATTCTTGCGTTGAAGGGCGACTGCGAACGGATGCAGCCCGGCGGTCATCAATCCGCCCGCGACTGCCGGATCTTCTTGCATGAACTTTCTCGCTGCGTCTTCATCGGGCGCCTCAAAAATCGCAATGCCAAACGTCTTGTCGCCTGGTTCTGATGTTCGCCCCGCAAGAATCAATTGACCAGACTTAGCGGCGTCCTGAAACCGACTGAAGTGCCGCTCGAGCACGGCGTTATCTTCTTTCGTCCAAGCTGAATCCGCATGCAGTCGCGGCACCAGCCTCAATACGTAGATAAACTGCTTCGGCTTACCAGTCTTCGGTTCTTGAGCGTTCAGCGATTGTGCGATTGTGAAAATGCAAACCAGCGGAATGAATAATTGGCGAGATCGGTTTTTCATGTGGGTGATAGTTACGGTGTGTCCTCGGCGGACTTTATGCGAGCTTTCTTTGCCTTAAATGGGTCGCATCAGTAACGTTAGGCGGCGAAGGACGTAGCCATCGATGGACGCCATCGAGAAACCCGCTAGTAGGGGCTCAGACTCAAGCATGCAGTTATCGTTGCAATTGCACTCGAGAGGTGCGAAAAACCTGACCAACGAATGAAGATGTTGAAAATGATAGGCCGCGTTCTTTGGGTTGTTGTGTTCCTCGTTCTGATCCACCCGGCCTGGGCTAGAGACGAGCGATCGATCAAAGATTTGACCAAGGCCTTGGCGGGGCTCGCGGCTAACGTCGATCCTGCCGAGGCTGAGCGAATATCGGTGGCAGCTCACACAACCGCGCGCAGTCTCGCACGCGATTATCACGTCGTTCTAAACCCGGAGTTTCAAGCTTTCCTGGTTAACGTCGGCGCACGGAAGCGCGGCTGGTGCGGTCATTGGGCGGCCGATATCGGAGCGCGTTTGAAAGAACTCAAACCCAGGACGCTGGTGCTTCACTGGGGTGTGGCCTACGATCACACCTCGAGCGAAAACAATTGCCTTGTGGTGACTGCGCGTAACCAGCCTTTCAAAGACGGAATCATCCTCGATGGCTGGCGCAGGGCCGGCAGATTATTCTGGTGCCCCGTCATAAAAGATGACGAATACGAAGTGGAACAGCATTACGGCCATTCCGGGATCACTGCGTGGAAAGAGAACATGCAATGGAGCGCCTGGTTGCAGGATTACGAAACGGGCAAGGAGAAGTCAAAAAGAGCCGCGAACAACAAAGTCAACGAAGCCCGCTCGGCCCGCGAGGAGCGGGCTAGCAACAGCGATTCAAGGCAGCCGGCGACGCAATAGCCTGCGCGTAGGGACCCGCAGCAATTCACCGCTGTTGCTCAAACCGCAGATTGCCAAACAAAGGAAAATTTGTCGTTACTGGGCACGCTTGGCCCGGCACGGTGTTGCTTTGAGCTCCTCTACTCCCATTCGATCAGGCGAGTTGAGGTGGAATCGAGAGACTTCCAAAAGGATCCTTACAGATCGCGAGTAGGATCGCGATAGTCACCGTCAAAAGACGAGCTCCGTCAGCAATCTAGCCCACCCAGCGTGTCATGGATTGCCGAATAGCTCCCACCAAAGATTCATCAGACAGTGCAATCCGACGTTCGGGTAAAGGAACTCGGCGTGATTTCGGAAAAGAGCAGATAAATAGAACGCTAACTTGTACAGATTTCACGTACCCGCAGATGAGAAATTAATGCCCTGAATCGACCGAAAAGCTAAAGGTCTGCTTCTTTGAATATCCGTGATATCCGCGTCATCCGCGGTTAAGAATTTCTTGATGCCAGCCAAATTTGTTCTCATCGGAAGCGGCCTCGCCGGCGGATTACTGGCAGCATACCTGGGCCGCCGCGGGTACGATGTCGAACTGTACGAGCGCCGGGCCGATCCGCGCGAAGGCAACATTGTTGGTGACCGTTCAATTAATCTTGCAATTTCGACGCGCGGGATTCATGCACTCGAACAAATCGGGATCGCTGACGAAGCGTTACAGCACGCGATCCCGATGCGTGGCCGAATGATTCATGATAAGTCCGGCGCATTGCATTTTGCGCCCTATGATGTCGATCCCAAGAAATGCATCAACTCCATTGGGCGCGCCTCGCTTAACACCACGGTAATCGAAGCGGCTCAGCGTTACCCAAACGTGCGCGTTCATTTCAATCGCAAATGTACCGACGTCGATCTGACCGAAGCGGCCTGTCGTTTGGAAACCGAGACCGTTAAATTGACTGTGCGTGGTGACGCAGTAATCGGGGTGGATGGCGCATTCTCCGCGGTCCGCGCTTCCATGCAGCGAAACATCGACAGTTTCCAATACAACGAGAGCTATCTCGCGCACGGATATAAAGAGCTGACGATTCCGCCTGCGCCGGACGGGTCATGGCTAATCGAGAAAAACGCCCTCCACATTTGGCCGCGCAAAAGCTTCATGATGATTGCGCTTCCAAACCCGGACGGCTCGTTCACCTGCACGCTTTTTTGGGAATTCGAAGGACCGCGCAGCTTTACCACAACAAGGACGGATGACGATGTCCGGCGCTTCTTCGATGAAGAATTTCCGGACGCCATTCCGCTCATGCCAATGCTGCTCGAAGACTTCAAGAACAATCCAACTGGCTCGCTTGTGACGATTCGTTGCGCGCCGTGGTACTACCATGACAAAATCTGCCTGCTCGGCGATGCGGCCCACGCGGTCGTTCCATTTTATGGGCAGGGAATGAACGCCGCATTCGAAGATTGCATCGTTCTCGATGAATGCCTGGCTAAATTTGCCGACAACCGCGAGCGCGCGTTTGCCGAATATTTCGATCGCCGAAAAGAAAATGCCGACGCGCTGGCCGATCTCGCCATCGGTAATTTCATTGAGATGCGCGACAAAACCGCGTCCCGGGCATTTCGCGCGAAAAAGAAACTCGACCACCTGCTCGAAGCCGCACTGCCTGGGGTGTATCTGCCGCTCTATACGATGGTCACATTCACCCGCATCCCATACGCGCAAGCTGCGCGCCGTGCTCGTCTGCAAGACCGAATTCTTTACACGGCTCTCGTCACTCTCGTTTTGATCGGAATCCTGGCGCTCGCGGTTTTGCTAGCCCACTCTCCGCGCGAATGAAATTGATGTAACCCGTCGAGTGTTACAGAGCCGCTTTCTTACGGTTGCGATTCGGTCGAGCTCGTCTGGAGCCAACGCGCTCATGTGCTTCCTCTTCCAGAGCTGTGACGACCTTAATGAAACGCTTGATATCGGTGGCAGTAACGCGGCGGGTAACGGCTCGTTCCAGTGCGGATAAATGACGCTGGACACGCTGCGCCAGCCTTCGTCCTTTTGCCGTTAGTCTCACGACGAACGTGCGGCGATCTATTTCACCGACTGCGCGCGTGATCAGCCCGCGGGCAGCCAGTCGATCGAGAATGCTGGTTAAAGTCGATCTCTTGTGCGCGAGGCCGCGGTGGAGATCGGCCACGTTGGTCCGGCGGGAATGAGCAAGCAGCGCTAAAATGTGCGCTTCCCCTTGCGTCAACCCGCGTTCTCTAAGGTCGTCAAGATAAAGACCGATTCGGTGCGTCGCCCGGTGGACTGGATGAACAAGTCGCAATGGCATCGATTGAAAGCGGCTTCAGATCCGGTTCCACCCATGAAGTTCGCGCTTCGTCACTGAAAAGCCGCCCGGTCGAATAATAAGCGAGTGGAAAATTCTTTTCCAGCAATTGCGAATTGCATGCATGATGTCGTCCAGACATCCTCCTCGACTGGCGGCGTACACACGTGAGAGAAGATGCACCCAAAACAATGTGATGGTCTCGTGATATTTTTGCGGTTTGCCAGCGGCTGCGGCGAATCGGCGCAGCGTATCGCGCATCTTAGTGGCAGCCTGCTGCACCGATGAGGATTCGGCGAGATAGACCCACGCTACGTGCAAGTGCGAAACATGATGGAAATTCTCGCTGGCGATCTCGCCTCGCTCGAGCGCGCGCGTCAATTCCACATCAGTCATGAATGCCGCCCTTCGCCAGCGCTTCGTTGATGGCCGTTTCCCAATGAATCCGCTGTTCCTCCGCCCAATGTGTGTCCAGTTTGGCGACCTCCTCATTCCCCTCCGGCGCCAACGCAGAACGCCGATACGTTATGGTTGCTTTGCAGTGTTGTTCGCCGTGGGGAACAACATGGATCTTGATCTCGTTAGCCGTGAACGCCGGGGTCACAACCACGTACTCCACGCGGCCATTCCTAGCGTCGTATGTGGTGAGCAGCCAGAGTCGATCCCTGCCGTGGCCGGGGCTCGTAGTGAATACGACGCCCTCGCGCTGTACTCCCTGTGCCGGATGAATGAAACGCGGCGACCAATCTGACGCCCATTCTGCCTCGCGTACGGGTCCAAAAAGCGGCGTTACATCCGAGACCGAGCCGTTCAATATAATTGTGAAAGATTGTGTCCGCTGTTCGACCACCGCCGGCCCGGCTTCTCCAGCCAATGCCGCTTGAACCAGCGCAAGGCCCCACGCCCATACATTAAAGTAGGTCTTCATACTTATTACGATATCGTATTATCCGATATCGTCAATGTGAATTCGCTACTCGAGTTTTTTCGAGATAGCTGGTAAACCCGCACAATAAAACGATGCACGGAAACAGCTCGGGCGAAAAAGAAGCCTCCGTCATCTGCTCGAAAAGGTTTTGCACTGGCAACCTTCTACGACATGAGTCAGTTCATTTGAATTGTAAGAAGCCGAGCGGACTTGGTATTCTGATGTGATGCACCCAGACACTCGCCTATTTTCTTTTCTCGTTATCAGCTGCCTGCTTTTCGCCCCGCTTCTTTGCGGCCAGGACAATCCGCTGAACGATCCTGATTTGAAGGAGATGTTAAAGGAGGCCCAGGAAATGCAAAAGGAAGCCAAGAAACTGCAGACACAGAACCCGACATCGCCGGACACAAAGAAGAAGCTCGCGGAAATGCTGTCCCAGGCGAAGGAAGAAGAAGCACGACAGGAGCAGGAGGAAAAACGTGATAAGGAGAAACTACAGGCCGCGCTGAAGAAACAACTCGAAGCGCCGGGACCGGTCGTGTTACCCGATTGGACACCGGCTACCCCAGAATTCAAGGCTGCTGGGGCGCCCGCGAGAAAAATCGTAGATGACGAAGTAAAAATCGTTCAGACCGGCACCTCATCGCTTACTCCAGAGAAAATAGCGGAGAGCTGGCAAGCGACAGCAGGCGCAGCGAACAATCTCAATCAGAGCCTTAACAAGATCAATGTTAACGGCAAGATCACGAGGATCTTGTTTCTCAGCACGCGCACCGATCCCAGGCAAGAAGTCGAACTCGAGGCTAGTCGCGAGCCGGACAGTAAAATTACACAGGTCGAAATCTCCTCGCCGTTGCCCAAGCCGGATATCGAAAGCGAGTAAGACACCGCGCGGCAAGGCGTAAAAAAGGGTAAGCCGTCCCTATTAATATATGCTGCTTTTCATTTGCCACGCATCCGAAGATCAGGCCGATTTTGTTCGGCCTCTAGCTGAGGCGTTACAAAAGGAACATGATGTTTGGTATTCTGAGTACGAGTTGACCCTAGGCGACAGCTTGCTTCAAAAAATTGATCAAGGCCTTGCTTCATGTGACTTCGGCGTCGTCGTTCTCAGTAGAGCCTTTTTCGCCAAGAAGTGGCCACGAGCAGAACTCGACGGCCTCTTCGCCCTTGAAACGCAATCACGTAAAATCATCTTGCCAATTTGGAAGGAAATCACCGAGGAGGAGGTAAGAGCTCACTCTCCCATTCTTGCTGGAAGGCTGGCTGTCTCAACTATTGAAGGCCTGCCGCGAGTCCTTGATGAAATTAGGCTCGCCGTTACGGTATCTGAACGTCAGCGAAAGTTCACGGCGCTTGACACTGCCGCCGAGCGCGTCCAATCCCTGAAAACGACGATTGCCCACAAACGCCATGTTGAAACGCTCTTGAGGTCCGAACATGGTACCGAGCTGGTTGTTGCAAGTCTATACAAGCTGTTTGAGGCCATCGAATCTGTTTTGACTACGGGTCAAACCCCCGCGGATCCCATACAGTTTGGCTTTTCGAAAAAACACCCAAATACGCTGTACGTTAACACCATACGCGGGATGCATCTGGGACTTCACGCTACAAATGTATGTTCTAACTCCGTCGCGAGCACGCGCCTAGAGATGAAGATTTTCAGACGGCATTGGGACCAGTTCGGTCAGCCAACATCGGACTTAATGCCTATGTTGGATACAGCGTTTAAACCAAGCTTTCGCGACGGGGATCAAGTTGTCTGGATCAGCGAGGCGGACTCGGTTCCACGTGATGAAGAACAACTTGCCGGCTTTGTAGTCGATTTATTCGTCGACCGCGTGCATCGCGCCATCGACGAAAATGCAGACTGAATATGACTAGCGCCGTGCGCTGCAGAGGTGCATTCAAGGTCGACAAGGCAGTCGGCCGTTTGATCACACATTGACGGCCACCCGCGGTGTGTGAACTTTGATTAGCCTGCGGCAGCAGGCGAAAAATAAAAAGGAAAGCGAGGAAATTATCATGGCCGACACGCACGTTCCAATGATCAGCTCCGGCGTTGCAGGGCCACTTGGCGTTCTGCATCTGCCACGTCTCTGGCTAAAAGTCTCCCTTGAGGCACAGGGCAAACTTGCAGATGGCTATCCGGGCATTGGTAGAGGGTTTGATGCGATGACTTGTGCCGCGCTGGGACTCGAAGAGCAGGCGGTGAAAGATTATATCAAACAAAACAAACCGAATTATCCGGAATTCGAAGCCTGGGTAAAGAAGAACGCCAAGTCACTTAATCGAGAGGCCATCGAAAAGCATAACGCCGCCGTGCGCGGTTACATTCACGACGATGAAACGCGCAAGGATGTTTTGGGGGCATGCCGCCTTGCGGATGACGCTTCGGCTCCGAAGGACGCGGTGAACCTAAACAATCTCGACGATTGGTACGAGTTTCATCGAGCGGTGCTGAGGTAAGTTGACCGCGCGAGACGAACTAAGTCGATTGTAGTGGCAGGCGTGCCGCCTGCGAGAGACGTGAGGCATTGCAGCCGACACGGCTGCCTCTACAGTTGAACTGCGATGCAGCTTTGCAACTGCGTTGACGCGAACGAATGCGCGTGGAGTGTCCCAAATGCCCTCGACACAAACAAAGGCAGCACCAGCATTTCGCAAGACGAATGAGACATTCAGCGCTGGCGCTAAGAGCTTGGCACAGCGCTATTTTGTCTCCCCTGAAATTTTTGCGCAGGAACAAAGGAAGATTTTTTCCGAGCAATGGATTTTGGTTGGGCATCAAAGTCAGCTTGCTGAAGCGGGCGATTATTTTGTGGTGGTGGTGGCAGGCGAGAGTCTCATTGTAGTGCGGGATCAAAGATCGGTGATCCGTGGATTTTACAATGTTTGCCGGCATCGCGGAACGCGCTTGAAGGAGGACACATGCGGGCATGGCTCTGCGATTCGGTGTCCGTATCATGCCTGGACGTACGGGCTAGACGGGCGATTGATCGGCGCGCCGCACATGGATCAGGTGCCGGATTTTGATAAAGGCGATTATTCGTTGCACGCGGTGAACCTGGCACTTTGGGAAGGACTCATTTTCGTGAATCTGGCAGACTCCCCCACTCCGCTGGAGGAATGGTTCGCGCCGCTCAACGGGAAATTCTCCCATTGGAACATGTCGATCTTGCGCGCGGCGAAACGGATTGAGTACGACGTGATGGCCAATTGGAAGCTGATGTTCGAGAATTATTCAGAGTGTTATCACTGCCCGGGCGTGCATCCGATGCTTTCTAAAGTTTCGCCCTACGATTCGGCGGAGAACGATCTCACCAAAGGGCCGTTTCTCGGCGGCTTCATGAAGATCAATAAAGGCGCCGGCCTGACGATGAGCGGCAAAGCGTGCGCGTTGCCGGTCGGGAAGATCGAGAATCTCCAAGAGGTTTTCTATTATTCGATTTTTCCGAACATGCTCCTCTCTTTACATCCAGAATACGTGATGGTGCATCAGCTTTGGCCGCAGTTGCCGGAGCGGACGCTGATCCTATGCGATTGGTTTTTTAATCCCGAAGCGTTCGAGCGAGAAGATTTCAAGCCGGAGGACGCGATTGAATTCTGGGACATGACGAACAAGCAGGACTGGCACGTGTGCGAATTGAGCCAGCAAGGCGTCGCCTCGCGCGCGTATGAGCCGGGCCCCTACT
>Ga0193713_1000331_pt1 | contig 16046 bp, 13 predicted proteins | sample H3a2metaG_FD_143054 | JGI IMG/M metagenome (GOLD analysis project Ga0193713, IMG submission 143054) | Soil microbial communities from a riparian zone of the East river system, Colorado, United States - H3a2 | ecosystem: Environmental > Terrestrial > Soil > Riparian zone | place: USA: East River... | reverse complement strand
AAGGCTCACTGGACGGACAGTCCTGGAGCACTCTCGCAGCACGAACCGGTCGGGCGGGATTCCGCGCGCGGCGTTGGGCGGCGCGACATGTGCTCTCATGGGCGAACTTGATCAACATGACTTGATTGGAGACGCCGCAGCCGGATCCATCCGGAGCGGACTAATGTCCGGCTGTAGCGCCGCCGGGGACTTTTTGGACGAATGCGGTGTTACATATGCGACGGGCCGCTGAACTGGCTGCGTCTGCAGGCAATCGCAATGATCGATCAACGTCAACAGCTAAGCGAACTGATCAGCGTCATCTACGATGCCGCCGTCGATCAATCCCTTTGGGAGAATGCCATCGAAAGGGTCGCATATTTCGTGGACGGCGTCGGCGCAGGGCTTTTCTGCAAGGACGTAGATGCTCAACATAGCAATGTACCTCACAGCTTCGGAATTGTTGGGCCGCCGGTCGAATTATTTCGACAAATATATCCAGCAGCGGTGGGGCACTTTCTCGCCGAGATCGAACAGCCGGTCGCGACCGCCGATCTGATACCTTACGATGAACTGGTTGCGACCGGACTTTATCAGGAGTGGGCCCGGCCTCTGGGCCTTATCGACTTCGTGAGCGCCGTTCTCGACAAATCGGCAACCAGCGTGGTCATGTTCGGGGTCTTCCGCCATGAGCGCAACGGTTTCGTCGATGACGAAACGCGTCATCGCATGCGGTTGATTGCTCCTCACATTCGCCGCGCGGTTCTGATTGCCAGAATGTTCGATCTGAGGATTGCGGAGGCCGCGACATTCGCCGATGCGCTCGATGGGCTTGACGCCGGCCTGTATCTGGTCGATGCGGGCGGGCGTATCATTCATGCCAATGCCGCCGGGCAAGCCATTCTCGATGCGGGCGGCATCCTGCATGACGTCGGTGGGCGCCTTGCGGCTTGCGATGCACAGGTTAACCGGACATTGCGAGAGGTATTTGTGGCCGCTGGGCAGGGCGACGCAGCCCTCGGCACCAGGGGAATCGCAATACCGCTAACGGGCAAGGACGGCGAGCGCTACATCGCCCATGCCTTGCCGTTGACCTCAGGCGCGCGGCGACGTGCGGGCATCGGCTACCCGGCTGTGGCGGCTTTGTTCGTTCGCAAGGCGGCCTTGGCGATGTCGTCTCGTTCCGAAGCCATCGGCAAGATGTTCAAATTGACGCCAACCGAGTTGCGCGTGCTGCTCGCCATCGTTGAAGTGGGAGGTGTTCCGGAAGTGGCCGCGGCGCTCGGCATTGCCGATACCACGGTGCGGTCGCATGTCAGCCGCTTGTTTCAGAAAACCGGCGCCACGCGGCAGGCCGATCTCGTCAAGCTCGTCGCGGGATATGCGACGCCGATGGCAGGCTGATCGGGATTCAGGCGTTCGTCATGCGCCGTGAAACCGGCGGCTGACGACCTTAGGCAGCGGGGCGCTTCTAGCCTCTCCCCGCGTTGCGCCGGGGACAGATGAGCGAAGCCATGGATTGGACCGTCCGAAGCACCAATCTCTATCGGCGCCCCCGCTTCGGATCAAAACCAAGAGACTCATTCCGAACCAAACAACCTTATCCGAGGCGTCTCGATCCTTACCGGCTCCACCGCGAACTCGCGCCTCGGCTCGGTTTCTTCCCTCACTCTGTCCTCGACCGCTCGCAACTCCTGATCCTGTCGTTGTTGATAGCGGCGCTTTTCGGCCCATTGCTGGCGACGATCGACCCGCCGCCTTTCCGTGGTCCGCCTCACGTCGGCGTCGCGCGGCTTGGAGGCTTCTTCGGCGGTAGCCGTTTGGGTAGCAGTTTGCTCGCGCACCGCTGCCTGCGTCGTGGGAGCCGCGGGTTGCGCAGGCGAAACTGCCGCCTTTGATCCTGCTGCGGTGTCAACCGGTGGCGCGGCTGTCGAGGCGGAATTATCAGCTTGCGTCTTCGCCTGTGTCGGTGCTGAGGCCGCCGCAGGGGCGGGATTGGGTGCCGATGGCTGGGGCGCCACCAGATATGGCACGGGTTCCGACGGCCCGGCCGCGGCCTGGATCGGCTCCGGCGACATGCGCCGCTCCAGCCGGGTCAATTCAGCGGCCTGCTTGGGGGATTTGGGACTGATCATGTCCGCGATCAGAAGACCTCCGCCGACACCGCCGACGATCGCGGCGATAACGGTTCCGGCTCCTGCAAAATAAGCCATCGAAGCGCGCATATGCGGTCTCCCTTCCGGCGGGCAACGCTCAACCTGTTCTGATGTTCCAGCGCGTCCGGTTCTGTGAACATCTGGGAACCAGGCGCACCGCCGGATGGTTGCGACACCAATCGCGAACGGTTGCGCGCGCGTTGCCGCTGCGCGAACCATGCGAGTCCGAAAACCTCGAAATTCAAGGGAGCATCGTGATGCCCATTACCGGCAGTTGCCATTGCGGCGGGAACGCGTTCGAGATCGAGGGCGAGATTCCCGAAAAGCTGACACGCTGCACGTGTTCGTTCTGCGCCAAACGTGGCGCGCTCCATGCGTATTTTCAGCCGCAGCAATTCAAGCTGACGACGCCGGCAGGCAATGTCGCGACCTACCGCTGGAATTCAAAACTGGTGGCGCATAACTTTTGTCCGAGCTGCGGATGCGCTGTCTTTTCGGACAGTCCGGCGTTTCAACCCGACGGCACGTGGGATGGAACAACCCGCAGATACGCCGTGAACGCGCGACTGTTTGACGATTTCGATGCCGCCGAGGCACCGGTCACCGTGATCGACGGCAAGAATTTGTGGTGATGGGGCGCGTCGCTGCCTGCACCGGTCAGGCGTCACAACGAGACGAAGGCCTTGCGCTTTCGTCTCGATCAAATCATCGACGCTACTTTTTCCAGTCCGATCAGGCGGGCTAGCGCGCGCACTTCGCGCTTCTGGTCTTCGCGCAGCTCAAACAACAGCGGCATCGCAGCGGATTTCAGCTGCTGGACTTCCTCGGCTTCGGGATCGATCGGCGTGCCGGTCGCGTTGGGGTCGGTCTGGCGGGTTGCGTGAATCTTGCGGGCCACCGCGCGCAATGCGTCTTCCACCGCCGGCCAATAGGATTCCTGCGACGAGGAAAGTTTCAGGCGCTCCTTGATGCCGGCGATCTGCCCGTCGCTGAGCAGCGCATAGGATTTCTGAGCTGGCGGTTTGCTGGCAACCTTCGGCTTTGGCGGCGCAGCCGGCACCGACGCCGGCGCTGCGATCATCTTCGGCATTTCGATATCGACGGGGTCGGCGGATGCGAAGGCCTGCCGCAGCGGCTCGCTCAGCGACGCGACGGTTTGCGGCGATTGGTACGATGCCAGCGCAGCCGATGCCAGCGTTGCGGTAGCGACCGCCAGCCTGTCCTTCTTGCTTTCCCTGTTCGCGACGGGACCCTCGATGACCGGCGAAGCCATCTCCGAGCGGGCCACCCACGCGCCGTCATTGCCGAGAATGCTGGTAGCGGCCGCGCCGACAACGAGGAAACTGATCAGCGCGATGAGGGTCATTGCTCGGGTCAAGCCGCTCTCCGTTTTCATCGACGAACCACGATCACTTTGCTGAAAACTGGGAGCTAATTAAGGCTTAACCGTGCCGACGTGGCGGCGGCCGCCTAATTTGCAGGCATCAAACCAGCCGCGCGGCTCGGAGAATCAAGCCGCGGCGCCGAGATCGTAGGCGTCCTGGATATCGGCGACGATATCGGACGCCTCCCACAACGCGTCCGGGGCGACCGCCTGCAAACTGATGGTCCAGTTGCCGCCCCTGCTGGGTGCGGGCATGCTGACGATGTCGAATTGCACGCTGCGGCACAGCGGGTGGCGGTCGAGCGCGTAGCCGACGCGGGCCCTGATCTCCTCGATGGTTGCCGGGGTTTTTGCAAAAAGTGCCTCGAAATCCATGTCCCATTCCCCTTCAGCGGCGGTTTCCAGCGCGGCACGCCGCACGCGCGAGGAAACGGCGCAGGAGACGATTGTTGGGACGAGAATGGTTAACAGCTCGTTAAGGTTGCGCCCGCGGCCGCTTTGCCCCGGGGGATTTGCGTCGGACGCGCGATCCGGCGCCGCGACGACAGCCACTTCGGACGCCGTCCGTTCAACCCGATCAGGGAGCTTGGTCGCAAGTTGGATGGGAGCTAACGGCGCTCCGCGCCTTTACCGTCGCGGTACTCCGCGAGGGTGCGCGCGACGAGGTCGTCGACCGATAACACCCCGGTCACGCCCGACGTGGAATGCCCCGCGCTCCAGATATCGCGCCAGCGCGCAGGCCGTTTGTCGCGCGCGCCGATGTCGATGTCCTTGCCGACCTCGATGGCGCCGCGTTGCGGCAGGTCGTCGGGGTCGAGGCCCGCAGCGGCGATGGAAGGCCGCAGCATATTGGTCTGCAGGCCGGTGAAGGCCGTGGTCAGCAGGATATCGTCGGCGCTGCTCGCGACCAGCATCTCCTTGTATCTGACATCCGCCAGGCTCTCCCGGGTGGCGATAAATTTGGTGCCCATATAGGCGAGATCGCAGCCGAGCGCCTGCGCCGCGCGCAGCGCGTGGCCATCGCCGATGCCTCCGGCCAGCACGACCGGCCCGTCGAAGAACGCCCGCACCGCGCGGACGAACACAAACGGGTTGAGCCAGCCGGTCTGGCCGCCGGCGCCGGCGGTCAGCAGCACGAGTCCGTCGGCACCCGCTTCCACCGCGCGCTCGGCGTGGCGGATACTGGCGACATCGGCGAATACCAGGGAGCCAGCGTCATGCAGGGCCGCGAGCATGGGCGCGGGCGATCCGACGCTGGTGATGACGATTTCAGGTTTATGCCGCAGCAGCACCTGCAGATCCCTTGGCAGCCGCGCGTTGGAACGGTGCACGATCAGGTTCGGGCAGATCGGGGCTGCAGGTTTTCCGCTCCCGTCGGAATGACGCCGCAACTGGGTTTCGATGTCGCCGAGCCAGCCATCGAGTTGTTCGGGGCTGCGGCAATTCACCGTCGGGAACGCGCCGATCACGCCGTTGCGGCAAGCGGCCACCACAAGGTCGACGCCGGAGACGAGGAACATCGGCGCCGCGATCAGCGGCAGGCTCAGGCGATCGCGAAAGCGTGCCAGCGAGTCGGCGGCCTTCTGGTCTGATGAGGTTTGCAGTTCCGCGCCCCTGTTTCGTTGTGCTAGCGTTCGGCAACATTGGCACGAGCGAAGGCCCAAGAAAAGCAAGCGACAAAACAAGCGACAAAACCAGTTGGAGGAACCATGTCCGATCCGCTCTATGCCTTTCCGACCGTGTGCGGGCAGACGCTGCGGGCGCTGGCGCGCTATCCGTCGCGGGTCGCGTTCAGCTGGCCGGGCGGATCGATCACTTATGCCGGCACCACCGAATTGATCGGCCGCTTCCAGAAGGTGTTCATGCAACTGGGCCTGGAGCCGGGCGCGCGCGTGGCGTTCCTTACCGCCAACCGCGCCGACACCTGGTGCGCCGGTGTCGCCGCGCAATTGTCGAGGCTTGCGATCACCTGGCTGCATCCGCTGGGGTCGCTCGATGATCAACTCTTCCAAATCGAGGATTCGGAAGCACAGATACTCGTCATTGACGCCGATACGTTCCGCGATCGCGGCGGTGACCTCGCAACCGGGGCATCCAGCCTGAAAAACGTCTTCACGCTCGGCCCCGCCGATTACGGCGTCGATCTGCTTGCCGCGGTCGATCACGCCGGCACGGCGACGCCGCGTTGTCTTGCCGGCCCCGACGACATCGCGACGCTGAACTATACCGGCGGCACCACGGGGAAATCAAAAGGCGCGCTGCGCTATCATCGAGATGGCGGCTTCGCCAACGCGATCCTGTCCAACTTCGAAATTCCGGATAATCCGCGCTATCTCACGGCCGCGCCGATCAGCCACGTCGCCGGCACCAAGGTGTTGCCGTCGCTGATCCGCGGCGGCACGGTGCACATGCTCAAAGGCTTCGATCCGGACGCCGTGTTCAAGACCATCGAGCGCGAGCGCATCAATTTCACGCTGTTCGTGCCAACCATGATCTACGTGCTGCTGGACCACCCGGCGCTCGACAAGACCGATCTCTCCTCGCTTGAACTGTTATTGTACGGCGCCTCGGCGATGTCGCCGAGCCGGCTGGTCGAGGGCATCGAACGGATCGGTCCGGTATTCTCGCAGCTATACGGACAGACCGAGTGCTATCCGGTCTCGGTGCTGCGCAAGGCGGACCATGATCCAAAGACTCCGGATCTCTTCCTGTCCTGCGGATTTCCGATCGCCGCCTGCGACGTCAAAATTCTCGGCGACGACGACCGTGAAGTGGAAACCGGACAGGCCGGCGAGATCTGCGTGCGCGCGCCGCATGTGATGGCCGGATACTGGAAGCGGCCCGAGCAGACCGCGGAAACCCTGAAGAACGGCTGGCTGCATACCGGCGATATCGCGCGCGCGGACGAGCGCGGCTACATGTTCATCCTCGACCGCAAGAAGGACATGATCGTCTCCGGCGGCTTCAACATCTTTCCGCGCGAGGTCGAAGACGTGCTGTCCCAGCATGCCGACGTCGCGATGGTCGCCGTCGTCGGCGTGCCCGACGACAAATGGGGCGAGGCCGTCACCGCGGTGGTGGTCGTGCGCGAAGGCGCGCGGCCGAGCGCGGAGGAATTGATCAATCTCGTCAAGGCGCGCAAAGGCTCAGCCCATGCGCCCAAGCACATCAAGTTCGTCACCGAGCTTCCGATGACCGGGGTCGGCAAGGTCGACAAGAAGGTGCTGAAGGCGGGCTTCTGGGCCGGGCGCGATCGGATGGTCGGATAGCGGCACGCAGCGGATGTATCGTGTCCCGGACGCGGTGCAGCGTCCTTCACGCTGCTCCGCAGAGCCGGGACCCACCGATGCGGTGCATGGGTCCCGGATCAGCAGCGCACCACGCCGCAAGACATAGCGCGTCGAAGACGCGCGTGAACGCGCTGATGGTGCTGCGCTGCATCCGGGACACGATTTGCCCTTCACCCCAGCAATTGATCGAGCCGGTCGCGCAACTGGTCCTGATGATAGGGTTTGGCCAGCCGCGGCAGATCAACCTGCGCACCCTCGGGCAGTTCGGCATAGCCGGTCGCGAGCAGGATCGGCAGCGACGGCCGCACCTCCCGCGACGCCGCCGCCAGTTCGATACCGGTCATGCCGGGCATCACATGATCGGTCACCATCAGATCGATCGGCTGCTCGCTCTTGATGATGTCGAGGGCGTGCAGGCCGGAACTGGCGCCGATCACGTGGTGACCGAGATCTTCCAGCATTTCGGTGGTCGACATCGCGATCAGCGGGTCGTCATCGACAAACAGGATCACCGCGGAGCGGTTGACCTTCTGCACGGCATGCACCGGGCTTTCAGCTTTCGGCGCGTTGGTCGCGACCGGGAGTATCAATGTGGCGGTGGTGCCTTGTCCCACCGTGCTCGAGAGTTGCAGCGCGCCGCCAAGCTGCACGGCAAGCCCATGCACCATCGACAGGCCAAGGCCAGTGCCCTTGCCGAGCGGCTTCGATGAAAAGAACGGCTCGACCGCCCGCTTCAATATCTCCGGAGTCATGCCCATACCGGTATCGATCACCGACAGTTTCAGGTAGTCGCCAGACTTCAGCGCCGGATCGCTGGTTGCCCGGTATTGCGCGACCTTGATGTCAATCGAACCGCCGTCCGACATCGCGTCGCGCGCGTTGATCGCAAGATTGAGAATAGCGAGCTCAAGCTGGTTCGCGTCGACGCGCGCCGGCGGCAGCCCTTGCGGAATATCCAGCCGCAGCACGACGCGCGGTCCCAACGACCGCTGCAGCAGATCGCTCATGTCCTGGATCAGGGCGCCGAGATCGACCGGCACCGCTCGCAGATCCTGCTGCCGCGCGAACGCCAGCAGGCGCTGCGTCAGCGACGCGCCGCGCTCGGCGCCCTGCACCGCGCCGTCGATCAGCCGGTGCAGGCGTGGATCGTCGGGAATGCGCTTGCGCAACAGATCGAGATTGCCCATCACCGCCATCAGCAGATTGTTGAAATCATGCGCGACCCCGCCGGTGAGCTGGCCGATCGTCTCCATCTTCTGTGCCTGCCGCAATTGTTCCTGCGCCTTTTCGCGCGCTGCGACTTCCTTCATCAGATCGGCGGTGCGTTGTTCAACGCGCTGTTCGAGGGTCGCCGTCAGTTCCGCCAGCGCGGTACGCTCGGCCGCCAGCTGCGCCAGCAGATTGTCGCGTTCGATCTCTGAAACCTTGCGCGCGGTGATATCTGTGGAAACACCGACCAGCGATTTGATGCGGCCATCGGGCCGGCGAACGGCCCGCGCGCGGACCTCGACCCAATGCTGCGATCCGTCGGGCCAGATATTGCGGTACTCGATGCTGTAGTCCCCGCCCGTTTCGAGAGCATGGTCCAGTACCTCGCGACGTCTCTCGCGGTCGTCGGGATGAACCGCCGCCAGCAAATCCTGATACGAAAACGGATCGCCCGGCTTGCGCCCGAAGAACGCCTTGCAGGTGTCGGAGGCCTCTAACTCCAGCTCCGGCAGACGCAGCTCGAGCGCACCGAGATGGCCGGCGTTCAGCGCGGTCTGCAGCAGGCCTTCGCTTTCGGTGAGATCCTCGAGAATGGCGCGGGTCTGGTACTGGCGGCGCCTGCCCCTGACGGCGGAGCCGACCACGCTGACCAGCGTGGTCGGATGGAACGGACGTTCAATGAAAGTGACATTGCCGAGGGCTTGTCCAAGCCGCACGGCATCCGGATTACGTTCCGGACCGCCGCCCTGATGTGTCAACAGCACGATCGGAAAATCCGACCATGACGGCTGATCGTTCAGCCAGCGCACCAGGCCGCGCAGATCCGCCGTCTTGATCGCCTCATCGGCGATCACCGCAAGGCCCGCGCCACCTTCGATCTCGTGCAACAGCGCGGCGAGATCGCCGCAGACATTGGCGCAGTAACCCGCTTCCTTGATCAGCGCAGCGGCAACAGCAGCGTCGCGTCCCGTCGGCGCGAGAATGACCGCACGCTCTGAAGATGCGCCACGCCTCACTGGACCTGCCCTTCGAGCAAGGGCTTGCCTTCGCCGATGTAAACCGGAACCCCGCGCAATACGCCCTGGAATCCATCGAGCGGGTCGCCGATGGTAAGCCCGCGGCCGTCGATGCGATATTCGCGGATCGTGGATTCATGCGCGCCGGTGCGCTTCTTGATGATCGACATCGCGCGACGCACCGTACCACGCGCCTCGAAATAGCGCAGCAGGATCACGGTGTCGGCCAGATACGTTACGTCGACCGGCGCCTTCATATCGCCGACCAGTCCGTGCTGCGCCACGGTCATGAATGTCGCCGCACCCCGGCGGTTCAGATATTGCAGCAGTTCGTGCATGTGCAGGATCAACGAATTTTCCTCGGGCATCGCGGCCTGGTAGCCGTTGAGACTGTCGATCACCACGGTCTTGATGTGGTCTTCATCGACCCGCTTGCGGACGCGGTGGGCGAATTCGCCAGGCGACAGCTCCGCGGCGTCCACCTGGTCGACGAAGAGGTTGCCACCGCGCTGCATCTCTTCGAGATCGATGCCGAGCCCTTTCATCCGCGCGAACAACAGGCCGAGCTCTTCGTCGAACACGAACAGCGCCGCCTTTTCGCCGCGCGCGATCGCGGCGACGATGAAGACGATCGCCAGAAGGGATTTCCCGGTACCCGCGGGCCCCAGAATCAGCGTGCTCGATCCCGCTTCGACACCGCCGCCGAGAAGCTGGTCCAGTTCGGCAACGCCGCTGGACCTCCGGGTTCGCACGAAGCCGCTGCGGTATTCGGACGCCACCAGCCGCGGAAACACGTTCAGTCCTCCGGTGGTGATGGTCACGTCATGATAACCGCCGCGAAACTTCATGCCACGATACTTCACGATGCGGGCGCGGCGACGCTCCGCGCCGTAAGCCGGCGCCAATTCCTCAAGCCGCAACACGCCATGCGCAACGCTGTGCACGGTTTTGTCGGCGAGCTCAGCGGTCAGATCGTCGAGCAGCATCACCGTGGTGCCGAACTTTGCGAAATAGTGCTTGATCGCCAGAATCTGCCGGCGGTATCGGAGCGAGCTTTGCGCCAGCAGCCTGATCTCGGAGAGGCTGTCCAGCACCACCCGGCTCGGCCGCGCGCGTTCCACGGCTTCGAAAATCTGCTTGGTGGTCTCGCCAAGTTCGAGATCCGAAGAATAGAGCAGGCTCTGCTGCTGCTCGGAATCGAGCAGACTCTCCGGCGGCAATAATTCAAAAATTTGAATTCGATCGTCCAGGTTCCAGCCATGCGAGGCCGCACCGTCGCGCAACTCGCGCTCGGTTTCGGACAGAGTGATATAGAGACATTTCTCGCCGGCTTGCGCACCCTCCATCAGGAACTGCAGCGCGATGGTGGTTTTGCCGGTTCCGGGCGCGCCCTCCACCAGAAACACATGTCCACGCGAAAAACCGCCCGACAGGATGTCGTCCAGCCCCCAAATCCCGCTTTTCGCCTTGCCGGCGATCGGCTCAATCAAGTTCATAAATCCCCCTAACCCGGGCTAAACTTGCCCGACATCATACGGTTCCGTGAAAATGGAACTATTTTTGCGGGAAAAATTCAGGCCACATCGCGCGCCACGCTTGGGCCAGCGGCCTGAAATCGTCGGGGCCGGTCTCGTGGCATTCGGCGCCGCGCGCGGGCAAGACCCATGGCTGCGCGCTTCTGACGTACATATGCGCGATCGGAACCAGCCATGTCGTATCGTCAAGCGTTCCCGCGCGAAGGGTCATTGAGTGCGGACGTCCGGCGCGTTCACCGTAGATTCGGCCGCCGCAGTCGCCGCAGAACCATGACGTGACGTCCGCTCCACTCGAGGATCGACGGCGCCATCCCTTCGGCTCGCCTTGCAGAATACGAAAATCCTTTGCCGCGACCGGCATGTTCAATGCGAACGCGCTGCCGGACGTCCTTTGGCAATTGGTGCAATTGCAGCTGTAGAGCAGCAGCGGAAACGATTCGATCTGGTAGCGGACCGCACCACACGGGCAGCCGCCGGTCATGGGAAGGGCAGGTCGCGTCGAGCTCATGATCAACCCCGATCGAAGATGCGATCGGAAGATTATCCGGAAATTATCACGCTGCCACGACTATCTCCGCAAGAGCGCGCGAAGCTCGCCCTCATGTGCCTGATCGTCAGCCGGCCGCCGCGATCAATCGCTTGCATCCGCTGGGCAACTCGATATCGACCTCCAGCGTCGACACGGTTTCGCCCCGCTCCATCTTGACGACAACCTTATCCGGATCGAGTTCGACATGCCGCGACACCGCGGCAAGAATTTCCTCCCGCAGCAGCTCCAATAAGTCAGGCTGCCCACGCAAGCTGCGTTCATGCGCCAGTAGAATCTGCAACCGTTCCCGTGCAACAGGCGCGGAAGCAGTGCGGCCAGTGAAGAACCGCAGCAGGCTGGCGCTCATGCGGCCCTCCGTCCCAGCAATCGGTCCATCAGGCCTTTGCGCTCGGTCGGCACCAGCATTTTGACGGTCTCCCCCATCAGGCGGCGGGCTGCGTCGTTGTAGGCGCGGGCCGGCGCGCTGGCGGCGTTGTTCAGGGTGACGGGAGATCCAACGTTCGACGCCCGCAGCACGTCCTGGCTTTCAGGGATGATGCCGAGAAGCGGGGTCGCAAGGATTTCAAGAATGTCCTCGATGGTCAGCATTTCGCCGCGTGCCGCGCGCGCCGTATCATACCGGGTGATCAGCACGTGCTTCTTCACCTGCTCGCCCTTTTCGGCCTTCACGGTCTTTGAATCGAGCATCCCGATGATCCGGTCGGAATCCCGCACCGACGAAACTTCGGGGTTGGTGACGATGACAGCCTCGTCCGCATAGCGCATCGCCAGCGTCGCTCCCCGCTCGATACCCGCCGGGCTGTCGCAGATGATCCAATCGAACCTGGTTCGCAGGTCGGCGATGATGCTTCCGACACCTTCGTCCGTCAAAGCATCCTTGTCCCTGGTTTGGGATGCCGGCAGCAGCCACAAATTCTCCAGACGCTTGTCGCGAATGAGCGCTTGCGAAAGCTTTGCGACGCCCTGCACCACATTGATGAGGTCGAACACGACTCGTCGTTCTGCTCCCATCACAAGGTCGAGGTTGCGCAGACCGACGTCGAAGTCGACGACCACGACCTTTTGTCCGCCTTGCGCGAGCGACGCACCGAGCGCGGCCGTGGAAGTGGTCTTGCCAACCCCGCCCTTGCCGGACGTCACGACCAGAACTTTGGCCATTCTTACCTCCTCCTCACTCGGTTAATTCTACTGGTTAACTCAACGGTGTAATTTTCATGACGTCGCCTTCGAGCCAGGCTTGAGCCGGCCGATCGCGCACGCTGGGGTCTATTTGTTCTGCAGTCTGGTAGTAGCCGTCGATGGCCAGCAGTTCTGCTTCGATTCTCTGGCAATAAATCCGCGCGGCGGGATTGCCGTTGACGCCCGCCATCGCCCGGCCGCGAAGCGTTCCGTAAATGTGGATGGACCCGCCAGCGCAAATCTCCGCGCCGGAACTGACCGAACCCAGCACGGTCACATCGCCGTCGGCAAAAATAATCGATTGACCGGAACGGACCGGGCTTTCGAGCAGCAGCGACGTTGGCTTCGGCTTGGCTTCCGGCTTTTGCGGTTTGTTCGGCTGGACCACGCAGTTGCGGCCGCCCGTCAGCAAAGGCGGCATGCTGGTGGTGACGTGGGCTGCGTCCACGCCCTCGATCCCCAGGATGCGAATATTCCGAGTTTCAAGGCTTGTGACGAGGTGCGCGATAGCGGATTGGCTAAGGTCCAGGGCGGACAGGTCGAGCACCACGGGCTTACCGACAAAAAAGCCGGGCGAGCGAGCCAGCGTCGCGTCTATTTCCTCAAGCCAACCCACAATTGGCACGACGGGACAAAACACAAACGCCACGTAGGATCGACCCCGAAGGCGCACCAGTTGGCGTGTTGGTTCCGCCCGTGCCTCCATGATGGTCAACTCACCTTTTCTTACTGAATGGTTAATAGTGGACGTACTTAGTTAACGATTGATTAATGCCACTTTTCGCGAACCCCTATGCTTCGAATCACGAATCAGCGGCTCAATCAGCTCAATCACTGCGAAAATTGTGGCACATTTGCGCTGAGGTCGGATTTCCGATCCACTCAAACGTTGCGTCTGTTCGCAGGTACAACCGCGAAAAACAACTACCAAAAAATTAGCATCATCTTAAGATTGCGGACGGCGCAAAATCTTATCTCAGTTTTGTCCACTTTCGGACCTATTAATGTCCGGTCACCGTTACATCACACACGGGTGACTTTCCTAGGCCGAAAGTAGTAGAAGCTGAAGGTCATTTCCGCCGCCGGTCGAGGCGGACATTTGCCGGGGGATTGAGGCAATGGAAGCGGCGTGGGCAACACGGTCTCGAGATCTATCTCGCGGGCTGACGCGGGTTACAACGACCGGTGCGGACCATGCATCACGCACATTGATTCCGACTATCGAACCTAACTTTGCATCTCGTTTTGACCAGTCGCGGTTTTTCCGCGCGACGGACTTCATTGCTTGGAACATTTGTCAATTAACCAGAACAACGTCGAACAGGCCAACTACCGCAGCGCCGAGCGAGTGACCGCGGTACGATAACCAAATGTAACCAAGGGTAATGAGGGAGTGTGGAGTTATGAGTAGTTTGAGTGACCAGGACCATCTCAATCCGAACGATCAATTGTACTATGCACCACGCTGGTTGCGTGAACGAGCCGAGCCACTGCCCGCGTCGCCCGCTCCCCCTGAAAAAAGATCCCAGAGCGTCGCGCGCCCTAATACACCTCCGCATTCTTTCGACGCGTTGCTGGAGGAAGCGGTCGCCGAGTCTCTACGGCATCCGCTTGACCCGGAGGTGATGCACGAGCCGCCGGGCTTCGTGCGTGAACTAGATCGGAGAATGGCGATACTGAGCGTCGCCGGCCGCTTCGCTGCAGCGATCGGCGTTTCAGCCATCGTGGCACTGTTCTTCGTCATCATGGTTCCTGCTTCGCGAGACTATGCAAAACAACCGGACGGCGACGCTTCATCGGTCACGGGGATATTGCAATCGGTGAGAACCGCGCTGTCGCAGCCACGTCAACGAGACGATGAGTTGAAGCCCGCTCTTTCCGAGTTTCAGGCGATCCTTGCGTCACCGTCACCCCAGGCGGCCCCGGCTCCCCAGCCTGTGGCGCGCGAGGAGTCTGAATCGTCGCTGCTTCAGTCATTCGTGCAATGGCAGCAAAAACCTCCGTCGCCCTCGGCACCCTGATCCTGATCACGCCATCGATAGCCTAGGGGCGGGGAGAGAAGCGTGATGCCTATTGAGGCCGGGATCTCGCGGAGCCTGCGATGAACCTTCGCTGGATGATGGTTGTATCGGGTGCTTTGCTCGCTGGCGTCGGGGGCGCAGCGGCTGGCGACAAGGAAGTTGTACGCAATCTCGCAGGCCGCGTCGGACCGATTATCGGTTCGGCGTTGGCCTGCCGGGACATTGCGCGGCCCCGTATTCAGATCATCGTCGATAAGTTTACAGCGGTGATCACGGAAGCTTCCACCAACGAGGCCGAGCGCTCCGACCTTACGCAGCTGCTCGATCGCAGTGTCGCGGACGGCCGTGGCGCGGTGACGTCGGGACGGGTCGATTGCGGACTGGCGGACCGCCAACTGGCTGATCTGGAGCGGGCGATTACCCGGCCGACGCCAAGTTTGCCCGCTGTTGTCGCACCATCCTTCTCCGCCGCTGCCGCCACAGCCGTCGCCGCTGCGGCGCCAACCGCACCGGTCCCCGTTGGCCCCGCGGTTCGCGGCGTAACCGATCGGGAAATCCGGTTCGGCATGTCGGCAAACTTGTCCGGCGCGGCAAAGGAAAATGGCCGCCAGATGCGGCTCGGGATCGATCTTGCTTTCAACCGGGTCAATGACGCCGGCGGCGTGAACGGCCGGATGCTTAAGCTCATCGTGGCCGATGACGGTTATGAGCCGGCGCGAACCGCCGAGAACATGAAACAGCTCTACGACAAAGATCAGGTATTCGGTTTTATCGGAAATACCGGAACACCTAACGCGGCCGTTTCGGTGCCGTATGCGCTCGAGCGGCGGATGCTGTTCTTCGGCGCTTTCACGGGCGCCAGCGTCGTGCGCCACGATCCTCCCGACCGCTACGTATTCAACTATCGTCCGAGCTACGCCGAGGAAACCGACGCCGCCGTGCGCTACCTGGTGAAAATCCGCCGGATACCCCCCAGGCAGATCGCCGTTTTCGCCCAGTCGGACCCCTTTGGCGATGCGGGATTCTCGGGTGTCGCAAAGGCATTTCGTGCGCTCGGCCTCGGCGACAACGCCGTTCTGCGACTCAACTACCAGCGCAACACCATCGACGTCGACGACGCCGTCAATCAGTTGAAGGCGCAGAGGGTACCGATCAAAGCGGTGGTCATGGTGGCAACCTATCGGGCTGCCGCGAAGTTCGTCGAGAAGACGCGCGATTTCTTTCCCGGCATGATTTACACCAACGTGTCGGCCGTGGGCGCCACCACGCTTGCCGAGGAATTGACGCTGTTGGGACCACGCTACGCCAACGGCGTCATCGTCACCCAGGTCGTGCCGGCCGTTTCCGGTTATTCGAGCATTGTTCTCGAATACAAGAATGCCCTCGCCAAATATTTCCCGGGCGAGGCCCCGGACTACAGCTCGCTGGAGGGTTACATTTCGGCAAACGTCCTGATCCAGGCGCTTAAGCGGGCTGGGCCGCAGTTCGATACCGAGAAGCTCGTCGACGTTCTGGAGAACACCAGCAATCTCGACTTGGGCCTTGGAACCGCGCTCAACTTCGGCCGCGGCGAACACCAGGCTTCGCACAAGGTATGGGGCACGGCGCTTGATGAAGGCGGGAAGTACCAGGCAGTCGAGTTCGAATAACATCGGCCATCGTCCCGGAACGGGCAATTGCGGCACCGAGGACGTGCTTCCATCCAACAAGAAAACACAACCGCGGAT
>Ga0193713_1000330_pt1 | contig 16051 bp, 15 predicted proteins | sample H3a2metaG_FD_143054 | JGI IMG/M metagenome (GOLD analysis project Ga0193713, IMG submission 143054) | Soil microbial communities from a riparian zone of the East river system, Colorado, United States - H3a2 | ecosystem: Environmental > Terrestrial > Soil > Riparian zone | place: USA: East River... | reverse complement strand
AGCGGGCGACGCGCGCGGCGATCGTGGTGGGAGCCTCGACGTGCAGGAAGTGACCGAGGTTCGGCACGACCTCGAGGACACGCGCGTCGAACAACCGACGGTCCTCGTCGGTCGGCGGCACGATGCAGCCGTCGTCGTTGCCATGGAGCTGCAACAGGGGCGTTGCAATGTGCGTCTCGGCCTTGCGCATGCGATCGAAGAACGTAGTGAGCGGGCGCAGGATCGCGCGGTAGTACTCGAGCGGTGCGGGGAGGCTGCGCTTGAGACAGGCGTGCAGCTCGTCACGGCGCGCGGAGTTGAGCGTGAAGCTCGGCGACCAAGCGCGCCACAGGCGATCGATCAGCGCGAGCTCGCGTCGGCGCACGAGATAGTCCGCTCCTGGGAGCTGGAACAGGCCCATGTACCAGCTCTTCTTCCACTGCTTCGAGTGGGCGAGCGAGCGTATGAGGGTGGCCGGGTGCGGAATCGCGAGCGTGACCGCGCGACGCACGTGCGACGGCGCGGCGGCGCACACGGTGTAGGTGATCTCGCCTCCCCAGTCGTGGCCGACGAGGTCAACTTGGCCGCCGAGGCGATCGATCAGGGCGAGGGCATCGGCGGCGAGGGTGTCGAGGTCGTAGGGACCGACGATCGGAGAGGGGGCGTAGCCGCGCAGCCATGGCGCGACGACGCGGTGTGTCTCGGCGAGGTGCTCGAGGAATGGGACGGCGGTCGGCGGGTGATCCGGGAAGCCGTGGAGGAAGAGAAGCGGACGGGCGCTGACCGCACCGCCGACGAGCGCGTGAACCTCGCCGAGCGGCAGCGCGAACGTGGTGCGGATCAGCTTCTCATGCGGTGTGCTCATAAATCAGATCAGCGACAGGTGGAGCCTGTTGGTCATGGTTACGACGAACGGCATCCACATAGCTCACGCGGAACCAGATGGCGTAGAGCGCGGGAAGGAAGGCAAGCGTCAACACCGTCCCGACGGCAGTGCCTCCGATCAGCACATAAGCCATGGATCCCCAGAACACTGAATGAGTGAGTGGAATAAATGCCAGCACTGCGGCCAGTGCGGTCAGGATGACCGGTCGCGACCGCTGGACGGTGGCCTCGATAATCGCTTGATATGGATCAAGACCATCTGCTTGATTGGAATGAATCTGACCGATCAATATGAGTGTGTTCCGCATCAAGATACCCGACAGACCAATCAGACCGAGAATGGCGTTAAATCCAAAAGGCTGATGGAAAATCAGCAGCGCCGGCACGGCACCGAGCAGTCCGAGCGGGCTGGTCAGCATCACCATCCACATAGCGGAGAAAGAGCGCACCTGAATGATGATGACGGCGAGCATGAGCAAGAGCATTAGGGGGAAAAGCGGAGCGAGTGCTGAGTTGGCTTTACCTGCTTCCTCAATCGAGCCTGCCATCTCGATGCGATAGTTTTCCGGTAACGCCTTTCGAAGCGGTGCAAGGTTAGCCCAAATCCGGGAAGAGACATCCGGCGGTTGGGTCGTCTCGATATTGTCACCCCGCACGGTGATGGTGGGAACGCGGTCGCGTCGCTTGATGAGTGGATCTTCTGGTTGGATTTCGACCCGTCCGATCTGGCTTAAAGGGATCGGCTTTCCATTCCGGGTCGTGAGGGTGAAATTTTCCAGCTTGGTAGGATCTAATCGCTCCGGACCCGCACTTCTCGCGACAATATTTACCGCGCGAATGTTCTCACGAACCTGGGTGATGGTTTGACCGTTCAGGAGAAACTGCAACTGCTGCGCTGCCTCTTCGGGTGAAAGCCCGATAAGCTGCAATCGCTCTTGATCCAAAACGAAGTGCAACTTAGGGACGCGTTCTCCCCAATCCACATTCACCGTGCGCATATTTGAATCGTTGCGCATGATTTCTTCGACACCGCGGGCGATTTCCCGAAGTTTTTCCGGATCTGGCCCCATCACCCGAAAAGCAACGGGGAAGGGAGAGTAGGGTCCGAATACCAACTGCGTCGCGCGAATCCTCGCTTCCGGTGCCAGGCCATCGGCGGTCGCTTGGCGCAGGCGCAATTTGAGATGATCCCTCGCCTCCGCATTCGCTGTCAAAACTACAATCTTCGCAAACGACGGATCGGGCAGCTCCGGGTTGTAGGAAAAGAAAAACCGTGGAGCACCCGCTCCGATATAGGAAGTCACGATTTTCGATTCGGGTTGTTCCGACAGCCAGTGTTCGATTTTTTTTGCCGCTGCGCTGGTCGTCTCGATGCTGGTGCCCGATGGAAGCTGGACCTCAACCAACAATTCAGGTCGGTCAGAGTTTGGAAAAAACTGCTTCTTCACGACAGCCATTCCTCCGCCCGCCATGAGAAACGCCCCCACTACAATTCCGGCTACCGTATATTTTTTCCTGACGCACCACGTGACAAACTGGCGAAGCCGCTGGTATCGCGCGGTGGAATAGATCCCCGCATGGCCTCCTTTTACCGCTTTGATCTCGGGTAAAAGTTTTACCCCCAGATAGGGTGTGAAAACCACGGCCACGATCCACGAGGCAATCAAAGAGAATCCGACAATCCAGAAGATGTTTCCGGCATATTCTCCCGCGGTCGAACGGGCAAAGCCCACTGGCAAAAATCCGATTACGGTTACCAGCGTCCCGGCGAGCATTGGCGCTGCGGTGTGACTCCAGGCGTAAGCGGCGGCTTGGATGCGATCCATTCCCTCCTCCATCTTCACCACCATGGATTCGATGGCGATGATGGCATCGTCCACCAAGAGTCCCAGCGAGATGATGAGCGCTCCCAATGTGATTCGATCAAAAACCCGATCCGTGATCATCATGATCACAAATACCGCGCCCAAGGTCAGCGGGATTGCCGCGACCACGACGATTCCAACCCTCCATCCCAGGCTTAGCAGGCTGACCAGCATCACCACGCCAACAGCCATCGCGAACTTGATCATAAATTCGTTTACCGCCGAGCTGATATTGACGGCCTGATCGGTAACTTTTTTCAGGCTGACTCCCAATGGCAGGCTGGAGGAGATCTTGTCGCTTTCCGCCCGCAGAGCATCGCCTAAATCCAGCCCGTTCCAGCCCTCTTTCATAACGACACTCAGCAACAGTGCGGACTCTCCATTGTGCCGAACGAGAAAGGTTGGCGGATCTTCGTAGCCTCTCGTGACCTTCGCGATATCGGATAGCTTGAAGCTTTGCTTGCCGGCCACGATCGGGGTATCGCGGACTTTATCAATGTCGGTGTATGCCCCGTCGAGGCGGACAAAGACCTGTGCGCCTTCCGTATCAACCGATCCTGCCGGAGTCACTGCATTCTGTCGCGAGAGAGCGGAAAAGATGTCCGCTGGCGAGATGCCCAGCGTCGTCAGCCGCGGATAGGAAAACTCGACAAATATCCTCTCCTGCTGTTCCCCTACGATATCCACCTTCTTGACTCCCGGCACGTGGAGAAATCTCTGCCGGAATTCTTCGGCGACGCGGGTTAGTTTGCGGAGCGGAAAACCGGGAGCCTCCACCGAGTAAAGTGCGAATGAAACGTCCGAATACTCGTCGTTAACGAAAGGCCCGATCGCGCCTTGCGGCAATTTGGGCGCCTCATCCCCTAGCTTCTTTCGAGCTTGATAAAACTGCTCGGCAACTTCCTTAGGCGGAGTTTTGTCGAGAAGTTGCAGTGTCATCAGCGCCAGCCCCGGTCGCGTGATGGTTTCCACCCGATCATACCAGCGCAACTCCTGGAGTCTCTTCTCCAGCGGCTCGGCCACGAGATCCTGCATTTCCTGGGCAGTCGCTCCGGGCCACACCGTAGTCACCGTGAGCACTTTGATCGTAAAGGAAGGATCTTCCCCTCGTCCCAGATGAAAATAGGCATAGATGCCCGCACATGCCGCAGCAAAGATGAAGAACAGTGTGATGGCGCGTTCCCGCACGGCCAGAGCGGAGAGATTAAAACTTCGCATAGGACTCCTCTTTTGCCGCGTTAACGACTTGTCCCTCGTGCAGGAGATGCGCGCCGAGCGCCACCACTTTTTCACCGGCATCGACTCCGCGGGACACGACGACTTCCTCCTGACCGATTGAGGCAATTTGGACGGAGCGGAACTTTACTTCCGACTTGTCGTCCACGACCCAGACGCCCGGCCCGCCACCGCGATCATAGACGGCCCCGACTGGCACCAAGACGGACTGGTTGCCGGAGGTTTGTTTGGTGAGCAAGGTGATGGTGACGGTCGAGCCGAGCGGCGCCGAGGCGGCTTCACCTTCCAGCACATAACGCGCTTCAAAAGTTCGGCTCGCCGGGTCCGCCGCATCGGAGAGCTGGCGCAGGCTGGCCTGATACATTTGATCTTGCCCATACAGTCGGGCCGAGGCGATCGCTCCCAAATCAGGTCGCACGCCCTCGGGCAGGTTGATCAAGGCTTCTCGAGGACCATCATGCGCCAACTGGATCACGGTTTGCCCTGCTGCCACAACCTGACCTGGTTCGCTCAACGTCCGAACAATCACCCCGTCGGCATCAGCTAATAGGATGGCATACTCGCTGGAGTTGTTACTGACTCTTGCCTGAGCCTCCGCCGCTTCCAACTGTGCTTTGGCGGTGTCCAGCGCCGCCCGATCTTGATCATATTCCCGGGGCGATATCACGCCGGATTTGACCAGCATGCCTGACCGCGTTTCATCTGCCTTGGCTTGTGTGTATTTGGCCCGAGCCGCCTCGACGTTTGCTTGTTGCGCGGCGGCTGAGAGCCTGAGATCCTCGGGATCAAGCCTCATCAGGGGCTGACCCTTCTGGACCCGCTGTCCCACATCGACGGATCGCTCCAGGATTTTTCCCGCGACTCGGAAGCTCAAGTCGCTTTGCACTCGGGCTTCCACGATTCCGGTGTAGGTTCTGCCATTCGAGCCAGCCGTTTTCGCCTTGAAAACCTCTACCCTCGGAGACTGCAGGCGCGGATCTTTCACGGCCTGCTTGGAACATCCACCCGCCATCAAGACTATCATCAGCCATCCTGCAAGCAGACCAATGGTCATCAACGAGCGGCGATCAATTTTCACAAACCTGATTTCATCCGCGCCCGCTTTGAGACATAATTCCCGTAAGCATATTGCGGCTGCAGATTCGAATGCTTTCTGTGGCGTCCGCCATTGCTGACGCGCTTTGAAAAGTGGATGCTTCTTGAACGGTTTGTTCATGGTAAGTCCTTTCGGTTTATGAATTCATGGCACGAGAGAAAATGGCCTGGTGCAACCAGCGTGGCGTTGCCCAGGTAAAGATCACCATGGCCTTATTGGCCAAACCCGGCACGACACTCATGCGCCCTGCACGCAGTGCACGGATTCCGGCGCGCACCACGGGCGCCGGCTTCATCATCAACAGCTTCAACGCGGGCGTAATCTTCTGTTGTGCAGCAGTGGCGAATCCGGTGTCCGACATGCCCGGGCAAAGCGCCGTAACCGTGATGCCATCGCGCTTGAGTTCGCGATGGAGGGCTTCACCCAACCGCAATACGTAAGCTTTGGCGGCTGCATAGACGGCGAAGTTCTGCACGCCCTGGTAGGCTAACAAGCTGGCGACCAGCAGAATTTTCCCGCGTCCTCGTATCCGCATGTCTTGAGCAAAGACGTGTGTGACCGCGGTCAGGCTCGCGACATCCAACTGCACCATTGCCAGCGCCGCGTCCAACTGGGCTTCTAAGAACGGACCTTGTAGTCCGTGGCCGGCGTTGTTAATCAGGATGTCAATCGCAATGTCTCGCTCGCGGAGCCGCTGATGCAATTGGATGACGGCCGCAACATCTGAAAGGTCAACCTGCTCCGCGACGACCTCAATTCCGTGCTGCTGGCGTAATGTCTCGGCTAATGTTTGCAGCCGGTCCAATCGGCGTGCCACCAGGACTAGCGGATGGCCTTTCTCGGCATATTGACGGGCGAATTCCTCGCCGAAGCCGCTCGAGGCGCCCGTGACGAGAACCCACTCTTTTTTCCGCGGCGTGTCGTGTATATACACACCTTGAATTAATTTTGTCATGTTTGTGGCTTTCAGGGTCATTCTTCGCTATTTGTTCAAGGCCAACGCTGCAGTCTCGAGATCGGAGAGCACGGCAGACCAACGCTTTTTACCAAGGGTTTTGACCGCGGCGCTCTGGGCGGACTTCCAAGCCGGCGTGAGTTTCTCAATCTGTTTTCGGCCTTTGGCCGTAATTGCCAGTTCCACACGATTGCCGCGCCCGCCACCGCTGACCTGCACGAAACCATCCCGCTGCAACGGACGAAGATTCCGCACGAGCGTCGTGCGATCCAACCCCAGCCAATCGCTTAATTCCGCCATGCTCCAACTTTCCCTGCCATTCAATGCCAGCAAAATCGTCCCCTGCGTGGGGCGGACGCCGTGCCGCCGCATTTCCGAGTCATAGAACTGCGTCACCGCCCGCGTCACCCAACGTAAGTTGAAGCACACGCAGTTTTCCGCCGCCGACATATCCAGTTCTTTTGACATCATGGTGTGTATATGCACTACAGGGATAACATTGTCAACTGCGATTTTGGATTTATTTTTATCGTGAGCAAAACGCCCGAAATTACGCCTTCGCGTAAAGCTCGCTGCCCTTCTCCGCGAACTCGCGGGATTTTTCTTCCATCCCTTCTTGCAGAGCTTCCTGTTCGGAGACGCCTTGGTCCGCCGCATACTTCCGCACGTCCTCAGTGATTTTCATGGAAATGCGGTCCACACATCGAGCATCCTCCTTCGCAAACGCTCCCATCTTCGCTGAAAAGCTATGACGTGGCGAGACGGCGAGACAGGGAATTACGCAAAGAAAAGTCATGGGGTCAACGTGACGAGGATGACGGATTCGCTGCACTCGCACAACTCGAAATACGGGGGGTTGCGCCGAGGTCGCTCCAGCAGTCTCGTGGCGAAGATGCCCAAGCCGAAACCGCGTAAAAGACTTCGTCCACGCGGTTTTTTTCGCCGCTGGAAGTGGGTTTTGATTCCGGTGGTGGTCTTGCTCCTCATCCCGGCAATGCAGGTGGCAGTGGTGCGATTCGTCAATCCTCCGTTGACGCTGCCGATGTTGATCGAACAGGGCAGCGCGATGTTCTCGAGCGCGCCAAAGCGTCCACTCCTCTACCGCTGGATCGGTCTGCCGCAGATTCCTGAGATGTTCCTGGAGCACCTATGGATATCGGAAGATCAGCGATTCTTCCAGCACGATGGCTTTGACTGGAAGGAGATGGACCTCGCGGTGAAAGAAGCGGAGCGGAAAGGGAAACCGGTTCGTGGAGCTTCCACGATCACGAACCAATGCGCCCGGTCGATCTTCCTCTGGCAGGGCCGCTCCTGGATCAGGAAAGGACTGGAATCGTACTACACAATCTGGATGGAGGCGCTGTTGCCGAAGCGGCGCATCCTGGAGTTGTATGCAAACGTGATCGAGATGGGGCGCGGGATCTACGGAGTCGAAGCAGCCTCGCAGCATTATTTCGGCGTCAGCGCGCGCGGTCTTACGCGGGAGCAGTCGGCCATGCTGGCCGCGGTCCTGCCGAATCCGAAAGGCTGGGATCCGACGAAGCCGGGCGGAAAATTACGACGGCGTCAGCGGCGTATTTTGCGACGTGAACAGAACGCGCACTTCCCTGAGAAGTTGCTTCATTGAGTGCGGGACGGCATGAAATCTCACGTTAATCCAAAATGATCGTGCATCTGGTCGACGGCACTTACGAACTCTTCCGTCACTTCTACGGCTTACGCCGATTCACGAAAGGCAAGGACCGCCCTTACGGCGCGGTCGTTGGTGTGTTGCAAACCGTTCTCCAAATGATCGACCCCGTAAAAGGCTCTGCCTCACGTGGTCCTGTCCCAGCAGGAGATTCCGCTTCACGCGGTCAGACTGGCACGTATCTCGGTGTCGCCACCGATCACGTGATCGAGTCGTTTCGCAATCGGCTTTGGGCGGACTACAAGACCGGCGCAAGCATCGAGCCCGCGCTGCTCGCGCAGTTCCATCCGCTCGAGGAAGCGCTCGCGGCGATGGGCGTTGTGGTCTGGCCGATGATCGAGCTCGAAGCCGATGATGCGCTTGCTTCGGCCGCGCATCTCGCGTCGAAGGACAAAAAGGTTCAGAGAGTCGCCATCTGGACGCCCGACAAGGATCTGGCGCAATGCGTGCGAGGCACGCGCGTGGTCCAGATCGACGGCCGGCGCAAAACGATTCGCGATGCCGCTGGGATACGCGAAAAGTTCGGCGTCAGCCCGCAGCTCATTCCGGATCTGCTCGCGCTCGTGGGCGATGCGGCCGACGGCTATCCCGGCATCCCTGGGATCGGCGCCAGGACCGCCGCCCAGCTTTTGAACCGCTACGGTCGGATCGAAAACTTCCCGTCAAACGTCCTCGGCGAACACCGCGATCTCGCACTGCTCTTCAAGAATCTCGCGACCCTGCGCACCGATGCGCCGCTCTTCAAAAAGGTCGAGACGCTGCGCTGGCGCGGTGCAACGCCGGCATTCGCGGCCTGGGCGGATCGGATGGAAGCGCCGCGGCTACTCGAGCGTTGCGAAAAGGCTGCGGGCCGGTGATGATGCGCTATTAGCGCCGGGGCCCAACTTCAAGACGGTGAGGTTGCCGGCGATCTATTTGGCTCGATTCCCCATCGGCTCCGTTCATCGAACGGAAGCACGTTTCCCGTTCGGCCAGACAACAGCGCGCAATCCATGTTTCTGATTTTCGGCGCGGACCTTGCGCGCGACCCGACCAAACGCGCGTTCCGCACGCGAGACAAACGTCGGCAATTTCTTCGCAGCGCTAATGCTTCGATTCTTTTTCATAAGCCTATCAGGCGTCGAACTACATTTACATCATCGGTCGCAGAAGTCGCGAGCCGTTCAACGAGGAATTTCGAGGCGGCGGAATTCTGCGCCGGACATAGCTGCTACGGCGTCGCGTAATTGTCCGGCAGCAGTTTCAATTGCACGAAGCTTGTTCGTCGAAAGTTGAAGGATGGCAATCCGACGACCACTGAGATTCTGCTGATAGGCGAGGCCTTGATCGGAGGTGATGAACAAATCGAACTTCCCTTCAGCGAGCGTGAGAACCTCGCCGTTCTTGACGCTCTTCCAGCCCATTTCCTGCGCGCTTCGACAATCGTGACCGGCAAGCAGGTTGCGCAGCGGCAAGGGCACACATTCGTCGAGCAGGATTCTCACGCCGGCTGAAGCAGCGCCGTCTTCGATTCTTCCAAAACGCGTTGAGCCATCTCGCGGCTGACCGTGGGAAAGCACTCGATGAATTCGTCCAACGAGTAGTTATCTTCTAGATACTCGAAGAGCGTCTTTACCGGCACTCGAGTACCGGCAAAAACAGGCGTACCACCGAGAATTTCGGGATCAACGGTGATGACCGAGTCGTTGTGCATATCACAGTATAACTGACTCAGGCGTTCGCGTAAACCTCGGGCGCGTGCACTCCCCAAACGTTACGCGGGAATTTCGCGTACTTTACCGTCCTTCCAAATGATCATCGGCAAACCCATACGACGAAGTTCAGCGCGTTTCTTGCGCGTGGCGCGACGGTGAGCGTGGAGGGCGATGCGTGCCCATTCCGACATCTCTTCTTCGGGGATCGGTTTTAGAATCTTGGATGGTTTCGCAATCATTGAATCGTGAAACAGTTCGTTTCGGCTAGCAGCCGCTGCAACGGACGCGAAGCGACGGCCAGGCTTTCAAACCAGGTCGCCGCGGCGACCGCTCCAACGCCTCGACACAGCGAGGCGGCTACAGTGCTACGTCTTCGCGTAAACTTCCGAGCCTTGTTCCACGAATTCCTTCCTCTTTTCCTCCATTCCTGATTCTATCGCTTCTGCATTCGTTAGGCCATGCTCGGCGGCGTACTTACGTACGTCCTCAGTAATTTTCATCGAACAAAAATGCGGACCGCACATGCTGCAGAAATGCGCGGTCTTCGCTCCTTCAGAAGGCAGGGTTTCGTCGTGATACTCACGAGCCGTGTCCGGATCCAATGCTAAATTGAATTGATCCTGCCAACGGAATTCAAACCTTGCCTTACTAATCGCGTTGTCGCGGTATTGCGCGCCGGGATGGCCTTTGGCTAGATCGGCGGCGTGGGCGGCGATTTTGTAGGCGATGACGCCGTCCTTCACGTCTTTTTTGTTCGGCAGACCAAGGTGTTCTTTCGGCGTGACGTAACAAAGCATGGCGCAGCCGTACCAGCCGATCATCGCCGCGCCGATCGCGCTGGTGATGTGATCGTAGCCGGGCGCGATGTCGGTGGTGAGCGGGCCGAGGGTGTAGAACGGTGCTTCGTCGCACCACTCCAGTTGTTTCTCCATGTTCTCTCGAATCAGGTGCATGGGAATGTGGCCCGGGCCTTCGTTCATCACTTGCACGTGACGCGCCCACGCGCGCTGGGTCAGCTCGCCTTGCGTATATAACTCAGCAAACTGCGCCTCATCATTTGCGTCAGCAATACTGCCTGGCCTCAGACCGTCGCCAATAGAAAAGCTGACATCGTACGCGGCCATGATCTCGTAACGCATCTGTCTGCGACGTACGCTGGCAATTTGGGAGGTCGCTTGTAGAGTCAAGACCCTAGCGGCTCCGCCGAGGTCAACCGGCTTCTCTGAGCCGCCTCAGTTTCCCGTTGGGCCACTTGCGGAGCGGGTCTTAACCGGATCAGCAGCAGGATGAGCAGGGCTGCTGGGGAAAGAAATACCAGAACCAGAGATACTAACTCGCTGGTGTTAGTTAGCGATAGGTCATCTCTCACGGCGGCGAGGGCTAGAACGATGAATATCGTGACCACCATTCCCATTCCGACGAGGGGCCAAAGCTCCTTTCTCGACCAGAACTTTTCGCCCCCCAACGGCTGGTGAGCCAACACGGTCTTTTGCTCGGAGCGTGCCCATATTCCCCATATCAATTGGAAGACGCCGCAACTGCCCCGAGCGGCGAGGGCAATTGCCGCGGCGAACAACGCGAGACGAGCAGCGGACGTTGCGATCGCCGGGAGCCAGCCAGGAAGGCTGAATGGCATGGGCACGTCCTTCCCATGCCAGATCCAAAGAGCAGCCCCACCCCCCAACCAACTCGCTTGGATGGCCCAACGAGCTAGCCGCAACCACCCGACGCGCCACTTCGCGCGCTCGTCCACTTCGGACGATTCCGGGGGGAGTTTATTCTTCCACGGACTCCGTGCTGTCTCTGCACAGGCCCTCGCGACCCGCAGCACGAAGCCGTCGAGATTGTCCCAGTACGCCGTGTGGTCGGCGAAAAGCGAGCCTAAGTTCCAAATGGGGATGGACTTGAACCTGGATTCGGATTTTGGAGCGCCTGATTCTGATGGGACGATCCTCGTTCGGCCGTTCGGAACTGGGTCCGCCGAGGCGAAGATGTCGATCCAGCAACGCAAACCCGGCGGCATGCGCACCGTAGTCACGGCCGCCTTCATCAAGAGAATCCCGAAGATGAGCATCAACAGAAACAGCGATGCTAGACCAATGAGACTTACGGGAAAAATGGGCAGCTTCGATGTTTCCGCGAGCCAGACAAAACCCACAACCAACGGGAGCATTGTCCACAATAAAACAGGAATCAGAATCCGCTCCTTGCGCTTCTTGCCGATTTCCAGCAACAACTCTTCCCTCTTGGCCGCATACTCTGGCGCGGTGAGGTATTTATGCACCTCGACGGAGGTGAGACCCTCGTCAGTCGCCCATTTTTTCAACGCGGTGTCGTTGGCGCGCTTCCCAAACCTAGCTACGACATTTGATATCCCCCCCACTATAAGTCCGTAAAGGACAACGGACCCGAGCAGCAGCCCAACGGTCACTAGAACCTGTTTTATGCTGGTTTGGTGAGAAAGCATAGCAGTGCCCAGCCATCCGATGGTGCTGATGGTGAAAATCAGTAACCATAGTGCATAGAAGACTGGATTCGGTCCGATCTTCGATGGCAGGCCGGCGGTAAGCGTCTTGAGGCCGGCAAGTTGATTGGTACCTGCGCCAAAAGTCACGAGAGCATCCGGCATCTGGTTCGAACCAAGCTCTTCGAATCGAGGGCTGCCATCGTCTTTCGCAACCCCGATTGCACCCAGCGAGTCCAGGACCACCGCGGCACCCTGTGAGTGGGCGACCATGATGGTTTGCTCGCACCGTTCTTTAAGCCACTCCAGTCCGTTGAGAATCCGGGTCCGAATCAGCGCGGCGCGAACAGGACTCTCGACGAAGGCGAAACAGTCGCCGACGGTTGAAACGAGGTTTCCTTGTGCAGCCAGGATAAAAGTCCGCAACTGCGGTATGGGGAGCAGCCCCAAGATCAACGCCAGTGCCAGGAGGATTACGAATAAGGGCGCAAATGCCAGAGCCACCGACATCTCACCGATCGCAAGAATCAACGCCCCGGGGTGTTTGAGGAGGTCGTTTGGATTGGCATCGCCTTGCTTGGCCCCGTTCTGCTTAGTGTCCTGGTCACTCTGCCAGAAGCGCTGTGCGATGTGCATAGCAAAAGCCCAGGGGATCGCCTTCACACTCCAGGATACCAACTCTCGGTAGCTTGGCGGCAGAAATGCATCGGCCCACCATCCATCCGCAAGCAGCCACCGCTCCTCATGCTTGCCGTCTCGGAGCCGAACTACTGCTGAAGCCGGACGACTCTCTTCGAGTCCTAGCGCCGGTCCAACGATCGTCTCTACCCAGTTCAGGTCCCTTATCAATTCCTGTGGATAGGCATCTTCCAACAACAACCGATTGAGTTCAGTCCGGTCGATATTGCGGGGGTTCTTTGCCTCCAACTTTGTTTCAGGAGATAACTTCACCTCGGCAAAACGCTCAACTGAATAGATCAGTTCTCCTTTCAGAATTTTATTAAGTCCTTCGACTAATGCGGCCTGCTTTTGTTCCAAGGTTGAGGCTGTATCGGCTAACATCCGCTGCGACTCGTCAGAAAACTGGGTCCACACAAACTTGGAAACCGGATCTGATCGGGCGGTCAGTTTTTTGGCCAGATGGGAAGGATTTTTAAGATCCGACGCCAAAAACGAGGACGAACCGGTTCTTCTCTGCGTCGCCCGGCGAATGGTTTGCAAAAGCACATCGCCCCACCGGACGAGGGCTTCGCCTGAAGGCTGCCTTCCGATCCCATGGACCAAGAGAACACCGAGGCGGTATTCCTTTTGCTTGTCTTCCATGCCTTTCACAAGGCGCGCCACATCCGCCACACGCTCCGACAGTTCCTCATAGTCCTTGATGGAACATGAGAACAGACGGTTTGCCTCAGGCTGCGCCAGTGTTGCTTTCATGGCTCGTGGTTTATCAGGTGGAGGGCGCTGAGTAAATCTCAGCACCGTGCTCGACGAACTCGCGGGATTTTTCCTCCATCCCCTTCTTCAGCGCCTCTTCCTCGGCGATGCCCTGTTCCGCCGCGTATTTCCGAACGTCCTCCGTTATCTTCATCGAGCAGAAGTGTGGACCGCACATTGTGCAGAAATGCGCGGTCTTCGCCCCTTCCTGCGGAAGAGTCTCATCATGAAACTCGCGCGCAGTTTCAGGATCGAGTGAGAGATTGAATTGACCCGGCGAAATTGACTCGTCTGCTCCCGCAGACTTCGCCCGGTGCCTCGCGGGCTTGACCGTCTATCCCGCTCGCTTCCCAGCGGCTCGGTTCAAACCATGCTTTGATCATGCCTTCGCGTATACCTCCGCTCCAGCATGTTTGAAGTCGCGAGCTTTCTGTTCCATCCCGGCTTGCAACGCTTCGGACTCCGAAAGCTTCTGCTGTTCAGCAAACTTTCTGACGTCCTCAGTTATTTTGACGAGCTTCGTCAGCCCGCGAATCTCGCCCTGCGGGTGACTTTTAATGTCATCTACCCGGCCGCTCCCGCTCAAAGCCGTGTTCATCGAAATGCGCATCACACTTTTTGATAGACTTCGCCAGCCTTGGCGAATTCAGCAGCCTTCTCTTCTAATCCCCGTTTAACTGCAGCTTCATCACTCAAACCTTTCTCAGCAGCATAACGACGGACATCTTCTGTGATGCGCATGCTGCAGAAGTGAGGCCCACACATGCTGCAAAAGTGAGCCGATTTAGCGCCTTCCTGCGGAAGCGTTTCGTCGTGGAATTCGCGCGCGGTTTCGGGATCGAGTGACAAATTGAATTGGTCGTCCCACCTGAACTCGAACCGCGCTTTCGAAATCGCATTATCGCGGTATTGCGTGCCGGGATGGCCTTTCGCTAAATCAGCCGCGTGCGCGGCGATTTTGTAGGCAATCACGCCATCTTTCACGTCCTTCTTGTTAGGCAAGCCGAGATGTTCTTTCGGGGTGACGTAACAAAGCATGGCACAGCCGTACCAGCCGATCATTGCCGCGCCGATCGCGCTGGTGATGTGATCGTACCCCGGCGCGATGTCGGTGGTAAGCGGGCCGAGAGTGTAGAACGGCGCTTCGTCGCACCACTCCAGTTGTTTCTCCATGTTCTCCTGAATCAGGTGCATCGGGATGTGGCCCGGGCCTTCGTTCATCACTTGCACGTGCTGTTTCCAGGCGCGCTGGGTCAGCTCGCCTTGGGTGTAAAGTTCGGCGAACTGCGCTTCGTCGTTCGCGTCCGCGATACTGCCTGGCCTCAGACCATCGCCGATGGAAAAGCTGACGTCGTAAGCGGCCATGATCTCGCAGATTTCATCCCACCGGGTGTAGAGAAAACTTTCCTGATGATGCGCCAGGCACCATTTCGCCATGATGCTCCCTCCCCTGGAAACAATCCCGGTCGCGCGTTTAACCGTTAAAGGGATGAAGCGTAACAGGACGCCGGCGTGGACTGTGAAGTAATCGACCCCCTGCTCCGCCTGTTCGATCAACGTGTCGCGATAAATCTCCCAAGTCAGTTCCTCGGCGCGGCCGCCGACTTTTTCCAGTGCCTGATAAATTGGCACGGTGCCGATGGGCACGGGCGAATTGCGAATGATCCATTCGCGGGTGGCATGAATGTTTTTGCCCGTGCTAAGATCCATCACGGTATCGGCGCCCCATTTGGTTGCCCAGCGCATTTTCTCCACTTCTTCCTCGATCGACGAAGCGACGGCACTGTTGCCGATGTTGGCGTTGATCTTTACCAGGAAATTGCGGCCGATGATCATTGGCTCGGATTCCGGATGATTGATGTTCGCGGGGATGATCGCGCGTCCGCGAGCGACTTCGGAGCGCACAAATTCGGGAGTAATGGGATTTGCGATTTGCGAGTTGCAATTTGCGATCGGTTGCGAGCCGGAGTGGTGAAAACGGAGATCGTTCCGGTTGTAGCCGCGATCGTTGATCGCGGCCCCGGGATCACCGATCCCGGCTACAGCGCGCCCCATGTTCTCGCGAATCGCGATGAATTCCATCTCAGGAGTTATCACGCCTTTTCTGGCGTAATAGAGCTGCGTGACCGGATGCGATTTCGCACGAAGAACTTTTCGGGAAACGCCGAACGCCGAACGCCGAACATCCAACGCCGAATTACTACCGGCTCCGTTCCCACTCTCTGACTTCGACGTTGGGCGTTGGGCGTTGGGCGTTGGGCGTTTTCTGTTCGCATGCGCAGCATGCAATTCAGACAAATAGCCATCGTCGATGGGTTGAACGCTCCGTCCCTCATACTCCTCAACGTCGCCACGCGCGCGAATCCAAGCCGCTCTCAATGGCGGCAAACCTTCTTCAACCTGACCATCGAAACGGTTGTCGCCCCAGGGTCCGCTGGTATCGTAAACGCGCACGGGCTCGTTCACCTCGACGTGACCATTCATCGACTTCGTCGGCGCAAGCGAGATTTCGCGGAATGGAATCCGAATGTCGGAATGCAACCTGCCGGCGACGTAAATTTTCTTCGAATTGGAGACAACCGCCGCGGTGTTCTTCGATTCTTGGGAACCAGTCTTTGATTTCATAGCTTCACAGAAAGATCGAGAGATCCCTCGACTTTGCTCGGGATGACAAAAAACCCACTCGAATGTCGGGATGCAATTTGCGGCTCACGTAAACTTTGCGCGAATTCGGGAAGTTGTAGGCGCGATCG
>Ga0193713_1000329_pt1 | contig 16051 bp, 15 predicted proteins | sample H3a2metaG_FD_143054 | JGI IMG/M metagenome (GOLD analysis project Ga0193713, IMG submission 143054) | Soil microbial communities from a riparian zone of the East river system, Colorado, United States - H3a2 | ecosystem: Environmental > Terrestrial > Soil > Riparian zone | place: USA: East River... | reverse complement strand
TTGAGCCGCGTAATCGTAGCCTGCGCGAGCAATGGCCAGGTTTTCGGCGATGATTACGTCGCCTTTCTTCTTGAATTGGCGCGCGATGACCGTCTCGAGCGGTTCCGATTCTATCCCGAGCAATTGGAGCGTCGCGCCGAGAGCGGCAGTGTTAACGGCGAGCTTGTTGCCCTTGGTCAATTCCTTCATCGGCATGGCGCAGAGTTGGACGCCGTCGGCCGGCTTCCCGGGCGTGACTTTTTCTTTGTCGTAAATGACACATGCGCCGCTCTTCAACAGATGCAGGTGCCGATCCATCGTGTCTTGATTGAGCGGAATGAATACATCGATCTTGTCACCCATGGAACGCACGGGCCCATCGCTCGCCCGAATTGTCAAAAAGGTGTGACCGCCACGGATAATCGACTGGTAAGCATTGTAGGCATTGAGATGCAGTCCACGCCGCGCAAAGATAAGCGCCAGAATGTTCCCAGTGGAAGCGATCCCCTGGCCGTTCTCACCGCCAATGCCGACTGCGAAATCAATTTTGTTCATTATGCCGGAACCGGGTTTTGCTGTTCGGCGCGGAAATTTCGCTGTGTCGGACGCTAATAGCAAGCGCAGGATAGTTGAGAGTAAGTGTTGAGTGTTGAGAGAGGCGGCGGTTAAGCTGAGCGGTTATGAAAAAGATAAATCCTTTTTTGTGGTTCCCTACAAATCGATGTGAAAAATAATTCGACTCTCATTTTCCTCGTCGGCTGCGTATTGGCTTTCGCCGGTCCGGTCAGTTGCGGACATGCCGCGTGGGAACAGAAGGCTTCGTACGGGACGCGTGTGAAATACCAAGCTGGCCAGAAAATCGAATTCCCGGATTTCACAGTTGAGTACGTCGGCGAACGTCGGAAAAGCCTGCCTGTCTATCCACGAGGGTTCCTTTATTACGATTTCAAAGTGCGTACTGCGAACATTGAGAAAGTCGTTTCCTGGAGCAGCGGCACCGGCGATATCGGGCCAGTGGAGTTCGAGATCGGCAGCAAACGGTTTCTTCTCGAGTTACGCCGCTCCGACAAACTCGGGAAATTAAACAAGGACGAGCTGGTGATCAGGCCAGCTTCAGCAGGACAAGCTCACGTAGATCAAGTCAGGTGCCGACTGAACGTGCTCAAAGCGCGAAAGCCACCAAGTCCGCCGAACACACCCCCCGCACGCTCGTAGATGATCCGACGCCGGCGCCGCACGATGCCAAGCCAAAGGGTCCCGGTTACTTCGGCTGGACCTAGCACGTGATCGCTGGCCGTTACCCAGTTCCACTGGAAGAAGCCGAGCTCGCGATACTGATGCCGAATGCGCACGGGGCTACCGCAAGCCGCCGCGGTCGCAGTCGAGCATTTGCGCCGCTTCCAGTGACCGCCCGATGTTGAGTTGTGAGTCACCTCGATGCTGAGTTGCGCGGTGCATTTGTAGATGTTCGGTTCGACAAGTGGCCCGGGTTCCAATTCGGCGCTGCAAAATTCGGAGTTCCACTCGTTCTCACCGTTCCACCCGCAGAACCCGCCGATGGTAAAATCGTCCGGAGTCCAAACGCCGCCGGGAAGGCCGGGAACGCGCAGCCGCAGTGTCTCGCTCTCCGCCTCGAGAGTCTCACTCACCCGGTCACACAGGCGCCGCTCACCCACAAGCGGCAGCCGATCCTTCTGTTTGTCAATCGCGGCGAGCAGCCAAGGCAGCGGCGTGTCTGGAGGGGCTAGCGACACGTAAAGGCGCAGGGGCGATGGGAGCTCGGAGATGGCTGCCAGCCAACGCTGCCCCTTGCCGATATAGGCGACGCCGACCTCGCCATCGGCGGGCACCCCAAGGAAGTGGAAGGCATCGCCGTCCTTGAAGACGATCTTCGCGAGAACCTCAGCACTCAGGCCATCGGCCCCAGTTGTCGGATGGGCCGCCTTGGCGTCGCCCACGAGACCCTGGACGGAATCTTGCCGCTCTCCGGGCCTGGCCGCTTCCTCCCGTGAGCTACTCGATCCCTCCTCCAGTGGTGCGAGTCTTTCGAGCACACGCATCGCCTCCAGTTCGAACTTCGCGTGCGCGTCGAGCGTCGCATCGAGACGACGGGAAAGTTCCGCGTCCAGCTCGCGCAGTTGTTTATCGGTGCTCGTGCCCGCAGCCTGATGCGTCGAGCGCTTATTTGTCTCTTGTTTGCTCATTGTCCTACCTCCGTTAACTCCAACGAAAATAGGAGTTGCCCAACTGTGACGTCAACAAATGGTTGGCTTAAATATTTGCAAGCGACACCGTGCATTTTCACAAAAATCAGACTTACATGAAAGCACTCCCACGAAATGTTTTCCCAATAAACCTGGGAAGTAGATCTGACCTTCAAAACAAAAACGCTGTGACGGATTTTTAGAGAGTGAAGAATAATTCGACTTTCATCTTCTTCCTCGGCTGGATGTTGGTTTTCGCCGGTTGCATCACCGGACACGCAACATCTGAGCAGAAGATTACGTACGGGACGCGTGTAAAATACGTGCCTGGTCAGAAAATCGAATTCCCAGATTTCACGATCGAGTATATTGGTGAACGGCGGAAAACCGTGCCCGTCTACCCGAGGCCTTTCATCTATTACGATTTTAAGGTCAGGAAAGGAAAGGCTGAGAAAATGGTTTCTTGGACTAGTGGTAGCGGCCTCATTGGTCCGATGGACTTCGAAATTCGTGGCAAGCATTACCAGCTCGAATTGCGCCATTCGGATAAGCTCGGAAAATTGCAGGACACCGAATTGGTGATCTGGCAGGCCAAACCGCCTTCGTAAAACTTCCGTCTTTCGCCTACCATCGTCGCTAGACCTATCAGCTGATCTCCTAGATCATTGGCAGGCGAGCCTTAGTCCCGCTGCGGACGAAGATGGGTGACTGTGAAGTGCAAGCATCAAAAGTAACAAATCTGTTACCTTAATCCACTTTACAGAGACCGGACGGCGCTCCTAGCCTCGAACAGGAGGAATACAATTATGAAGACTAAAAATATTGGATTTTGGGCGATCGCAGCAGTGATGGCGAATCTGCTTGCTGCACCGATAGGCAACTCTCAAACGGAGCGTTTTTCCGCAAGCCTCGCTGGTGGGAATGAGGTACCTCCAATCAATAGTGCCGGCACAGCGGCCTTCGATATGACGATCCGGGACACTATCACCTTCTCGTTGACGTTCTCCGGTCTGTCATCGCCCCTTACTGTGTCTCACCTGCACTTCGCGCCCAGCAAGGTCGCCGGCGGTGTGATGATATTCCTGTGCGGGGGCGGGAACCAACCAGCTTGCCCGGCGGCCACTTCAGGAACCATTACGGGGACAATCACAGCAGCAAATGTTACGGGGCCCGGCGGCCAAGGCATTACCCCAGGCGATCTGGACTCGGCCTTGGCGGCAGTGCGCAACGAACTATCCTATGCGAACATGCACACGACGATGTTCCCCGGGGGTGAGATTCGCGGCAACGTTCAGCGGGGCTCGGGGCATTGATAAGGGTAGTGGGTAGCGTGCGATCTGTGCAAAGAGGTTAGCCTCACGTTCGGCCCAATATTTGCGCCTTAAAAGACGCTGGTCAGCGCGACTACGTCGTCTCGAGCGTAACCACGCTGGATTTTAAATGCGCGAGCGGAGCTTTCAATTTTTCGAGCTCCTCGGGTGGCCCAGGCACTTGGCTCCCCTGAAAATTTGAATTCGCAGTTATTCCTGTCCATTCGTGGTTGAATGCCGTTCGATCTTCAGCCAAATCTAAAAGGCGAACTGATCAGGCTTCGGCCGCTCAAGCCTGAAGATTGGGACGATCTGTTCGCGGTCGCGTCCGATGCGCTGATCTGGGAACAGCACCCCGAGAGCGATCGCTACAAGGAAGATGTGTTCAGAATTTTTTTCAAAGACGCTCTGGAATCCGGCGGCGCGTTTGTCGTCATCGACACCGACAATCAGCAAATCATCGGGTCGACGCGATTTTACGGTTACGATCCGGAAAAATCGGAGATCGAGATTGGATGGACATTTCTGGCCCGAAAGTACTGGGGCGGACGTCACAACCAGGAAATGAAACGGCTAATGCTGGCGCACGCGTTCAAGTTTGTGGAGAACGTGGTGTTTTACGTCGGAGAGAAGAACATCCGCTCGCAAAAGGCGATGGAAAAGATCGGCGCGATCAAGATTGGAGTGGCGACGCGGGCGTACGGAAATCACCCGCCGACTCGCAACGTGAAATACCTGATTAACAAACCGTAAGAAACTTGCGAGGGTGGGCCGGCGTTCGCCGACCGCTGCTACAGCGTGAACCCTAACGGCTACTCATTGTTGTATTCGCCACGCCATCCGATATCGCCGTGTTCGTCCTGGTTTCCCGCGCCGTACTCGTCGTCTTGGTCGCGGTGAACCTTCTTCCATTTCACTTTCCATTTGCCGTGCTTGAACTTCGTGACGGGCACCCAAGTTTGGTACGAACGAGGTGCTGGCTCAAGGTACGCCAGATTTTCATTTGGTAACCCGAGCGCGTTGAGGGTAGTCGTATCAAGGCGACCGGTCGGTGGAAGTCCCGATTGAAATTGGAATGCGCGCAAAGCGAACGCTGTCTGCCGTCCAGGCCTGCCATCAACCCGGCCTCGGTAATATCCGCGACTCATCAGTTGACGCTGCACTTCCGCAACGGCGGCACGCGCACTAATCCGGCGCGAGGCCGGTTGATTGGGGGCACCGGCGAAAAGCGGATTTTCCTCGAGCCGGCGATCTGGTTCGCTTGGTGAGGCCGGCGAGGAATTCTGTGCGACCTGCGAGTTGTCTTCCGGGCGAGTGGTATTGGACTGCGTGACGGCAGGTTTTGGAGCCGGTTGCGATGACGCGGCTTGATTCGAATTGACGTTGAGGGAGCTAAGTATTTCTGGATTGATCTCGCCAGTGACTTTTAACCCATTGCGAATTTGATAACGCCTTATCGCGGCCGTGGTCTCGGCGCTTTTGTCACCAGTAACGTTGCCGTAGTAAAAACCCTGGTCTTTGAGCGTTTGTTGCACCGACTGAATTGTTTGATCAGCGCGAACAAAACCCGCTACGCACATCGCGAGGAGAAAATGTGCAATTGCTCGTTTCATGGCTGGAGATTTCAAAAGGTCACTCACTATGTCTTTCGTGCGCGCCCGTGTCAGTGCGTGCGTTTAGCGCCTGCACGGTTTGGCCTGCAAAAAGATTTGCGGTTTTCCGTTGACTTCGGGCACGGGGGTATTATTTTGTGAGTTCCGCGAGACGCGGACCGGCCCATGCGTGGAGCCGGTGTTCTTCCGGGCTCAGGGTCGAGCCGATCTTGGTCAGATTAAATGACGAGGATCGGGTTTTGCCGTGTACCGGAGGAAACGGGGATCTTTGACAGTTTGGTCGCGAATTTCGTTGGTGGAATTCGTCGATGGAGATAGTCAGCAAACATTGAATTGTGCGTTATCGCCTCAAGCCGGAAGGCTTGGGGAGGATCCAGCTGGTTCGAAGGAACCGGCTGTGGTCTGTCGATCTTCTTTGAAATCAAAGATTTAGATCGGACAAACCCTGGATTTGGAAGAGACCGGCCACAGGCCGGTGGCTACAGATTCAGGTATGAAAGTCAGATCGCAAACTTTCGGTTTCCCTCACGGGAACCGAGCCGTTTTTAACGGAGAGTTTGATTCTGGCTCAGAACGAACGCTGGCGGCGTGGATAAGACATGCAAGTCGAGCGAGATTTTTTCCTGTAGCAATACAGGGAAAAGTCTAGCGGCGAACGGGTGCTTAACACGTGGGCAACCTGCCGAGAAGTGGGGGATAGCTCGCCGAAAGGCGAATTAATACCGCATGTGATTAGAGAGGACATCCTTTCGAAATCAAAGTCGGGGCAACCTGACGCTTTTTGTGGGGCCCGCGGCCTATCAGCTAGTTGGTGAGGTAACGGCTCACCAAGGCTTTGACGGGTAGCTGGTCTGAGAGGACGACCAGCCACACTGGGACTGAGACACGGCCCAGACACCTACGGGTGGCAGCAGTCGAGAATTTTTCTCAATGGGGGAAACCCTGAAGGAGCGACGCCGCGTGGAGGATGAAGGTCTTCGGATTGTAAACTCCTGTCATTGGGGAACAAGGTGCATACGTTAACTGCGTGTGCATTGATAGTACCCGAAGAGGAAGAGACGGCTAACTCTGTGCCAGCAGCCGCGGTAATACAGAGGTCTCAAGCGTTGTTCGGATTCATTGGGCGTAAAGGGTGCGTAGGCGGCGCGGTAAGTCGGGTGTGAAATCTCGGAGCTTAACTCCGAAACTGCATTCGATACTGCCGTGCTTGAGGACTGGAGAGGAGACTGGAATTTACGGTGTAGCGGTGAAATGCGTAGATATCGTAAGGAAGACCAGTGGCGAAGGCGGGTCTCTGGACAGTTCCTGACGCTGAGGCACGAAGGCCAGGGGAGCAAACGGGATTAGATACCCCGGTAGTCCTGGCAGTAAACGGTGCACGTTTGGTGTGGGAGGATTCGACCCCTTCTGCGCCGGAGCTAACGCGTTAAACGTGCCGCCTGGGGAGTACGGTCGCAAGATTAAAACTCAAAGAAATTGACGGGGGCCCGCACAAGCGGTGGAGTATGTGGCTCAATTCGATGCAACGCGAAGAACCTTACCAGGCCTTGACATGCATCTCTAAGTTGGTGAAAGCCAGCGAGTCCCGAAAGGGACAATTTGCACAGGTGCTGCATGGCTGTCGTCAGCTCGTGTCGTGAGATGTTGGGTTAAGTCCCGCAACGAGCGCAACCCCTGTGAACTGTTGCCACCGAGCCGTGAGGCTCGAGCACTCTGTTCAGACTGCCCCGTTCTAACGGGGAGGAAGGTGGGGACGACGTCAAGTCAGTATGGCCCTTACGGCCAGGGCTGCACACGTACTACAATGCCCAGTACAGAAGGATCCTAGACCGCGAGGTGGAGGAAATCACTAAAACTGGGCCCAGTTCAGATTGAAGTCTGCAACTCGACTTCATGAAGCCGGAATCGCTAGTAATGGCGCATCAGCTACGGCGCCGTGAATACGTTCCCGGGCCTTGTACACACCGCCCGTCACATCATGGAAGTCGCTTGTAGCCGAAGTCGGCGCGCTAACCGCAAGGAGGCAGCCGCCTACGCTATGAGCGGTAACTGGGATGAAGTCGTAACAAGGTAGCCGTAGGGGAACCTGCGGCTGGATCACCTCCTTTCTAAGGAGAAATTCATCGCCTTCGAATCTCCAGATTCGAAGAGCGGTTGAATAGGTCGACGGCTAACTCCGCGGAGTGAATCAATTGATCACTTCCCGGACACGCCGTGAAGACTTCGAATCGCGAAAGCGAATCGGAGCTCAAAGAGAACGACGGTAACGCACAATTCAGTCTTTGCTGCACATCGACTGCAATGCCGGATGACGATTCACAAGATCGACAGCCGGCATTTTGTTTTTGGAGCGATGCGCGACGTCGCGACCCAAAATCTCCTCTCGCCGTGAAGGCAGCCGTCCCGCGAAATTATTCTACTTTCGTTGCGATCCACCAGGTCGTGCCTCCGGCGTCCTTTACGCCGCCACGTTTGTCTTCATCTTCTTTCTTCACCGGCTCTTGAACGGAAACCGCGCCTGCGTCCAGCGCGCGTCGATAAGTCGCGTCCACGTCCGGCACGTAGATGTGGACATTTGCTTGGATTGGCGGCCACCCCGGCGCGCCGTCGGCGACCATGATCACACTATCGTCGATCCGAACTTCGGCATGCCTTAGTTTGCCCTCCGCATCTGGGAAACGGCGCACCTCCGCCGCGCCAAAGACCTCCTTGAGGAATTCGATCGTTTTATTGGCTCCATCGACGATAAGATACGGCGAGACGGTGCTGGAATCGCCTGGTTTGTAGGTCTTGCTCATAGAATGACGATTAAGGACTGCTCACACTAATTCAATCTCGCCGCTCGCCAATTCTTCTGTAACTGCGGTGATACGGTTATTACTATCGAGTTAGTTCGCAGATCCAGTTTGTTTCCCATGTTTTCCCGCCGTCAGGCGAGAACGATTGTTCCATCCGCGCCGATTTTGGTGAGATGTTTGACCAGACATAGCGCACCAGGACCGCGCGGCCCTTGTACTGTTCCTGATCGTAGAACTCGCCGCGGTTGCCATTGAATTCACCAACGACTGGCGGCAGGCTGAGAACACCCTTTTCCAGGTCGAGAAGGTAGATACTCCATTGATGGGAGTCGGGATTGTACAACCTGAGTGTCTGCGCCTTAATGTGAAGGTGTTTCTCGGGATTATCGACCTCAAACTCCTCAAAGTTCGCATTGCTATCGAGAAGCTTCTTATGGTTCGAGATGCCGTTATACTCGATCCAAGTGTTGGAACCAACAAGACGCTCAGGGAGCCGGCGCACGTGAGCCTTCCAGTTCCCGATAAGGAAGTCGAAGTCGTGAGATCCATCGTGCGCGGGAGCGGGCGATTCACCTCCCGTCGCAGACAGCAAGGTCAGTTGCAGGATAGCGAGCCAGTACATTGAGCGTATTTTCATAAATGTAAGGGATCAAAGCTAAGTAGATCGTGGAACCGATACTTATCGAACTTAGGCAACGCAGAAAGAGATAGATTTCAAATCACTTGATTACCGGATTTTCGGTAAAGCCCTTGCGTTTACCTTTCGGTATCTTGCCGAAAGACTATCAGTTACAAACAATTCGACAGTGTTGCTGAATTGAAGTCGCTGGAGGCGTGTGCTCCCTTTTCCCATGCTCATCGAAATGCGCACTTACAAAATCAAACCTGGCAAACGAACCGAATTTCTCGAAGTCCTTGAATCCAAAGCCGTCCCCGAGCACCAGAAAATCGGCATGAAAATCCTTGGTCCCTTTCTCTCGATTGAAGATGTGGACACGTTTTTTTGGATGCGGGCCTTTCCCGATCTCAAAAGCCGGCAAAAAATGAGGCATGAATTCTATGAAGGAAAACTTTGGAAGGAGGAACTCCAACAGAAGCTAATGCCGATCCTCGAGAAATACGAGGTGGTCGTGGTGGAAGCTAAAGAAGGCCTCGGCGATTGGCGGTAACCGAAGCCGGAATTAACCACAAGTAAGCGGTCGTGGCGTTCTCGCTTCTTCAACGTCGTGCAGGTCGACCCAGGTCTGGATGTCCTCACGATCTTCCAATCCTTCCCGTTTCTTTGCCGCCTTCAAGTCAGCGCTTGCTTCATCGCGCCAACCGCGTTTTAACAGAAACGCATTCCAAATCCTAATTTCCTCCTCACTCGGTTTCCGCCCGCACTTGAAACACCATTCGAGAATCTCCTCATCCGATCCACCCTTCAACGTTCGATCGACGAGTTCGTTGTAATCGATTCCGAGGAATCTCGTGCAACGCGCGTCGAACATCGTTGGGTCGTCGTCCACGCCGACAAAATAATCCGGCGGCAATTCGTCTCGCGCTTTTAATCTGATCTTGTCCAGCATCCGCGCGAAGTAGACCAGACCTTTGGTCTCCTTGTAATCCGTACATGGAGTCTGCATTGAAGGGAAAGCTTCCGGCCCTGTGATAAAGTGTCAACGGTCCACTTGGGTCGAAGTGGCCATACCACTTCGACGGGGAGCTTGCGGTTATCAACAGTTTGCTTAATGAGCACAGTCCAAATCGTGAAAAGAGTTTCAGCCAAAAAGCTCGGTAAGAAGCAGCGGCGTCGCCACTCGATCATGGCTTTTGAAATGGTTCGGCTCGATCGCGCTGCGGATGAACCGCTTCATGAACAACTTTATCGCCAGGTTCGCGATGAATTGGTTTCGGCAACCTTCAACAATAACTCTTCCAGACTGCCCTCATCGCGAGAGCTGGCGGCGGACCTGGGAGTATCGCGTTTCACGGTAAACGTCGCTTTCTCGAGGCTTCATGCGGAAGGCTATCTCCAATCGAGAATTGGATCGGGCACATTCGTCGTAGAGCCATTGCCGGAAACTTTCTTGAGTGCCCACACGGCAAAAGCAGAGGCACATACCGAACGCCCGCCCCGTCTGTCTGAGCGAGTACGAAATATTCCGGATCAGCGGATCGGAAAACAATTCGATTTCGGAATCGCCGGGCCGCCCGGTGTCTCCTTTGTGCCGGCTGTCGCGGCTCTTGATGAATTTCCGATCGAAATATGGGAACGACTTAGAGGAAAAGTCCTAGCCCAAAAGGGAGCGCATCTGCTCCAGTATGCATCAAGCCGTGGCGACCCCGACCTTCGCAAAGCGCTGGCAACCTATTTGTGTGATTACAGGGGTGCGCGTTGTCATCCAGACCAGATCATCATCACCGCTGGAACGCAGCAGGCTATGATGATCAGCGCAATGGCTCTCGTAAATCGGGGTGAGGTCGCGTGGATAGAGGATCCTGGATTTTATCAAGCGCGCCGGACCTTTGGTTTTGCCGGGGCGATTGTCGTGCCAAGGCCTGTTGACCGGGAAGGAATCACGATTGGGCGGCCGTCGAAAGAGCGCTCACCTAAAATAATTTACGTAACTCCTTCCCATCAATTCCCGCTCGGCATGACGATGAGTCTCGCGCGGAGAACGGCCTTGATCGATTTTGCGCGCGCGTGCGACGCCTATATTTTTGAGGACGATCACAACTCGGAGTTTCGTTATACCGGTCCCCCACTCCCATGTTTACAGGGCTTGGATAATGTGGGCCGTGTCATCTACTCAGGCACGATGAGCAAGATCTTGTACCCATCGTTGCGGCTGGGCTATATCGTCGCGCCACACCAACTGGTCGAACCGATGATTAAGATTCGGGCGGTGATGGACCAACACTCGCCGGCCATCGATCAGGCGACGCTGGCCCGATTCCTAACGGAGGGGTTTTTCCTCACTCACATCAAACGGATGCGAAAATTGTATTCGGATCGCAGGGACTTTTTTATCGAACAATTCAACAAATTGCTAGGCAAGTACTTCATCCTCGAAATCCCCGAAGCTGGATTGCACTTCGTCGCCTGGGTGCGACAGAAAGAACACATGCCGCTGATCACGCGCGTGTGCACTGACATCGGTATCAGGCCTTCGCCATTGTCGTCGTGTTTTATGAAAGTAGAGCCGAAGCCCGCACTCACATTTGGTTTCGCCGCATGGTCGCGCGCACAAATTCGTGAGGGCCTTAGCAAGTTCGCCGCGACGCTTAATTCTAAATTGAATTAATTAATTGGGCAGGCCACGAAGCGGTCTTTGACGAGGCGCAAGTCAATCGTCCACTGCTTTGGATCTGCTGGTTCGTCGACCGGGCTTTTAAAACTGAAATGGCCCGTACCAAATCTGCGAAGTGGCTATGGTAGTGACACCTGGCCAGTTCCTAAAGTGTCGTCATGAAAATTCAACAAAGGAAACAAATATGACAACACAACTCACAACCCAAAGACCTAGCCAAATTCTCTTCATTGGTCTGATCACTATCTGCTGCACAGCGACTCTGGCGCCCGTGCATGCACAGAGGCTGGAAGCGGCAAAGGCAACACCGCAATACCAGGTGTCGACCCTCCCCGATTTCGGCGGCACGAGTAGTGGAGGAAACAGCATCAATGACCAGAGCTGGGTGGCAGGCTATTCCAGACTGCCGGATAGGAACCGGCACGCTACGCTGTGGCGAAACGGTTCGCTCTCGGACCTGGGTACACTTGGGGGACCAAATAGCAGCGTCACATGGAACGTTAAAAATACCCAGGGTGTTATCGTGGGTATTTCGCAAACTGCCGATCCGGAGCCTCTAGGCGAGAGCTGGAGTAGCGCGGCTTTCTACAGTACGCCTAACAACGTCGGCTATATCAACCTCGGGTTCGTTTGGCAACAGAGCCTGGGCCAGATGAGGGGACTGCCCAATTTTCCTGGAGGAAATAATGGCTTTGCCACAGGAGCCAACAACTTAGGCCAGGTAGTCGGGTGGGCGGAGAATGGTGTTCATGATCCCACGTGTTGCTGCACCCAAGTCCTGCAATTTCGCCCAGCCATGTGGACTCTGGGGCCGCCAGATCAGATCCATGATCTCCCTTTGATCCCCGGCGACACTTCCGGAGCCGCCACGGCGATCAATGACAATGGTCAAATCGTAGGCATTTCGGGTATTTGCGACCAAGCCGTCGGAAGACATACGGCCAAGCATGCCGTGCTTTGGGAAAACGGTGGGGTCACTGATCTTGGCACCTTCCCAGCTTCCTGGTGGAATACTCCAACGGCAATCAATCAACACGGCGATATCGTCGGGTTCGCCGGGGACCCTGCATTTGTTGAAGGCGACGTCTTACACGCTTTCATGTGGACCCGAGAGGACGGCCTCCGACCCCTGAAACCTTTGAAAGGACGCATACCGCAACATGTAGACAGTGAGGCCTATGGTATCAACGAACGTCGCCAGGTAGTCGGAGTCTCATGCGACGCGCAGCAGACTGATTGTCGTGCAGTTATTTGGGATCACGGTGCCTACCCCACAGACCTCAACGATCTCAAAGGCGACTATTCTGCCTTTCTCGCACTCGCGAAAGACATAAATGACAAGGGAGAAGTTACAGGTAGAGCTGTCGACCCAACTACCGGCGCGTTAATTGCGTATTTGGCTGTGCCCATTTCACGATAAACCCGACAAGGGAAACAACGCGTGCCGGATGTCGGTTTCAAATCGACATCCGGCATTTGTTTTTATTCCCCTTGCAATCGAAAATCGGCAATCGAAATTCGAAAATTCCTTCGGGGGCATAGCTCAGTTGGTAGAGCGCCAGCTTTGCAAGCTGGAAGTCAGGGGTTCGAATCCCCTTGCCTCCAGTCTTCGCTCGCGTCATGGAGATCAGCGAAAACTGTCGCCGTAGCCTTAGCGGAAGCGGACACTTTAAGATTACTCGGTAAAGAGCTCTGAGATGTCGGTCCAGACGTAGTTCATAATCAACGCCACGAAAAGCACAAAGAGCAGACGATAACCACACGAGATAGCCGTGTGTGAATGGAAGAATTCGTCGCACTCACGGCATTGGAATCGCTCCTTTTTGCTTCCCGAATGGAAAATTGACAAAAGAAAGCCGCCGAAATGCCAAGCCAGAGGACTCACTGATGCCCTAGAGTCCGGAGCGCGCGTATGGCCTCCCAGCGCGGTGCAGCGGGGACAATAAAGTTCCGCAACGGGATCGACCGACTTGCGAAGAAGGAGATAGGCCGCGCAAAGACAGAGGCAGATAAATAGAATTGCGGCAAGGTGCTGATGCCATATCGAAAACGCATCGGTATTTATGCGCGAAACCTCACCCAGTGTTGCCAGCGTAGCGAGAAGCAAGAGAGCGGCAGAGACTGCGATTTAGAGAGCGAAGCAGGTAATCTTTCCCCGCGAGTCGCGAACCGATTTCAGTCAATAATTTGGATGATTTCACATTGCAGAAAGCGGAGCTAATGTTAGATGTCAGTCTCCAATTTCTGCAATTCAAACTCAGGCGGGCCTGTAGCTCAGTTGGTTAGAGCATGCGCTTGATAAGCGCAGGGTCACTGGTTCGAGCCCAGTCAGGCCCATATTTTCCCCTTTTGCCCTTGCCTTCGTGATCGACTCAAGACCGCGTTAACACAAGATAAATTCACTCTACCGGCCGGACTAAACCACGTTATCTTACGCAGAGCGAACGGGGTCAGCAGATCGTAGCAAGCGAACGGATCAGAGCGAACGGGGTCGGTCTCCGGCGCGCACGGGATTTATAAACGGTGAACCTGTTAAACGATCTTGCAGGGAATTGAAGCATCCTCATCAAGCGAATAAGCGGCGCACAGCCGATGATATCCGTCGGCAATAATAACTTTGCCAATGCTCGCCTGCCTTACGAGAAGAAGAGGTGAAAGTTTTTTTCCCGCCACAAGCCTTTTCTGATCCGCTTTTACGTGGGAGTTGTTTATCCCCAACAATGGTAGCCCCGAAGCTCTAAAAATATCTTTCGCCTTAGACTGTAGAACTTCAGCTTTCTTGAGCTTCTTGACAAAACTTGCGGTGCTCTGCTCGTCATAGATCAAGGTCAAAAAGGACTCTGCTGCGACATAATCGTCCTCATTTGGCTCATCTAACCATCTGCCTTTGAGTTTTTTGCCCATGTTGTTTTACATAGCAGCTATCCTATCGACAGTCACCATTGACTTGGTGCGCGTCGCGAACCGGACAAACCGGGCCCATTGTTCGGCAAGTCAGCGCGACCGAATACGCGTTTACGAGCTAAGGTCGTATCGTGAAGTGAAAACGGCGTTGGTCCTCACTTTTGAAACACACGTCGTTCCTCTACTGGCGAAGACGTTGGAAATCTGCGCAGGCGATTTTCGCGAGTCGTAGAAGGTTGCGCCGGCCCGGTTTCATGCTTCCGCGACCTTTACGATTACAATTGTCTTTAAACACTCGGAGCACTCGACTCTTAGGAATCCGCCACTCTCGTATCTGGTCCATGTCGGCGAATTTGAATGGCAATTCGAATGTACGTAGAACACTCTGTCATCATCTCGACCCTTGTGAGCCATAATCGCGTCGAGATCGACTTGGGTAAGAGAGCGCTGCAATTGCTCGAGGACCATACGCGATTTATGAAGCGTTTTTACGGAAACCGCACGGATTTGTCTAGTCAGGTGCCGCCTAATTTTCATGTAGGTCTTCGTCTGACACGCGAACGATGCTGTGATTCGCGTTTACGATGAAGTGGACAATGTGATCGGAACGCGGTGATGCGACTCGCCGCCTTCCGCTAGGCCCTTAGCGGGCCAGCCATCGATGCTTTCGATCGGCAATGTTCATCCGAGTAATTTAAGCTCCACAGAATCGTACGGTTTCAGCAAACCGTCCTTTGCCTGCTCACTCGGATCGGGAACAACAATGTAATCCAGCTTGATGGTTTGCTTAGTCACAGTGATCCTTAGATAACCGTGCTGCTGATCGTTGAAGCTTTCCAGCCGCACGTCCTCGCCCTCGATTTGAACAGGAAGCTGGTTCTTTTGTTGGGCATCGTGGAACACCTTGCCGAGGGTGTGTAGGCGTTGATTGTAGCCGCCGGCACCTGCAACTATGAAAGGAACATCTTGCTTTCCATTGAGAGGTGCCGAGAAGCGTTGGTAATTATGGACATGTCCGGTCAATACCACGTCGGGTGATCGACCGGCGGATTTGCAGCTGCTTTCAAGGAGGTCTTTTAGCCGCGTGCTGCCGGGATGCGGGCCATAGGCGGAATATATCGGATGATGGACGGCCACGATCACCGGCAGGTCGGACGCAGCAGCCTGCAGCTCCGAGATGAACCACGACCTCTGCGTGTCGCTAATCTGGCCACCTTCTGGGCAATTACTATATAATCCAATAATGGTGACGAGCGGTGTGTTAAGCGTCCAAAAGACATTTGGCTGCGTCATGGTACGACGCGGAGCCTCGGTGTTATCCGGGCTGATTACCGCAGATTGGGAACAGAAATTGCGAACGAACGCCTGCAGGCTGGACTCACCCGTTGCCGGATTGACGTCGCCGTCGTGATTGCCGGGAATCGCCACGATAGGAGCGTGATAATTGAGGTAAGGCTCGTAGAATTCGGGCCAGTAGTTCGCGCTTTCACCGTCGTAATAGACGACGTCACCTAGATGATAAAAGAGCGATGGCCGGTCCGGTGGTTCGGAGTACGTCAGATCACAATCCATAAACCGGGCTACAGCCTCGATGTAAGTGGGCGTGTTGACACCGCCGGTGTCCCCGACTGAATGAAAAACAAGTTGCTCGTTGTCCGTTATACTCTTGATCGTATCTGGATCGAGGATCGCATCGAGATTCATGCGAAAAGGAGGCAAACCCGTAGGCTGGGGCAGATCCCGCCACGGCTGCGAAGGATGCGTTTCAGAGTCGATTATCGTGTGAAATCCAGGAGGGACCCGATCTGGAGCGTACGGATGGCCATGTCGTGTCTTGGGGAGATCGCGAAGGTGAGCCTGTAGTTGAGGCTTCGTCAGGATTGTGCTTTTTCGCGACGAAGGTCTTTTCTTTTGCATTTCGATTAACTCCTTTTTTCAGCCGATAGAATT
>Ga0193713_1000327_pt1 | contig 16081 bp, 15 predicted proteins | sample H3a2metaG_FD_143054 | JGI IMG/M metagenome (GOLD analysis project Ga0193713, IMG submission 143054) | Soil microbial communities from a riparian zone of the East river system, Colorado, United States - H3a2 | ecosystem: Environmental > Terrestrial > Soil > Riparian zone | place: USA: East River... | reverse complement strand
GCCCATCCAGCAAAATGTTCCCAGGTTTTAAATCCCGATGCAGGATCCCTTGCCCATGCGCGTATTGCACCGCCCGCGCCACCTTCGCCATCAACGCCACCGCTCGCCGCGGCTCGCTGCGCAATGCCGGAGCCGCATCCAGCAAACTGCCCCCACCGGCAAACTTCATGCTGAAAAACGGCAGCCCATCGTCGCATTCGCTCACTTCATAGATTGGCAGAATGTTCGGATGATCGAGGCTCGCCGCAGCCTGCGCTTCACGCCGGAAACGCGCCAGCGTTTCCTGCGAATCGGCGTGATAGGACAAGATTCGTTTCAGTGCCACGATGCGGCGCGAATGCCGCTGCCGCGCCCGATAAATCACGCCCATCCCACCGCGCCCGATTTCTTCAAGGATTTGATAATTGCCTATGCGCCAATCGGCGTCACACACGTCGAGTTCACCGAGCAGGTCGTCAAGCGTTTCCGCCTTCGCCGGGGCTTCGTCGGACAAATCGCCGTTATGTCCATTGGCGCCCACGCCTGCGGAGAGCATACAGCTAAGACAAAGACTTCGTCCGACCCGCGATGCTGATCCGCACTTGGGGCAAATTCCCGGCTCCTTTTGGAGGTCCACCGGGTCGGAAGTGGGGGGCACGCGCATCAAGAGGTCAGGATGGTAGATGAACTTTAGTGGATTGCCAACTAAAAAATGGAAAATTTCTGTGCAAGTCATTCACTTGATTTGAACATCTTTTCGCATGGGAACGCATGAATCTCTTCGTCATTTATTTGCTTCCACTTTCGGCGCGAGTGAAGCGACGATTTTTTCAAAGCGTGGATCGCCCCGGAGCGGATCCCAAAACGGCAGCAGTTTTAATTGACCATAACTGACCGTGCTTGGCGTACGAACGGCGATGGCCAGCTGCTGGCAAGCCAGATCTTTATCCCCGGTCCACGCAGCAATCATCGCCAGATACTTGATCATAGTCGGACCAACCAGTGCATCTTTTTCCACTGGAACGAGCTCGACCGCACGCCGGCCTTCACGCAGTGCTTCTTCTCTCCGGCCGAGACCTGCGTCGATCAGACCAAGCACGCATAGAGCCGGGCCGTAATTTGGTTGGGCTTGAACCGTTTTCTCCTGTTGAGCGCGGGCGGCCGTGAATATGTTGCGGGCTTCCCTTTCATTTTTTGCAATGCCAGCAATGACGCCTTCAATTACCAGATGCGTCGGATGAACTGAATAGTCGGTTAACGGTGTGTCGTCGATCGTGTTCAACACGTCCTTTGCCGCTGCAACATCGCGTTCGGCGAGCGCGCAATTGAGCCATTCATCGGCGCATCCGCCAATGGCGCCGGAATCTGCGGTTCGAATTAAATCAATTGTTTGATGCATTGGCTGGGTATCGGCCTTCCAGTGAAATTGAAGAGCCGCAAGCGCGATTTTCGTGTCGAGGTCATTTGGCTCGATCGCCAACGCGCGGTCCAACACAGACTTTTCGTCAGCATAGCGATGGAGAACTCCGTAACTGAGCGCAATCTGCTGAAGCGTTTCAGTGTTTCGCGGGTCGAGATCACTCGCGCGTTCCAGGTTTTGCGTGGACTCCTGCCAGCGTCCCTGCCGCCTCTGGATATATCCCATCATCCGGATTATCCGCGCGTCATTAGGCAAGGTCTGGCGAGCAACCTCCAGTTCAGCCAGAGCGCCACCATAATCGAGCTGGCCATGATAAAGATTTCGCGCATGCGCCAGATGCGTTTCACCCGCATCTGGACGAAGGCGAAACGCGCGCTCGATGGCCGCCTCCGCCAATGCGAGACGCGCAGGGGTATGGTCGAAGCCAAGGAAATAAAGCTGGTCGTGAGCGTAGGCGAGCTGACAGTAGGCCTGAAGAAAAGAGGAATCGCGTGCGACGGCTTGGTTCAGTAACTCGACCGCCTGAAGCAAATTTGCTTTCAGACCGCTGCTAAGACGCAGCGCGAGAAGATTCTTGGCCCTGTTGTAGAGGTCGAAAGCGATGAAATCGGTTGTTGGCGGCTGTTCAACGGCCAGTTTCTCAGCACTCGAAATTTTCGCGCGAAGCCGCTGAGCCACTTTTTGCGCAAGCTCGCTTTGGACCGCAAACACATCATTCAAATCGCGATCGTATTCCTGCTCCCAGACGAGCGCATCCGTGCGAGCGTCTATCAATCGAGCCTTGAGATGAAAACGGGCGCTGCCGCGACTGCGGGATACAGTACCATCCAGGATGTGAGAAACCCCAAGGGCTTTACCAATTTCATAAATATTCCGCTTTCCGCGATACTTCATCACGCTGGTATGGCTGATCACTCTGAGATCGCGGATGCCGGCGAGTTTGGTCAAAATGTCATCCTGAACGCCATCGGCAAAAATGGCGTCCTCTTTATCGTCGCTCAAACTTTCGAAAGGCAGAACAGCAATGCCGGTTGTTGCGAGGGGGCTTGCCGCGCCACCCTTCCACATCATCGCCGTTGCGACCAAACCCAACGCCGTCAGAAGCGCTGCGATTCCCGCAACGACTGAATTCCGCCCCGTCCAGCGCCAGACCAGCGCGGGCGGCGAAACGGGCCGAGCGGCAATAGGCTGTCCTTCCAGCCAGCGCTCGAGGTCTTCGGCAAGAGCACCCGCAGAGCGATAACGCGAACCTGGTTCCCGCTCCAAACATTTCGCGCAGATCGTTTCCAAGTCCCGATCCAGCCCCGGCACCAATGTGCGCAGCTTCGGTGCCGGCTTCTCGCTCGCTTGCTGGATCACCTTAAGCGCGTGCTCACCCAAAAATGGCGGACGCCCCGTCAGAAAATCGAACAAAATCGCACCCAAACTATAAACATCGGCTGCAGGACCAGGTTTCCCCGACCCGGCGCCTCCTGGATCGACTTGCTCCGGTGCAACGTAATCAGGCGCGCCAAAGGCGGTGAGCGTGCGCGTTAGATTGCTCGTGGGTTCCAGGCATTTGGAGAGACCGAAGTCGCTCACCAGCGGTTCGCCCCGCCCATCCAGCAAAATGTTCCCAGGTTTTAAATCCCGATGCAGGATCCCTTGCCCATGCGCGTATTGCACCGCCCGCGCCACCTTCGCCATCAACGCCACCGCTCGCCGCGGCTCGCTGCGCAACGCCGGAGCCGCATCCAGCAAACTGCCCCCACCGGCAAACTTCATGCTGAAAAACGGCAGCCCATCGTCATACTCGCTCACTTCATAGATTGGCAGAATGTTCGGATGAACGAGGCCCGCGGCAGTCTCGGCCTCGCGCCGAAAACGCAGCAGCGTCTCCCGTGATTCGGCGTGATAAGGCAAAACTCGTTTCAGCGCCACGATGCGGCGCCTATGTCGCGCCCGATAAACGACGCCGATGCCGCCGCGCCCGATTTCTTCGAGAATTTGGTAATCACCTACTCGCCACTCGGCGTCGCGCATATCGAGTTCTCCAAGCACGTCCTCAAGCGTTTCTTCTGACTGAGGCGGCGGGACTCGAGCGCGCAGGCCCTGAGCAAGCAAACAGCTCAGACAAAGGCTGCGCCCTATTCGCGATGCCGACCCACACTGCGGGCAGGTGAGCGGTTCCTTTTGCAGACGAATTGAAACAGGAATGCCGCTCATCGGATTCTGAAAACTTAAAAAGGACTGCAAACGGGAGGGAGCGAGGGCGAAAGTCGAGTATCGGCTGTCGGCTCCGACGCCTCCTCTATGCTTTCTCCGGAATTGGCAGAGCGGAGTTCTCGAAAAAAATGTAATCGCTAATCAATACGAATGGACAGCATTCGGACGCGAAGTGACTCGTCGATCAGGACCGACGAATATCCAAGATCCAAATCGAACCTCCGACCGAATTGTTGCAGAACGAAACAGATTTAGTGCTCGAGGGTCTTTTGCGAAAATGCGTCAGAATTCGATGCGTCTACACGTTGCTCTACAGAGTAGCACGCCCTCGAAATGCGCGACGCAGGAGGCGCGCTTCGATATTCCGAGCTCCGATCTCGAATTTTTCCTAACTTTCTGCCGCGCTTAACGCCGCACACAGATAACGGAGTTCGTCATCGATCTCGTTCGGTCCTTCGACGGTTTGAGCAACTTCTTCGCGGAGCAGCGCGCGATAGCGTTCGCGTAACCTGTGCACAAGGCGTTTCACCGCCGCCTCCTGCAGACCCAGTGTTTTTGCGAACTTCGCATAGGAGACATCTTCCCGCTCAGCCGCAAGGCAATTGTTCAACACATCAAAAACACGTCGACGACCACGCTTTTCGCATTCATCGCCCAATCGCCGCAACGCGCGCTCGACCACCGTCGCCGCCCAGCGCACATCGAAAATTCTTTCCGGCGACCATTTGTCCGAGTCCTGCTCTGGAATCGACAAGTGCGATGGCGCCTCAGCCATCCAATCGTCCCACGAAACGAATTGCACGTCGCCGCCGCGTTTCCGGGCATGACGTTTGTCCACGGCGTCGTGCAAGAAATTCTGCAATGCCTTGAGCACCAGTGAACGGAACCGTCCCCGGCTCCGATCGGCCCGCTGCAGAAGTCGACCTTTCAGCACCATGGCGAAAAAATCCTGTGTCAGGTCCTGAGCGTCGGGCACAGAGTGACCCTGGCGGCAGATGAAGGCAAACACTGGCCGCCAATAGATTTTGCAAAGCTCGGCAAGGGCGGCGTGAGCCTTTTCTTCGTCACCGTCGGAATCCGTGCACGACAAGACGATGCTCCATCGAGTCGTCATGAAGCGGTCGGGGCGGCGTGCGCCGGCCTGGGATGCTTCGGATTTCACAGCCGCGGATCATCTCATTTGTACGATTGTTAGGCAAGCTCGGAATTTTCCGCCCCCTACTGGAATACTGCGTGTTGTGGTGGACCAATCTTCCCTGGAGGCGGTGCGGCCACAGAAGTGAGGGCCCGGATCTCACGTCGGGAATCGTAACAAAAACCCGCTATGAAATTGGCACAGGGGTTCCGGGACAGGATTCCCTGCGGCGCCATGAGTTCCTGCCGCTGCAGGGAAGCTTTCAGCTTCCCCGCGCAGCTTTACAGTGAGTATTTTCTCCGTCAATGGTAGTGCCGCGCTACCTGGTCAGTCATCGCAGTGTCCAGGGCCAATCGTTCCCTCGTTGTATTCGGTGAGGGTATCAGTTAGCTCGCTAGTCTGGGCTGGTGACAAATAACCATTGCCAATCGGCGGCACGATCAGCCCTCCGATCATGCTGTCCGCGTCGACTACGGATTGCTGAACCGCTGTCGGATCCGCTCCGTTGGCTATATTCAACTTTGCGGCAATCAGCTGGTGCGCCAGAATCACAAGCCCGTTGCCCTGTGCAGGACGATTCAGGATCTGCAGTAGCTGTGATTCATTGTAACTGACGGCGCCGAGCGTCAGATTTTGCAAGGGCCAAACGTCGGAATGGTTTTTCCAGTAGCCTTGCGAATACGTGCAATTTTGTCCCGGATTGCACGGCAGCGTCGCGCAGGCAATGGTATTACCCCACGGGCTTGCATCACAAGACTCTGTTTCGTTCACGCGACAACGGAACACATAAGCGGCGTCGCACAAGAGCGGGTCGCCCGAGCAATCACTTCGCACACCAGTGGAGTCGAACAATCGATCATCGCCGATGACCACCTCCAGAGTTTGGTTTGGCGCCAGACTGTTGGGGAAACTGGCCTGGCAAACTTCGTCTGGATCATCGGGCCATTGATTCCCATTAGCGATAAAGTCAGCCAACGTCATCCATTCAATGACAAATCCATTCGGCGCGCCGGAGCCACCAACAGTCACATCGATTGCTATGTTTGAAGATGCAGACGTGCTACAGGCGATTGACGGCTTGTCTAACTGACATGGCGTAGGCGTTGCTGTCGGCGTCGCCGTAGGGCTAGGTGTCGGAGTTGCTGTAGGTGTTGAGGTAGGCGTCGCAGTTGGAGTTGCCGTAGCTGTCGGAGTCGCGGTAGGCGTAGCTGTTGGCGTTGGTGTGGGTGTTGCGGTTGCTGTGGGGGTTGGACTAGGAGTTGCTGAGCAATGCATTGCGCAACAGAGATCTCCCTTATTGTAATGGGCAAGTTGATTTACATATCCTTGCACATTACCAAGTGGGACAAACCCGCTACCAACAGGCGGTATTACCAAATTCCCGATTAGCACATCAACATCTGTGACTGTTTGTACAATACAGTCAAAGCTTGCACCATTTGCAATATTTAGCTTTGCTGCAATTTGCTCCTTCGCTACTGCTATAAGTCCGTTGTCGCCGGTTGACCCATCCATGATGGATTGCAGCTCTTCCCGATCGTAAGTTACATTTCCTAATTGCAGTTCTTGTACGGGCCAATTTGGAATTGCAGTCCACTCATCACGTGTATAAACACATTGTGCACCTGGAGTACACGTTGGGGTTGCAGTTGGTGTGGCTGTCGGGGTTGGTGTCGTTGTAGGCGTCACGGTTGGCGTTGGCGTTGCACTAGGCGTAACGGTAGCCGTCGGAGTCGGCGTTGCAGTTGGCGTGACCGTGGGCGTGATTGTCGGGGTCGGAGTGGGTGTCGGGGTTGGATCTGGACTTGGTGTGGGTGTAGGAGTTATCGTTGGTGTAGCCGTAGGCGTCGCTGTTGGTGTCGGAGTCGGTGTCGGATCTGGGGTTGGTGTAGGAGTCACCGTGGGTGTTACCGTCGGAGAAGCAGTGGGCGTCGCGGTCGGGGTAGGCGTAACGGTAGCTGTTGGAGTCGCTGTGGGCGTTGCCGTTGGAGTGGGAGTTGGATCCGGTCTAGGCGTAGGACTCGGTTTCCGTGGGTGCGGAGTTGGGGTCGGCGTTGGATCAGGAGTCGGCGTTGGAGGAGGCGGAGTCGGAGTTGGAGTTGGCGGAGGTGGCGTCGGCGTAGGAGTGGGTGTAGGCGTAGGCGTACAACATATTTTCACTGTGAATCGAATCACGTACCACGGGTCGTTGAAAAAGATAGTGGTACGCGTCCAGCAAAAGCAGTAGCCACCAGCGGACGTTTCTCCTGACCAATTTCCGCTTCTCCCTCCGCCGCCAGTCAATCCGCCAGGAAAATGCCAGAATGCGGCGTTTTTGGCAGCTTGCGGCCACGATGAGTTAGCTATTGCTGCTTTCAAATCGCGGACATTCTTTTGAATTGCAGCGTCAAAGTCCGTTCCTTCTGTGATAGACACACTGCCAAGCGTCCCCGGTGGCACGTCCGAAAGGAGCTCGTGGGCATACTGCGCCGCCTTCTTTTGTATATTTCTGGCGCCCAAAAGCTCCTTCGAACGATGGTTGCGATGTTTTTTTCTCTTATTTTGTTTAGCTGCTTCAAGTGGCGCAAGTGGCGCCAAAGCCACCAGAATGGCTAGTACAGCTGCTATCTGTCTTAAAAGGTTGTTTTTCATGTTCTCGTCCCTGGCAGAGTCCAACTGAGTCACACGAAGGCACGTGATGTTTCTCTCTGCTTAGGTCTTTATCCGGAAACGGCGCAACTGGGTTCCCGAAAAAGATTCGCCTGTTGGTCGATCTTCTTAGAGAAAGTCGGCCGTGTTACGAAGCTCATCGACAGGAACGTTCGGTAGGTAACAGGAGCGACGCCCATTTCTAGGCGGACGCTTCCCATGCCCCAGTGCTTGAGAAAGAGATGCCTCGAGCCTTCGTTTAAGGCGAGTAGGCCCTCGGTTATTACACGGATGTTAAGTTGACCAAGCTAGGCTTGTGGGACATGGCTCTCCCGCGTAGAGTTAGAAGTCCAATGTTCGCGGCTAAGGCTACGTCTTAGGTTTTTATCCGGAAGCGACGGGGCAAAGTTCCCAATTTTCTTTCCGTTTTGTTGAAAAGAGGGCGCTGGCCATGCTCGGTTTCGCCCACGCAGCCCGTATTAGCTCAATAGTAGTAAAGGCAGAGGGCCGCAGACCCGCTCTTAATCGAGGATTGTAATCGGCGCAGGCCTTTCAATGGCCAAAAGCCGGGCACACCTTACCGGCTTATCGATCGATGACGGACCGATCAGCAGAGCTGCAATGTTTTAAGAACAGGCCGTTGATCTTCAGATCCCCCATGAGCGGCGGAACGGGGGCACAATGCTTGTGCCCCCGTCCATTAAATCGCTAGGTAAGGAATCCTACCCTTGTGTAATGCCTAATCATTACAGTGACCAGGACCAATGGTTCCCTCGTTATATTCCGTGAGGGTTTCAGTCAGATTGCCGGTCTGTCCCGGTGGCAAGTAGCCATTACCAATCGGCGGTACCACCAAGGCTCCGATCATGTTGTCGGCATCAGTTATGGCTTGCTGAACCGCTGACGGATCCGCTCCATTGGCTATGTTCAGCTTCGCGGCGATCAATTGGTGGACTACTATCACGAGGCCGTTGCCCCGCGCAGGGTCATCCAGGATCGCCATGAGTTCCGCAGCCTGATAGGTCACTGTCCCGAGAGTGAGGCTGGTTACCGGCCACGCGTTTGGATGGTTACGCCAGTAGCCTTGCGAATAGGTGCATGAGCTTCCTCCAACACACGGTAAGGTCGCACACGTAATGGTGTCACTAACCCTGAGCTGGCCCGTGGCATCAAGTGCGGAGGCACGAAATACGTATGCCGTATTGCACAGTAGCGGAGCCCCGGAACAAGGACTGGATACGGCGCAGTTGTCATACAGGCTATCATCGCCGATGACGACGGTAACGCTTTGTCCTGGGTGAAGGTTGTAAGGAATGCAACCAGACGAAGGCACGATCCCACTAAAGTTTGCCTTGCAGAAGCTGGGAGCCTGCGCGTTGGGAACCTCTGAAGTTCCGGGCCATTGGTTTCCCAGGGCCACGTAGTCGGCCAGTGTCATCCATTGGATTGAGAAGCCAGCTGGCGCTCCGGTTTGTCCTGCAGTGACGTTGATAGCGATATTCGACGCTGCGGATGTTTCATAGGAAATCGCGATAGGAGCAACCGCAGGAGCTGGCGCTGGACTAGGTGGCTGGCCCGGACGCGGCACCGGCGTTGACCTGACTCCAGGCACTGGGAGAGGCCGATGAGGCGGTTGTGCCGAAAAAGCAGCCGGGTTCATCGTCAACCCGCAAAGGGTTACTATCGTTAGTATAATTATGCTGTTGGTTTTCATTTTTTATCTGGGGTTGCTCAAGGCCGTTCCTCCCGCCTCAGACAGGCGAACTTTTTCACCCGGACTTAGCCGGCGCGCTTGATTTGTTTGGCAGGAACAAGGATTCGTCCCCGCCCCTTTTAGTATCTTGTCACCTTCATATCCGGAAACAGCAGGAGCGAGTTCTCGGAAACGTAAAATTTTCCGACTCTGCCGATTTGTCGGCCCACACTGACTGGGGGTCAGTGATTGTTGCTGTAACAAAGAGCGCCCAGAGATTTATCGAGCACCGTCCCCGGCTACAGAGTCGAGCGCAATCTCGACCCAGACCGAATCAGACGTGATTACCGGAGTGTTTGTGTCGATCTTTGAAGGTAAGCTCCGCAATCCCTGATTTGTCGAGCTCGCCCAGGCCTTCCGCCACCATGCGGTCGTATTGTTCCTTAGTCGCGCGCGCGAGCGGTAAATCGAGGCCGAGACTGCGCCCGAGCTCGAGAGCTATCCCGCTATCTTTGGCCGCATGCGCAGCAGAGAAAAAGCAGCTGTGCTCGCGATTTTGCATATCTTCGCCATCGGTTTCCAGTACGCGGGACGCCGCGCCTGTCTGGGAAAAAACCTTTCTCAACATTTCCAAACCGAGGCCGAGCGCCGCGCCCAGGGCAAGTCCCTCCGCCAACCCCGCGGTGTTGATGTTCATCACCATGTTGACGAGCGCCTTCACCTTCGCTGCTTCGCCAGCCTTGCCGATAAAGCGCACGTCTGAACCAAGCTCATTCAAAATTGGTTCGGCTTTGCGGAACGCATCTTCCGTTCCGCCACACATTAAATAAAGCCTGCCTTCACGCGCCTGGGGAATACTCGATGCCATGCAAGCTTCCAGCGTTTGTGCCCCAGCTTGGTCCGCCAGTTTTTCAATCTCGACATGCACCTGCGGTGAGATCGTCGCGCAATTAATAAACAGCTTGCCGCGCGCGTTCACCAGCAAATTGTCGCCGCTTCCTGCGAAGATGTTTCGCATCGCGTTGTCATCGGTCACGACAGTGAAGATCACGTCAGATTCTGCCGTTACTTCCGACAAGTCTTGGGCGGCGGCGCAACCAAGTGTCGTAAACAGCCGTGATATGAAACTGTCGATCTTTCAATCTGCGCGCCATATTCGCGCCCATCCGGCCCACTCCAACAAAACCGATGTTCATAGCTCTGAAATGACGAGTGACGAATGACGAAACACGAAGGAATAACAAAACCGGATTGACGAAAAGAAAGCTTTGCACCGCAACTTTGCCATTTGAGCATTCGGGCTTATTTCGTCATTCGTCATTCGGGCTTCGTCATTCATCCTTATTTTGGCTTGTTAACTTTCCTGCAAAAAATGGATTGTGCGCTTTCTCTTCGCCCACCGTTGTCATGGGGCCGTGTCCCGGACAAATGATCGTTTCATCCGGCAATGTGAGAATTTTCTCGAGATTATTCCGTAACGCGTCCCGGTAGGAAACGTTTCCACCGCCCATCGATCCGGCAAAAAGCGAATCGCCCACGATTGCGATGGGGCGTGCGAGGCCACTCACCACATATGTTATTCCGCCTTGGGAATGACCCCAGGTCAGCCGTGTATCAATTTCCAGCTTTCCGAGGTGGAAGTGTTTTCCCTCGTCGATGGCCTCGGCACCGGAGACAGGTTCGCGGGCAGGGACAAAAACATCCGCGCCGGTTTCCTCGCGCAAACGCGGCAAGTCCGCGACATGATCCGGATGCGCATGGGTAAGAAGAATCAATTGCACGTTCAATTTGTGGCGGTTGGCAAATCGCAACATTTCGCTGCAATCGGCTCCTGTATCGAACGCCGCGGCAACGCGGCTTGCCGGATCCCAGACGAGATAGGCGTTCACGGTCATATCGTGATAACGCGTGTTGAATTGCGCGAAACCGTCGCGCTCATCGATTCTCTCTGGACGCCATTCGCCCTTCGCTAGCTCGCAAAGCGGGCCCGCGGCAAGACCCAGGACCGGCGCGACGCGCTGCAGGGCCTGCTCATCGACATCGCCTTCGCGTAGTTTGCGGATTGTTTGCAAGTCGACGCCCGCTTTTTTTGCCAGTTCGGAATCAGAAATGCCCAAACCGCGTTGCGCTTTTCCGATGATGTCACCAACGTTGTCCTCGAGAGAGATCATATTCTGTTGCTAAAATTCTATTTCTTAAACGTTAATCGGTCGTGCCTCTCGAATAACGCGCAAATCACCAATCCGATTTAGTGCCAATTTCTCAATCGAACCGGCAACTCGGGTAACGGAAAATGCCGAGCCCGTTTCTTTTTCCATGGAGGTCATTGCGACATTATTAATGCCGCACGGAACGATGTGATTAAAAGGCGAAAGATCGCCGGAAACATTCAACGCAAAGCCGTGCATGGTGATCCAATGGCGAACGCCTACGCCGATGGAAGCGATCTTGCGGTCGCCGACCCAAACTCCGGTAAGCGATTCGCGCCGGGAAGCAGCAATCCCGTATTCAGCGAGAAGATCAATGAGCAATTGTTCGAGCCAGCGCAAATATTTGTGCAAATCCTGACCGCATCTGCGCAAATCGATAATCGGATAACCCATTAGCTGTCCCGGCCCGTGATAAGTGGCTTGGCCGCCGCGATTGATGGCGAAAACAGGATGTGGCAAATGCGCGGCGTCCAGTTCGCCACGGCGAATCCGTCCTGTGGCGGACAAACTGGATTGATCTGGAGTCCGCCCAATGGTGTAAACCGGTTCGTGCTCGAGTAAAAGCAGTTGGTCTTCCACCGAACAGTCGTCACGCTTCTTCAACACAATTTCTTCCTGCAACGCGAGCGCGCGTGTGAACTCCATCCGGCCGACCCAGCGCACGTGAAGATCTGCAGGGCTGAGCTCCTGCGGCGCCATCTTTGCTGAGGACAAGGCCCCTCGGACGCTAGGCTCGCAGGAGCTCGCCCCTCCATTCATATTTGCATTCCCCCTGGAAGACCTATGGCGACTGCCTCCTGCGAGCGCAGATGCGTCAGTCCGATCGCGAGCGCATCGGCGGCATCAGCGCCCGGCGTTTCCGTTAAACCGAGAAGGGCGCGCACCATGAACGCTACCTGATCTTTTCCGGCCGCGCCTCGCCCAACGGCGGATTGTTTGATTCGTCTCGGCGAATATTCAAAAACTGGCAATCCGTTTTCTGCCGCAGCGAGAATGGCGGCGCCTCGCGCGGCTCCAAGGAGAATCGCGGTCTTATGGCTTTGCACGTAAATAACCGATTCGAGCGCACAACAATCCGGTTCGTGTTCTCGAATGAGTTCTACCAACCGATCGCGGATCGCAACCAGACAGGCCGAGGAACGCATCGAGCTGGCGTTGTGGATCGTGCCGAAATAGACGGAGCGCGGTTTGCCATTGTTTGCATCGACAATCGCGACACCGGTGTTGCGCAGAGAAGCGTCAACGGCGAGCACGCGCATTATCGTTAATCTTAAAATCGCTCATGCCAGGTTCAACACGGAATCGACAAATTCCCAAACAACCGTTTTACTCGCGGCAAAATGTTGAACGCTTTGCACAAACGAACGGCGAACAAAAAGTTAATCACCTTCGTGAAGATCATCGTGATGATCGTTGTTCTTTCGAGCGCCTCTTCATCGTTCGCTACGACGAAAGGTTTGAGTCAAATCGTGACGCCGGAGTTGCAGCCGGAAGGAAATCTCTCCTTAAGTCTGCAAATTCAAGATAAGCGGATTGCGAATCCATATGAATTGCAAGCCGAGATGGGCCTGACCAAGTGGGCCGAGGTAGCGGTGTTTCGCGGATTCCAGCCGGACGATTGGATCTTCGCAACGGAGATCGGATTGTTAACGAAAGAGCCTTATCTTCTTTCCGTTGGGTTCATCAATTGGTCGCCTCACCTGAATGTAGATCCTCAACCGTTTATCGAAGCTGGCTACTACACCGAGCATCACAAAGTAATCGCCGGGGCCCTTCATGCCGGCTACAAAAACGAAGCAATCCTTGGCTACGCCTACGATTTCAATCAGACGTGGCGAGTACAGGTCGATTGGGTGAGCGGTTCTGAAAACTCGTCGACGATCGGTTTCACTTGCAACATCACACCCGATTTTCAATTCAATCCCGCGCTGTATGTCAGCAATGATTCCAAGCACGATCTGTTCGGCTACATAGTTTTCACGTACACGTTTCATCTCTGGAGCCGCGAAAAGAAAAAAGAGCCCGGCTTCTAACAAAATGCGCTGAGCAGGCTGCCGGCGTAAGATGATGACGTGCTGGAAAACTCAAAATCTCCAAGAAGTCGCATCAGCGCCGGTTTGCTCATGTTCCGGCGCAGGAGCAATGAACTCGAAGTTCTGCTAGCGCATCCCGGCGGACCATTCTTCACTCGCAAAGACGACGGCGCTTGGACAATCCCAAAAGGCGAGGCGGCTCCGGGAGAAGATCTCCTGACGCGGGCCCAGATCGAATTTGAAGAAGAGGTCGGATTTCGCCCCGAAAACTTTCGGGATTGGATTGAGCTCGGCTCGATTAAACAAAAGGGCGGCAAAACCGTGCACGCCTGGGCGTTCGAAGGCGATCTGCCAGAATCGTTCGAGCTCAAATCAAATTTGTTCGAGATGGAATGGCCACCGCGCTCGGGTCGGCGCCAAAGTTTTCCTGAGGTTGATCGCGCCGAATTTTTCACCGAAGCCGTCGCCCGCCGAAAACTTAAGCCGGCGCAGGTGCCTTTTCTTGACCGTTTGCGCACCGCGATAAAAGGCTGATCGGTTCGCCGCCAACACCGATCCGCTCTAGTTGCAGGCGACGAAGTTATAATGATGAGGCGTCGCTCTCGCAACGGCCAGTCGATCGACTCCCTTTCGTGGACGAAACGTCTCCTAGGCGTCTGGAACCTTGAAAATATTGGCTAAGAAAAGTTCGTCGCATGGCGAGCGATGTTGTTTCCGGTCGCGACCGAACAGCGCCGCGCGATTCTCGTATTTAGCTTTGCGCTGGCTCGCTGTCCGCATTAATCAAAACGCTTGTGAGCGTCCGCCTCTACCCTTGTTGAAGGGAGAGGACTGAGGTGAGGGTAATGCAAGCTAACAATGAATCCGTCGCTAAACCGCTGGTCGCCGCGAGTTCGACTGCTCCTTCGGAACCTGAGGATGAAATTTTCCTGGAAGGACCGCGTTCACGTTTCGCTGAATTCTTCACCCTCTTGCGAGTGATGCGCGATTTCCTGCGTGGATTTCGCACGCTTCATTTTGTTGGTCCATGCGTGACTGTTTTTGGCTCGGCCCGAATCAAACGCGACGATCCGCATTACGAGCTAACCAGAAAAATGGGGGCCGCCATTGCGCGGCTTGGTTTCACAGTCATAACCGGCGGCGGCCCTGGGATCATGGAAGCGGCAAACCGCGGCGCCAAGGAAGCTGGCGGCCGTTCTGTTGGCTGCACTATCGAGCTACCGTCCGAGCAACCGACGAACGCTTATCTCGATCGCTGCGTCCGGATGCATTACTTTTTCGCCCGCAAAACTCTCCTGGTTAAATATTCCTATGCCTTTGTTGTCATGCCCGGAGGCGCAGGCACACTCGACGAGTTGTTCGAAGCGCTCACTCTGATTCAAACCGGGAAGATCAAAAATTTCCCAATTGTGATCATGGGAACCGATTATTGGAAAGAACTGCTCTACTTCATCGACAAAATGGCGCAGCGAGGAATGATCGCTGCTTCCGAGCTCAAATTGATCTACGCGACCGATTCGGTCGATGAAGCAATCGCGCACATCCGTAACAAAGCGATCGAACCATTCGGTCTCAAACCGGTGATGCACCATCGACGCCCTATCCCGTTGTTGGGCGAGGGGTGACAACGCAGGTAGGGCGATTGACCCGTCGACTTGGCTCATGGCAGGCTCGCAATCGCATAGGATTCTGCCCGATTCCGCCAACAGATTGTTAAGCGCTGGAACTTTGAATACCTCTGTTCTTTGCAAGGTTTCCGAGAACTTCGCTCCGCCACTTCCGTAGAAAAGTGATAGGACGAATAGTTTCGCGAAAAACGCCGGTTTACGATCGCGGTGATCCCGGACCATTTGGTCATGGCGAGGCGGGCGCAATCTGCAACGCACTTGATTACGCGGGTTAGAAATTAGAGGCGCCCCCAACGGGCCTCGACCATCTGTTTGTGTCACGCGGTCGGTTATTTGATCTGATGAATAGGATTAAGAAGCGTGGCCGACCCCGAATACGCACGGCTGAATACTGGCGTGAGTATTACACGCGGAAACAGCGGGAATGGCGAGCTGCCCACCCGCGGATCAGAACAGGCCGAAAACAAACGCGACGTACGGCAAGTCACCGACGCGCGAACAAGACGGCCACCGTTCGGAAATGACCATTTGCACACGCCTGCCATGTGGGCGGTCTGGCAAACTCAATCCCGTGACGACAATGAGAGTCGAGTGACGAGCGTACCGGCCCGGCAGCTTTACCGATCGCCACTACCTTGCGATTGCGGCGAGATACGGTCCGTGAGCGTGTCGGTATGAAAATCAGTGTGGTCACGCATACGGGACCTGGGACTATCCTTCTTGGTTGTGCGTCATCTGGGCCCTTGTTCACATCATTGGTCATTGCTGTGCGGAGAACAAGGAAGGCACAATCCACCTCACACGAAGTACTGGGAAATCATTGCTGACAATCTCAGCAAAGTCGATTGCAGTTGAGGCTGTGTCTCATCCGTGGTTGCCGCGAAGAACAGGGCAACAACTGCGAGGGGCCAGGAATTACACGGGGACTTAACCTGGCGCGGTGAAACATGAATCAGCACGGCGTCCAATAACCGCCTCTCCGCACCGGTGAATGCTCGCAGTTGCTGCCAAAGGTTTGCATGTGTTTTTTCCTGAGATTGTGTTTCGAATCGTGCCGAGAATAGCCTCTTTAAGGCAGGCCGCGCTATAGGACCATAGTTTAATAAACTTTAGTTTAATGCGGGAAGGCCGGTGGACGTTGTAGCACGTG
>Ga0193713_1000325_pt1 | contig 16157 bp, 26 predicted proteins | sample H3a2metaG_FD_143054 | JGI IMG/M metagenome (GOLD analysis project Ga0193713, IMG submission 143054) | Soil microbial communities from a riparian zone of the East river system, Colorado, United States - H3a2 | ecosystem: Environmental > Terrestrial > Soil > Riparian zone | place: USA: East River... | reverse complement strand
TACATCCGGTCGATCCCTCGACCGTCAGCCTGACACGGCTGATGATCTCGGCCACGCTCTGTGCTATCATCTGCTCGGCTCCGGTCGTGCAGGTTTTGCCTCTTGCAGGCGTCTAGACCGTTCATCGGTCCCATCTGAGCTTGGTTCTACCAAAGCTCGTCATGAACCGGCGATCGGAGCCACTTCCCTATCACGCCTCGTCGGTCTGAGGCGCAGCCTCGTTAGGCTCTCTTTTGAATGAATCGCACAGCAAACGCCTGCATGGCCGCCACACCTTCCGGGCTTGCCGCCCACGCTTCCTCTTCTTCTTCGCTCGCGTCATAGTCCCCTTGCTTCACGCGTTCGCAAAGCGCGAGAGCGGCGGACGTGCCGGCGCTCATCAGCTCGTCGCAGAGCATCTTTTCGGGCATCGCAAGCGGCGACAGATAGTCGTGATAGTACCCCTCAGCGGCGCGTGCCGCCATTGTCGGCAGGCCCGCGTCGCGCAATGCGTCAGCAAGAATGTCTTTTGTATGCATCAGACCCTCCAAGTTTAGAAAAAAATAAGATGAGCGAAACGGCTCATAACGCGCTGTTCAAAATTGCTCATCGTCGCAGTTTTTTTGGCGCTGTGACATTTGCACAATCGTTACACTTGCCATCGCATGTCGATGCGTTGGTGCCCGGCTGTGAGTCGCTGCGCAATATTGACCAGTTCTCAAAACAAATCGGATCTGTCACCGAACGACCGAATGAGATCGGTCCGCGAAGTTTCGCCTGACATGGTGGCGGCTTGATCCGCCATCGCATGCCACTGCGCAGCGCAGCATTTGTCGCCACTGCTGTTCGGCAGGTCGATCGGCTGGGTGTTCGGCTTGTTGCTCACACCCGACCGCGGTCAGATGAAATTTTTTGAGCCAGGCGAAAAGCAGATACGTTTTGATATGCGGAGATTTGGCCGCTCCCCTAAAACGATCAGGGGCGCATCGCAAAACCGCGCCGTTGAGCCGCGCGCTCGAATCGAGTCCGGCCACAAGCCAGGTCGCGTGGCTTTCCAAGCTCACGGTCAATCCGCTGTTGAACTCTGCGGGCCGCCATGCCCATGAGATTCGATTGCGTCTTGCCGATCGTAACGGTATCGCCGATCTGGAATTCCCATTTCCACAACCCCGGCTCTACCTGGGTAAGGCTGAATTCAACACCCCTGCGGTTCATGTGTAGACCCTCCGACTCGCCTGCAATCAAGCTATTCAGCGGCGAAGAAAAGGTCTGTTCAAAACAGAACAGGTTCTTTGGTTGTACCGGAAAATGTCCTTTTTTTCCTGGAAGCAGGCACAACTGGTGACGCCAAATCGCCGCCTGACCGGCGAGCTCGCGTAAATCAAACCAACCGCAGGCTTGGTTTTTTTTGGAATGATCCGCCGCGTCATCGTCAGCGATTATCTTACGATTAGTGCCCACGCAGCGTTAGTGCCGTATTCGACAATGTATTGATCAACGTTGTTGCACGAGGTGCATTCGAAGGTGCGCAAGTCGAAGTCGGGTTTTGCTGGTTCGACTCGCGCAAGATGCACCACCGCGCCACATTTTGTGCAGGGTAAGGGCGCGAGTTCTGGATCCGGACATAATGCTGGGGCAGTTTGCGTCATGCTGTCGGCTCTTTCGTCATCAGCCACTTTTTCATCTCCGCGGCAACGCGAAGTTGTCGGGCTTTTGTGATGGCTTCACATCGCATCGATCCGGGCGGCAACTTTTTTGCCTCCGCCAGAGCCTGGGCTGCCCGGGCAGCCCAATCGTGACGATCCGGATCGTTGCGCGTCGGTTCGGTCATGTCATCGTCCTTACTCTGGCGTTCTCAGGTCGCTGTTCACCCAGCCGATAGCATCGGACTTCATCGGGTCGGTGCTGACCTGCGCCTCGTTGATGAGGCCGCATTTGACGCATCTCAGTGTCCAGTGCTCAAAGCCGGGACGGGCTGCGGTAATACGCTGGACTTCCATACGCGACTGGCATTTGAGACAACGAGGCCGCGCCGCCGCGCGATGCGATAGGGTGGACGCTTGCGGATCAAGCAACAGATGCCTCCCGTGGGATGCGGCGGGAGCGTTACCGAACTCTCTGTCACCGATGAAATGCCATTGGCGGAGCGGTGATGGCGTAGTTTGCGCCGCTCCCGGAGCAGGATGCTGGTCAATTTTGCTCAGTCTCAGAAAATTGAGGGGGCGGCATGCGAGCGTGCGCTTCCGGCTGGAGTCAAAGATACCCCCCTCGATCTTGGAGAGAAGCATTCGCTGGTGATCGCACGCCAGGCAGCGAGGCCGCTCAATCGCCGAGAGGTGGGGAGGGGAGACCGGCTGATATTCGCGCATGGCGCTTCCCTGCGGTGGGAGCGTTACGAACTCCCAGTCACCGATAACTGGTCAATTTTGCTCATCTTTCACAATTTATGTTTGGCGGGCCTTGGTCGGGACGCCCGCCGCTGGCGACGACCCAAGCATGGCGTTGGAAGGCGGTTGACCGGCTACACCCCACGGCGTGCCCATTAAAACGTCACATGGCCGACTGTGAACGCGGCCTCCTTGTGCTGGCCGAGCGACGACATCGCCTTTGAAAAGTTCAACTTCCCCCTAAGATGGGGGGCTCGCTTCTCAATTGATCGGAGCGAGACGATGCTGACAACGACTGGCAAGAGGCGGGGACGGGCTGATGCCAAAAAAGGGAATCACAGGCCACGACGAATGGGTTTTCACCGAAGCACTGGCAACGGCGCTGGTCGCGCTGGAGCAGCTTCCACGGAAACACCAGCCGCAGGCCCACATGGAGGATATCAGGAAGCTGTTGGCCGCTGGTTGCCAACCTGGAACCGTCACCCTGCATCTCGCCCAGGCAAAGTGCAGGTTGTTTCCCGACATCGATCCACTGAGCATTTATGAGGAATACGGCCTTGGGGACGGCCAGGGCTAGAGCGTTTCAAGCGAAAGCCTGCCCCGGAATTGAACCGACCTAGGCAGAGAGCGCACGCGGGCGCGACCCGCGAACCGGGGACTTAACGAGCGTGACCATCTCATGGGGGCCGGGCCCACTGATCGACACTTCCCAATCCTGAAACGACGCGCGATATCCACGCGGTTCCGAGACGATCTGAAAACTGTCCAGATCAAGGAACAGAGGCTGGTCAGCCGGTGCTGCGAAGTAGCGCCTTGTGCGCTCGCCGTTTACGAACGGTCGGGAAACGATCAGCTTTCCAATTGGATCGAATCCCTCACGGCCATAGGTGTGGATCCCGACAAAGCTCGCGTGCACCGATACCACTCGAAATCCGGTCCCGTAGCTTAGACACGATTCCCTATTGTCTTCTGGCAGGACAAATGTGACAGGCGCGTCATCACCGGAGATGACGAAAATTCTTCTGGCCTTTGAATCATGCGCCGCAATCGCCCAGGCACCGCTGGTCAGGCGAATAAGTTCGCCCGCGCTGCACTCTGTGAGCGGCTTGATGATGAGAGTCGGCCCAACCTTGTCGCCCGTGCCGGTGTCAATCATTCTGCCCTCACTCACAACAACAGGGGTGCCGTAGCTTGCCCGTTATTTGGGGCATTCCTTGGCTGCGCAATTGCGCTGCCGGCACCGATAACAATCGTGTCGAGACACCATTGGATTCGGGCACAATTGTGGGGAGGCAGGACGCCTGCGCGGTCATCACCGATCCGCGTCTAACGCTGGCAGCTGAAAGGGGGCTCAATCGAATTTCGAAATGACACCACGCACGACGCGAGATTGCAGCGCGCTCGGCTCGGCATTGTCAGATAAGTAATGGCGGTGAGCATCAGCGCTGACCGTCGCCGGATTTTGCAAGCATCAGCGCACGTGCAAGCTGGCCATGCCGTCACCAATCCTCCGGCTCGCCTCTGTTGCGGGCGGACAGCGCTTCCTCGTTCAATTCGATCAGGTCGCGCACCGCCTGGACATGCGTCGCCAGCGCCTGGCGGCGCAATGAGGGATGATGGCCCATGATCCACCTCGATACGATATCGGTCAGCACCGCGCGCTGGAGGTCCGCGCCTTTGCCATGCAATAGCCGTCCAATCGCATTTGTCAGCGAATCGAAATCGTCATCGACCTTCCGCCCGAAGATACTCATCATCGCTCACCGTTCTCCTGGAAGAACCGCAACGGATTAAGCCTGGCCGTGATCGGCGGCATCTTGCAGCTTCCGGATTTGCGTGGTCAAGCGGGCTTGGACGCACGGAGCGAGGTTCATATCGGCCGCGTTAATTCATTGCGTTGCAGCATCGTGGCCGCGTCGGCTCCTCTGCCGACGCGCGACTATAATTCTGACTACGCAATTTACCTTCGGCACCGGCGTGCGTATTAAGCGCGCGTGCCGTAAGTCATGAAGACGCGTAACGGCAGCAAGCACCCGACTTAACCTAAGTGCGTTCAGTCATGCGTCATTGAAGCGCGTTCGGACCCGCCAAGCCATGGATTGAGGCCGGAACGTGGCGCTGCCGGTCACGGTGTTGACAAGTTGACGACCCGGTTTGTTACGAATTGTGATGGTACATGCCCCAGAACGTTGATTGAGAGATGCTTATGAAGTGGCTATTGGCTCTCCTCCTCTCGGTGATGAGCGGCGCGGCTCTCGCTGAGACAACCGGCGCAGTGAATCCAGGCTCCGTTCCAGCGCAACCATCAGCGAACGACGACGTGCCGCCCGGCGGCTGTATGCCGATCGGGATGACCACTGCTGGGGAGATCGTTTTTCCGATTCAATGCAAGGAGTTTATCGAACGACACCGCGGAGCGGCCGTGGAGCAGAAACCTGCTGCGGAGCAGAAACCGGCCGCCGTGCAGGCAAAGCCCGCCGCTGCAGAAGAGAAACCCGCTGCTGTGGAGGCAAAGCCCGTCGCTGTCGAGGAGAAGCCCGCCGCGGTGGAGCAGAAGCCCGCCGCGGTGGAGCAGAAGTCCGCCGCAAGACAATCGGAAAGCGTGGCGCCAGAGAGCAGCAAACCGGTAAATAAACCGGTTGAAACATTGCAGAAGCGCGTTGAGCACGAGCCGCACCAGCGCGCCATGCGCTCAGACAACTGCAAGAGCTATCGGACCTACGATTCAGCATCCGGAACCTACAGGGGCTACGACGGACGGCGCCGTGTCTGCCGATAGGTTCGCAGTTTCGCGACAGCGCGTCCGATGCGAACACGATCCTTCGGGCAGTGGGGGACATCGTTGGTACGCGCCTGCATCTCCCTCCCGGGCTTTCTAATGTTCTAACGCCGCTTCGGGAAAAGGAAAACCAACTCTCAGCTTTTGTTAAGGGGTCTGCCGTACCGTCCTACCAATCGCGGACCTCGTAACTCACACCGCGAGAGTATTGATTAAGGCCCGCCGTCTCAACCCGGCGGGCTTTTCTTTTGCGGCAAGGCCAAGGTTCATTTCCAGCGGCGGCGTTAGCCACCACCCTCATTGTCTTTGAAATTGAGCAAATTTGATCATCGACTCCGGATCTGGAATGGCAGATTGATTCGATCACCGGCATCACCCGGTGACTGAGAGTCGAATGGGTGGCTGCCATGCCGTCTGTTGCTCGTGAACTGCCGCTGGACCAGCCGCTCTACCGCAGAGCGGACCTCAACGATCACCGGCGCAACATTCTGCGCCTTGCCCGTTCGTTTCCGCCGGGCTCCGAGCGAAATCATCATCGGCAAGTTGCGCTGTTGTTTCGCGCGCTCTTCAAGAACAAGAAGTGGCTGGCTGCACACACTGTCGAGGGGTCCGGCGGCTAAACGATTGCGCACACGCCATCGCGAGTTCGTTGATCGCGAGTGAAAGCCAGTTCAGCGAGCGTCGCCGTTGGCATTCAGTGCCCGGTCGCCGTCATCGGTAATCGGCAGCCCGTGGGCCTCTTCCTCGGCCAACAGCCTCATCAGCATGCTGTGACGTATTTCATCGCTCGAGGTGGCAAGTTCAGCCTCGGCAAGCTGCCGTCGACAATGCGCCAGGTTTTGTTGATGGGCAAAATGTTCCATGACAATGCTCCCCGTTCTCGGCTTCACACTACCATGGATTGCATTGACAAGCTGAGCCATAGCGCTCACCGAGCGGACTTTTCCCCCGCTAAAATGGATCACCATCGAACGGCACCGCGCCTGTGGGATCGCGATGAAAGTTTTGACAGCAAGGCTGTCCTTTTAAGAATAAATTGCGCGAACTGTCCATTTTGAGACTTCACATCGTCGCCGGTCGGGCTAACATTTGATCGTCGGATTGATCGTTGTCCGACAAACTGCGACGGGCATTCGTGCACGTCGCAAGGCACGGCAAGGCAGGCATGGTCTGTCATTGTCATCGCAACGCTCGGCAGCGCATCGCAATGGCCACGCTTCGCGCGGCTACGCAGCGCCCCGCAAGCCCAACGATTGCAGGCCGCCGGTTTCCAACCCGGCGGCCTTGTTGCGTCCGGCGCTGCGCGGGCTCCCCTCCCGGCACCTGCGATGGCAACGCAACACATGCGGTCGCCCCAGGTACGCTCCTTTATTTTCGAAAACGAGCGAATTTGACCATGAGAACCCGTGCCAGCCGTGCGAGTATTGGATTATCGCCGTGCGCGCCCTTGGTAGTTTCCGGCGACTGAGAGTTCGGTAACGCTCCCGCCTGAGTTGGGGTTGCGCTATGTCCGAACATAAGCCGGTTCCATCAACCCACTTTTCCCATATCGATTGGCCCCGCTGCCCAAGGTGCCACGAACCCCGCATGCTTCATTCGAAAACTGAGGCGGGACCGTCGGGTTTTGAATACCGCACGTTCGACTGCCAGAAGTGCAGTCGTACTCACACGATGATTATTTCGAGCGATCCGATGGACTCAAACGTGCGTGGTTGGCTCCCGGCGAACTAAACGCGCGCGGCGCACCCTGCCATGATGAACCGCAGCACGGGCGATGCCTCCCGGCTCCCGTCACGCATGTTCTGCCGCGCTTGATCGCATGTCGGATGGAGCAGGGCCTCCTCGTGGTCGAACATCGTACCGAGATCGCGGATATCTGTGCTTGCTGCGACAAGCGCTAATGCAGCGATTTTGCTGCAGCACGTTCGGTTGGCGAGCCGTATGCTGCCTCGTAAAGGTGGTTCAGCTCCGATTCAAGTTGCTCGTTCACGAGCAACAGAGCTTTAAATGCGCCGCGCATATCACCGTTGCAGCTGGCGACAATCTCATCGATAACGACGTCGGGGCGATCTACAACACGGTAGGTTATGGTGCGAGGCATGGTCACATCCTCGAGTTGATCGCCTGATAGCGTACACCCGTTTCGGCTGGATGTATCGTTTTGCACGTTATTCACAGGACGGAACCGACCACATTTCACATTTCTGGAAATGCTCGGCCTCGCGCGAAGGCGGGCCTGGTGATGATCAGGTAAAGTATCGCCGCTGCTGCCTTGATCCCCCAAGACGACCTCAAGCACTGAAGATTTCGAGCGAATAGACCCGCGCGCTTTTCCGAGGATCAGGGATCGATGGGTCAACGACTCATTGTTAACGAGACGTTAACCAATTTGCGGGCATACTCCTGTTTTCGTTTTCGATGATTCCGAAAAGGAGTTTTCGATGTCGAAGTTTGCGATTGGCGAGAAGGTCGATAACGCAGCCGACGACCATGAGGTGGGTATGGTCATCGCCGTGTTTCCGACAGTTGACGGCAGCTTTAGATACGCCGTCGACACCGAAGGATACGGTGCGTTGCAGTTTTTCACCGAGGAAAAACTTGTCGTTCACCCCGGCTAGGCCGGAATGGCGCATGATGCGGCGCTACTGCCAGTAATGGACGGCGGTTGTCGTGACGACATGGAAACTGATGGCGGCGCGGGCGGATGTACCCCGCGCGCCGGTAAGGTCGGGCCCCGGAGCAATCCGGGGCCTTACTTTTTGATTTTGAAGAGTGAGCACTGTCGGTTCACGGAAGATCAGATCATCGGGATTTTGCGCGAGAGCAGGAGGCCGGGGCAAAGACGGTCGACGTCTGCCGCAAGCACGGGAGCGCGTCGTTTAGGTCACGTCATCGGAACTCGCCATCTTTCCATTTCCAATAGCCGATGGGCAAATCGAGGAGACTCGGGGAAATGTCAATGCGCTCGACGGCCGTCCCACTCATGTCGCCGATACAGATGGAGAGCGCATACGCGACTCTGTGGTTCGGGCCGGCCTGTGTGGGCCAGAAGCCTTCGAGCAAGTCCACGACGTTGTGGAGCGCTGTGTCCACCGCCGTGTTGACTTGGGCGCGGAACTCTTCCGCGCTCGCCGGAATTGCGGCAAACTCCACCGCTTTCAGTGCCTCGTCGCGACAGTGCTGCATCAGGTGATGGCCGAATGTGTACGCGGCGTCCTCGGCGCGGTCGAACGAAGCTGTCCGCCACTCCTCGTAGGGTCTTGGTGTGTCTGAAGTGTTCATGGTGGCCTAACGGACTGCGGTTGCGGGGCGCTTACAAAGCCCGACGGCGCCTCGCGGCGCGTCCCCTCGAACCGGAGGTTAGCGGGCATCGACGTCATGCGGTGGGATTTTGGCGTCAAAGTGATATGGCCGAGTTCGCTGCAGCGCGTGGTCAGGCCGCGCTCCAGGGAATCTCGCTCCAAATCTCTCTCGATGATGTAGCTCGCGTAAGCTCATAGATAAAACTGACCGGCTCCTCGAATGGTGCACCACTCTCCGGGTCTGACAACTGAACAATGCGGCAGTCGTAGAGACCGGGTGATACAGACAAGACCTGCCCTCGCTCGTGTGCCTCCGGCAGCGTGACATCGGGGAACTGCGCCGCCATCGTCAGGCTCTCATAATTGGTGAGGAGCAAGCGACCCCGCGAAGCGCCGATGCTGCCCACCACCTCGCGGAAGCCTGAGGCCCGGGTCGGCTGAAACGAAACGTCGATGCTCCAGAAATGCTCCATGCCAGTGCCCCAAATGAGCAAGTGTCGGTCGCGCATCTCTCGCCTGAAGTGCTCCTGAATCGTGTCCCACGTCCAGTCGGCGTGGACGAATCCTCGGTAGGCGTCCGGGTCGATGATGGCGAGAAATCCTGAATCGTCTGTGACCTTGAATAACATTGGCGCGGTCTGGCGGTGCGATTTCAATGAGATGAAATATCGATGTATCAAATCCGGTGGTCTTCGACGATATCCAGCATCCTCTTCCGCAGGTGCGTTGTCGCTGACCACCATCTTCGGCTTGCCGCGCGCTCGATTACCAGCCGGTCCAGTTCCCGCACCACGCGGATGCCGGAGAGCGACGTGTCGGCCACCAGCGCCATGCACTGGCGGGTACAATCATCGAGGACGGTCAGGATGCGGAAGCGGCGGCCGTCGGAGTTGATCCGACACAAAGTCGAGCGACCACCGGTCGTTCGGCGTCATCGGAACCAGCCACAAGATCCGCCGGTGAAATACTCCGCGACCTAAACCATCCCATTGAAACTGGTTCGGAATTGCGGATGGAAATTTCAGACGAGGCGCGCAGGTGGCTTTTCACCCTTCGCGTCATAACCGAGGCTCACGAGTAAAGCCGCCTCAGTCGGCGCCGGCCACTTTCATCTGGGTACATGACCTGGTCAGGCCCGTCACACAACAGCGGCAGGCTTTGGCGTCGTCACAGCGTCCTGATCGCGGCCATGGCCGTCTGCGCAGGCGGCCGGCGGCTTATCGCCATTCCGCACGATTGAAAGCCGACGCGCGTTGTTTGGCGCGAGAGCCTCCGTCAGTTGCCGCAGGCAACCAGCCAATTCCTCTTGGGAATTCATGTCGAACCTTCGTTCCAATTGCGCCATTCCACACAACGCAACGAATAGCTCGGTTGGGCCGCTAATGAATGTGACCAGGTTCACACTGCGGCGTTGAAATGCCTATGGCCGCACGCAGCGATACTCACCGCCTGTGCTTGGCGTGCAGGCGGATTTCTCACGCCACGAATCGTGCGTACGGCCAACCCCGAAGGCTGTACCTCACGGTCAAGCCCGGTGCGTGCCGTCCGGCGGCGTCGCGCCGGGCCGCTGTGCGGCAAACGCGAGTGCTATTTTTGCTAGCCAAATCCGAAGCAGTCTTCTGGGGAGCGAACGCGGCGCCCGGACGGATGGTTGTCTTTCGCGGCTTTCGCCGGCGCATTGAAGAGCGACGTCTCCGGCGCGGGTGCAACGGCTAATCGCACGGCATCCAGTAAACGGTCATATTCAAGTTCGCTCATCGCGCTCTCCTGGTTGGAGAGCTCTAGTCGTTCCGACCGCTTTGTACGCATCGCAATTCCCCCAAACTACCGATGCCTCATTCGGGGTCATGAATGAGTCTTTTTAATCGCGGCGAAGGGGCGAGAAATCGAGTCTTTCTCGACAAAGTGACGGCCCCCAACCGAACGTCGGCAGCCCGCTCACGACGCGCCGTCGATCGACGAAGCGGCTCCGGAATAGGGGTTTGCGATGCTGCGGGACGAGACTGCCCAGTCATCAACAGGGCCCGCGCCAAATACCTTTTCCTTGCTCTTGACCGAAAAGGCAGCGCTGGCCGGCCGCTGCGGGCACCCGATTACAGCGGTAATTCCAGGCTTAACCTAGTCGATCAAGGTTACCGCACCAGCTGATCAAGGTTACCGCGCACATTCACTGGAAGGATCCGAAACAGGAGCGCAGCATGGAAGTTGATTTTCGTGAAGTGTGTTTTTGCAGCGAGAGACCCGATGGATTATCAAGCGTTCACCGACGACAGCCTTGTCAAGATGTATGCAGGCGTGCGTGAGGCGCTGGCTGCTGATGAGGCGCTTGGCGGAGAGGGAAGGTTTCGCGTTCGCAAGACACCGGCGTGGAAGCTTCATGCTGCGGATCTCGAGGCCGAGATGCTCAGGCGCGGAATAACTTTCGAAGTCATCGAGTGGTATGAAGCTGATCATCCGGTGGAGGAAATGCATGCGCCTCCGGCGGTGCCGGAACAATCGCCCCCGCAAGTCGAGCCATCGAGGTCACAAAAGGTTTTGGCATCGCTGAGCGCTATCGACGTCCTGAACGTCGCACCTCGCAGTCCGGCAAAAGACAAGCCGCGCAAGCGGCGGACCAAGGCATCCGACCAGGGCATCTAGAAGCTTCGAGCAACCCCGGGCGCATCGCTCTGCTTCGCAGGATAGTACGGCCCATGGTATGATCATCGAGTTCGCACCCCTCGTTTTTGGCACAGCGGCGTTGCTGGCCATATTTTTGTTTTTCGCGGTGGCTGAGCACTAGAGCATGATCCGGAAAAGTGGGTACCGGTTTTCCGAAAAGATCATGCTCAAACAAAAAGATGGAGCGGGATGACGATTCGAGGAAAAGTCATCCCGCTCTAGCGCGCGAACCGGCTAACAATACAGGAGGCTTCATGCGAAGCGTCGCTGTTTTGCTTGCAATGACCTTGGCCGCATGTTCGCCCGAGGCGGAGGTAACGGATTCGACAAACAAGTGCGTGACCAACCTTTACCCCAGCTACAATTCAAAACTACTTGATCAGTGCGTGGACGCCTGCATCAAGTGCAAGCGCGGGAATACGACCACATGCTCGACATCGTGCACCTTGAAAGGGGCGCGCTGAGACCAACTAAAAAGGCCGCCCGAAGGCGGTCTCAATCGCATCGGTTATGGATTCCGCGCAGAGCCCGGCTTCGTTTCGATCGAAACGGGAACGGCTCTAGTGAAACGCGTAGTGCAGCTTTCGCTTGAACTTGAGAATTGCGAAATGGACGCGCGTGCGTATCGGGTGCCGCTGCATTTCTCTCTGCATGGCCATCTGCTTTTGCATCATCATCTGCTTTTTCATCATCATTTTCTGCTGAGTCATGGCTTGGCGTTTTGCTTCGAGAGCGCTGGCGTCGGGACGCTGCGCCGACGACAGCTGGCTCGCTTCGGGAGCCCTGACATCGGTATTGGCCGCAGTGACGTCCAGCCCGGCACGAGCCGTCGTGGCAGACACAAGAAGAAGGGCAATCAGGAAAAACTTGCGCATCGTCGCCTCCATTTGATGATGGCGACAGCCTCTCATGTCCAGCTATGAAATTATGTGATCTGGGTCACCCCTTGCTGCCGCGCGATCTCGTCGTTCATCACAGGGGCGTGACGGACCAGGCCATCGCGGCTTGTGGCAGTCACGCGCACGAAGCCGTGAAGGGCTGATGGCGGCAAATGAGTTTCTGGAATCGGAGGTCTGCGAGTTGATGCAGGCTGTGTCGCACGCCTGCGCGGGGCAGCGGCAGCGCAGCAAGATGCCCGGGACCAGCCCGGGCATGGGATGTTGAAGTCGCTGTAAATCAGTATCGCGCGACGACCGGCCCGCCGAAGCGGTAGTTGATGCCGCCCTTGACGGTGTGGACGTCGAAACCAAAGCCGACGCCACCAGGAGTGAAGGCGGTCAGGTAGTTTTCGTTGTCGTAGCTGGCGAACATGTATTCGACCTTGGCCGACCAGTTCGGGGCGAAGCCGTATTCGAGGCCGCCACCAACCGTCCAGCCCGAGTGAAACCTGCTTTCCGAGAAAAACGTGCCCAGAGCATCGGTGGCTGACAGGCGGTTGTTGGCCCAGGCGTAACCGCCCTTGAAGTAGAACAGCGCGGCGTCGACGGCGTAACCGAGTCGGCCGGTGACACTGCCAAACGATCGGATCCGGTCTTCGAATGTAACGCCCAGGTCGGTCTCGGAGAATTTGATATCCGACCAGGCGCCGTCGGCTTCGATACCAAATACGAACGGGCTGCCGGCCGCTTGCCAGTTATAGCCGAGCGTGCCGCCGGCGAAGCCGCCCTTGATGTCATTGGTGCCGATGGTGAAACCCCCGACATTGACGTTTTCCGACCAGCCATAACCGCCCATCGCGCCGACATAGAAGCCGGTCCAGTTGTAGCCGGGGCTAACCACCGGGGCCTTGGTGTAGGTCCGGGCCGGAAGATCAGCAGCCAGCGCCGATGCGGTCCCAAGTCCGATAAAGCCTAAGGCAATCAAAATCCTCTGCATTTGAGATACCCCCTAAAACGCAACTCAAGGTGTTCTGCATCCCACAATGCATATACAGAATCTCGCTCTTTGGCTGTATCCGGGCCGCAACACTCGGACGGACAATTTCGCGGACGATGCGGATGCCTTGCGCTTCAGGTGGGGCGGCGGGGCACGATCCCGATGGGCGTAAAGGTATAGACCGCTTCGCCGCGTTGATTGTAGGCGGTCCATTTGACCTTCGCGATCCCCTGCGGTTTGGTCCGCGACGGAGTCAGTTCGACCACTTCGCCCTCGATGTGGAGCACATCGCCGTGTCGCACCGGCATCATCCAGCGCAGTTCGTCGACGCCAAGGCCAATAAGTGGATGCGGTCCGAACGGTCGGATTTTGACGGCAAGACTCATCGCCATGGCGGCGGTGTGCCACCCCGATGCGGCGAGCCCCTTGAACATGGTCTTCTCGGCGGCCGCTTCGTCGAGATGCATCGGCTGCGGATCGAATTCGGTCGCGAACCGCCTGATGTCTTCCCCGGTGACCGCGACCTCACCGCCTTTGAAAAGCATCCCCAACTTTAAATCATCGAACCACTCAATCATTTTGTCTTCACCTTCAGCCCGAGCTCGATCAGGCAAAGACAGCGGAACCCCGCGAAATGCGCTTTCGTGTCTGTCTCGGCCTGACTGACTTTACCCGTTGGCAAAGGACATCGAAAGCAAGCTATCCGCGCAAACCGGACCAGCCCGGCTGCCAGCGTATGAGAGTCGCGCAAATGTCGTCTGGAGCGGGATGACTTTTCTTCGAATCGTCATCCCGCTCTATCTTTTTGTTTGAGCATGATCTTTTCGGAAAACCGGTACCCACTTTTCCGGATCATGCTCTTAAGGGATGCAATGCGCAGGCGTACGCTCAGGCCGCTGCCCGATCTTCCGTGCAAGGCGGTGGTGCCATTCCGCGGCGCATCAGGACCGTCTCGCGCTCTCGCTCGGCAGTTTGATCGGAACGTGCCGCGAGGCGCTTACCACGATCGGGCCTCCATCGGGGTAGGTGCGGCTTATGATCGTTTCCAGAACCAGAAAGAACTTCTCCGCAAGCATGGGCGTTGCCTCGTCTGTTCGGTTTTCGCAACCGATAGATAGCCGGGATGGAGGCTAACAAACGTGACCGGGCTCACACCGCGAGGCGCGGCGACCGTGCGCCGGCTCACAGTATGCCGGCCAAAAATCGCCGAGTTTGTGCCGGTGACTTTCCTTCAGCTGACAATGGCACAAGAGGAAAACTTCATGTTCAAACGCATCAAACAGTTTGTCAGGAACCACCGACTGCTCAAGCGGCGAAGGCAGCCACAGGCGGAGGAGGATTTGGGCGGTGGCGACATCTGTTCATTGCAGGAACAACCCTCGACAGACGATGATCAGCCTCTCGACTGACATAAGCGGGCCGCTGTTGGACCAACTTTGACCCTTTCGATTTGCGTGCCGCCAACCCGGCGCGCTGCGCGGATCGAATTGCTGTCTGCTCTGGCGAGCTGGTACCCGGGCGAAAGATGGGTGGATTGACCCAAGCGGCAGGTCTAACATCCTGCCGCATTTATTTTAGCGGGCATGTGGTGGGAGGTTTTCATGCGGATACTGTTTTTCCCCGTGGCGGCTGTGCTCTGCTTGATGGCGTCGGCAGCCCCAGCTCAGCAGTCTCCCCCGACAACCGGTGACACCATAGGTCATCCTCCGCCGCTTCCCGGTCCGCCGCCACTTTCCCAACCGTCATCAACGACGCAGTCTACACCAGCCGCTTCGACGCCTCGGGCAACCGAACCGGCACCGAAAGGCTACACCGGGGCCTATGCGCCCGCCGGTACACCGCCAACCCCATACTCTACAGGTCCATTACCGCAGCCGGATCAGGGTCCGGGGCTGAACGTCATTGCTGCAGATGGAGTTTCCACACGAACGGTCAAAGCTGTGCCTTGCGGAGTGGCCGCGCGAGAGACCGATGGATCCACGACCTGTGTGGGAATCCCCGATCAAAGTCGAAGAAGGCGTCGGCGCTAGCCAGCGTCTCTACAATGGCAGAGCACAAGCCGCCCCGGTTTGAGTCAATACTCCCGACCAAAGATAGCGGATGGACCGAGGGCGCGCGGCCGCAATCCAAAAAACAAAGCCGCCCGAGCGGAGTATGATCGCTGGACGGCTTTGCCTTGGGGGCACGCCCGGACTGGGGAAATGTCCGGTACGATATGAATAGGTCAGCGTGCGCGACGCTTATGTGATCCGCCTCACAGTCAAAGCAGAACAACCGGCGGAGGCGGCCCTTTCGCGCGCTTGAGCCCAAGCTCAACAAGCCGGGCGACCTTAGGAACTGTCCCTGACGGGGAATAGTCTATCGGTGGAGCGATCGAGCCGTTTCTCGGCGCCGTGCGCGTCGTTTAGATGTCCGACCAACTCGCCCGACGTCCGATAGATATTGACCCCTTTCAGGTCGTAGAGTTTTGCGCCCTTGAGGTCGAAGATTGCCGCGCCGGTCACCACGCCAACGTGGATTCCTTTGCTATTGAATATATTGCCGTTCATGACCCGCGTCCTCGCGAAGGGGCCCCCACGGCAAAGGCTGCGCTTGTTGGCCGCCGATAGCGAGACAAATCGCGCTCTCGCGCTATTTTCCCTTCGCCTTCAGCCTGCGGGGCGCACCAGGCCGTTCGGTGCATCCGGATCGGGGGAGGTTTCGCGAGCACCCCGATTCAGTGGATTGACTCCCTCAAGGAAGGCAACGCCGTGTACGCAGCACCGGCCATCATCGGAACCTGCATCAACTGCGTCGCGCCCGGAAGCTTGAGTGCGACGCTCGCGCTCATTGTCATCGGTGCTGGCATGGCGTTGATGGCAGGGCGGCGCAAGCTCGCTCGGGTGCGCAGCGGCAAATAACGAGCCACAAAAAAAGACCGCCCGAAGGCGGTCTCTTAAATATCGGTTAAGCCGTTTGTGGTTAATGGATAGGCCGCACCGCCGCGCGGCCTATAGCCGGGTGCCGCCTCTCCACCTACCCCAGGGGTGCGTGCACTCGGCTATGTGTATGAGCTCAGGCAAAACGGTCAACGGCTAATGCTCGCGCGCTGGGCGGTTTCCGTGTCGCTGAGCCATTAATGCAACGGACGGGAAGGCCGCCGGTTCAGGCTGACTGCTGCGCTGGCGGAATGCC
>Ga0193713_1000324_pt1 | contig 16167 bp, 11 predicted proteins | sample H3a2metaG_FD_143054 | JGI IMG/M metagenome (GOLD analysis project Ga0193713, IMG submission 143054) | Soil microbial communities from a riparian zone of the East river system, Colorado, United States - H3a2 | ecosystem: Environmental > Terrestrial > Soil > Riparian zone | place: USA: East River... | reverse complement strand
TGTTGGTAAAGCGGCTCGGACGACGCGCGATCCAGCCGCACCATTTCGAACGACATGACTAAACGACGCCGGCGCTGCTTTGGGACCGATGAGACTGTGCGCCCGTAGATCGCGCCATTCATCTTCACGACGCGACTTTCGCATCCAGAGAATGCTTTCTCAAGAAGAGATGCAGCCGTGATAGCGGACACTGACGAGAACTGCGCAGGCTTTCCGATGCTGCGCAGCTCAAAGCCCTTGGACTCCTCTACTACGCTGATCTGGTTAATTATTATGAGTTTGGACAAGTCGCTATGGAGGTGATTCGCAAAGATCTTGAGCACGACATCACAACATGGCCAAGTCGCAAGAGCTCTCGGCCAAAGCAGAGAAGCTGACTGCGATCAGCGGAGTCGGTCCGCGCACGGCCGCATTGCTTCTGGCCCAGATGCCGGAACTAGGACAACTCAATCGCAGAGAAGTAGCGGCTTTGGTCGGAGTGGCACCGTTTAATCGCGACAGTGGCAAATTGCGCGGCAAACGCACCATCTTCGGCGGACGCCGCCACGTCCGTCACGGACTCTACATGGCTGCTTTAGTTGCCGCTCGACACAACCCAATCCTGCGCGCTTTTTATCGACGATTGCGTGCTGCTGGCAAACCAGCCAAACTTGCCCTCACCGCCACGATGCGAAAGCTATTGATCGTCCTCAACAGCTCCCTCAAACCCGACCCAATCTATGCTTGAACTCAAGACAGTTACTAACCGCTGACCGGCGCTCCCCTTTCATCATCGAAAACGCAAGAGCACGCGGGCAATTTCAAAGAGTGGTGAGCTTGCCGTCACTTCCATTGCGTCTTCAAATTTGTCTTCGGTCTCGCTGCTTACGGGGACGATCCCCAAGCCGCAGCGAACTATCCGCTCGTGCGCATCACGAACAACAGACCGGGGCACGTGTTTTTATAGCCGGACGCACGACCACATCAGAAGGCTGTTGCATCTGGCGCTCTCGGCTCTACTCATTTCGATGTGCCGGCCCAAAAGCGGGCCCGACGAAACCAGATAACACGCAAACTGGCCATATCGAAATTCGCTAACTGGATATTGACTTTGCACATCCGCGTTTTAGCAATGGGCAATTCAATTAAGGAGGCAATAAGCATCATGAAACCAAAACAAATATTTATCAGCATTCTGGCAGTTCTGTTCGTGTTCCCATTGATGGGGACGTTCGCTCAGCAAGCAGCGAACTCGGGCTCTATCGAAGTGATCACGACTTTTGATTATCCCGGGACTGGAAATCTGACCTTGCCGCAAAAGATTAACGAAAGAGGCGACATCGTTGGCGAGTTCATCGATTCGAACGGAGTGACGCGCGGTTTTGTCCGGTTCAGCGATGGTAGCTTTAGCGCGCCGATCGTCGACCCTAACGATACCGTGGGTTTTACCGAAGGACGAGGCATCAATAACTCACGCACAGTCTGCGGTGACTACGCCACCAGCGATGGTAACCTTCACGGGTTTTTCCTGTCGGGCGGAACCTTCACAGAATACGATGTTCCCGGCGCGGTCTTCACCGCTGTGCTTGGGATAAACAATCCCGCCGACTTTGCCGGCACGTTTATTGACGGCAGCGGGATCCAGCAGGCGTTCGTCAGCGTTGGCGGAACCTTAACGTTGTTTAGCGTCCCGGCAGCTGTCGCGACCCTTGCTTACGACATCAATGATTCAAAGCGGTTGGTGGTGGGATACTATATAGACAGCGCAGGAATCCTTCACGGGTACTACCGGGATGCCAATGGGACGCTGCACTTCCCGATCGATCCTTCGGGCTCCGTTGCGACAATCCTGTTTGGAGATAACAATAGAAACTGGGTGGTGGGCAGATATGCGGACAGTTCAGGCGTGACTCATGGACTCTTCTTTGTCCCGCCAAACAATTTCTTCACTTTCGATTTTCCCGGGTCAACCTTTACATCGCTTAACGGAATCAGTTCGCAGGGGAATATCACTGGTCGTTACGTCGATGCTTCCGGCATTGCCCACGGATTCATAGCCCGCGTCAGAGGCACGCCGCCGACGACTCCGGCGGGCCCAGAAATGAAGGCGAACGTTTCCCGGTCGCTGGTCGCTCCACTCAACACGTCGCCCTCGGCGTGGGGAGATGCGATGCCGGCGCGCTGAGTTGAGCATCGGGGGCCTGCGCGGGAGGCGCTTTTCGACGATCCGGCGCAGGCCCTGGCCGGCGTGCTGCGTAGTTCGAGCGCACGATCGCGTTCGATTAAAGGAACCGAACGATGTGAACGGCGCCGCGCGGCCATCCTAGCATTGCAGCAAGCAGTCGAGCGATTCGCTGCAGATGGTCTAGCATGGGAAAGATGAAGCTCAGTTCCTAATTGGCCGATGCGTCAGCCGAGCGGATCTTGGCGTGGTCATGATTTTCGTTTGCCCTCGAGGAATTGCTGCAACTCCGTGGCGATGCTGGTCCAACCCATCTCGAAATTCTTCCGCGCATACGCCGGAGTTTTCGGAAAAGTCTCCAGACCTTTGTGGGTCAGCCGCAGTTTTGTTTTGTTTCCGTCGGGGAACAATTCAAAGGTGACTAACGACTCGCCCGGCTCGCCTTTGTAGCGCCATGTGTAAGCGATCTTCTTTTGCGGAATCGCTTCGGTCACTTTGCATAAGTGGTGATACTTCACGCCTTCGTGTTCGACGATAAATTCAAATTCGAAACCGGGCTCGGGTTTGAATTCTTTCAAATCGAAATACCAGGCCCGCATTTGATCGACATCGGTCAACGCCTGCCACACTCGCGCAGTCGGCGCATTGAGCGTGCGCTCGACCACAACCGCATCCGTTAATTCAGTTTTCGCACTCATATTTGTTGTCTTTCTTGTTTTGTCTTCGTCTTCGTTGTCCTTTCCGGAATTTTGTTTGTTTTCTCCAAATACTCGGCCAGGCGATCGAGCGATCCTTCCCAGAACTTTCGATATCCTTCGACCCATTCGGCAGCCTGCTTGAGTGGCTTCGCATACAATTGCATTTCATGAACGCGTCCATAGCGCCGGCGTCTGAGAAGCCCCGCTTTCTCCAGCACGCGCAAATGTTTTGAGACCGCCGGCAGCGACATGTCATAGGGTCGCGCCAGATGCGTGACGCGTTTATCACCCCGCGCCAGGTGCGCGAGGATCCGGCGCCGGGTCGGATCGGCCAAGGCCGCAAACGTCCGATTCAATGATCTCGAGGAATATTTAACCATCCGGTTAACTATTAACCGGGAGATCATCGCAATGCAAATAAAAATTCTTCGGCTTGCCTACGCACCCTCGATTTCACTTTAGCTGACAGTGAGATGGCCAACTAGCGCACGAATTTCCGTACCTGTTGGTCCGTGCACCTCGAAGAATCGGGCAGCAGGCTCAGCGGCGGATCGGTTGGGCGACTCAGTCGTTACGGGCGAGATAGCGGCGTCGGACGCGGTCTTGGTGTGACCCTAGGCGTAGCTGTTGGCGTAGCTGGCTCGACCGCCGTGCTTTTCTTACCAGAAAGTTCGTCCTTCAGTTCATCGGTGATTTTCTTGGCGACTGCGCTCTTAATGGTTTCGGCCAACGATGGGGACGCGGTGGCGCTCGGTTGAGGCAGTGTCGCTAATCGGCGTTGGTCGAGCGTGCGCATGATCGCGGGCGCGAAAATCACTGACACAATGGCAAGCGCGAAGGTGAGTGCGATGAGCAACCCCACGATAATAAGGATCGCGCGCGCAACCGGAGAGAGTACTTTGCGCGTGCCTTTCGACAAGGCACGAACACCCCCGCGCACTTTCCCGATTCGCACCGGCGGCGTAGGATTGCCAATTGTCTCGGCATAGAAATTAACTAACGAGACAACAACTCCGTGTTTCACTTCCACGTCGCCCAGTTCATGCAGATACGGCTGCCAACGACGCTGTTGCGCGAGATCGTCCGCGACGCGTTTACTAACGAGAATGTGGCCGCATCCCCGCAATCCATCACGCGCTGCGCGATGTTGATGCCCACCCCGGCAATGTTTTCGCGCTCGTTTGCATCCTTCACATGATGAACCGGGCCGCTATGGATTCCCATTCTCACCGGCAGACTTGGCTGCGCGCGTAAACTATGGCTGATCTCCAAGGCGCATTCGACCGGCTCTTCCACTGACCCGGTGAAAACCAGCGCCATCCCATCGCCAGTCGGCAAAATGGTAAGCTGTCCTGCGGCCGCCGCCTCGCGCGCCGCTTCGGTATTGCGCACAATCTGGTTCAACTCCTGGAGCGCTCCCGATTGTTCGTCGGTCAGTAGCTCGGAATAGTTGACGATGTCCATGAAGAGCACATGCGCGATCTCCAGGCGCAGCTTTGTCTTTTCTTCTCCTGCCATGAGCCTCCTGACCTTAGGCGTTCGCGCCGTCAAGACCTACAACATTCATTCGGTGTGTTCTACGCCGCAAACCGATCGGCGGCGATGATGTCGGTATTCGCCACGATTGGGTGTGGGTGCCGTTTCACCTTATGGAAATTATCTCTCGACTATGCTGCCTCGTCCATTTAAGGATTTGGAATGGCACAAAGGAAAGAAACACCAACACCGCCGCCTGAGCCTCCTCCTCAGGGGCCTACTGGCCACTAGCCGGCATAGCTCAGTCGGTTCAGAGCGGCTGATTTGTAATTCAAGCCTAACGAGTTGCGCGTCGTTTCGCAGCTTTGCACACCGTTGCGGAAGCTAAGTATTTCTGCCATTTCTATTCGCGGCGCCTTGCGCAGAATTGCGCGATTTTGCGGCGAAAACTTCTCAGACCGTAGAAACGACCGTGAAAATCAGGGAGTCTTCGCGCGCGCGTGGAATGGTCTGAGCCTATACGCAACGGAAATGACGGAAAAGACTGGCTCGACGGTGTCTCTGAGTAGAGCGAAATTGGAATAATTTTGCGCAAAACGCAATTAAACTATTGCAGCGGACCTGGCCGATTTGTTAGACTTGCAGCCGTGAAAAAAAGCGCGTCAGTTCGCGCGGGCAAAGAACCACGCCGGGTCGTAGCAGTCGGCGATACCATCATTGGCGAGCAAGGTTTGGTCGCAATTATTGGCCGCGACCCGCGGTACCATGTTTGCGGTGCCGCGCATACTTTTGATGAGGCAAATAAGCTGGTTCGACAGCATCGCCCCGATATGCTGCTCATCGAACCGTTTCTCGAAAACCGAGATGCCCTCCGCTGGATCAAAGACCTTGCCACGGAGTTTCCGCGTATTCGTATCCTGATTGTGTCACGGCAATCTGAACGGATTTATGCAGAGCGCGCACTGCAAGCCGGCGCCGCCGGTTACTGGATGAAGAACAGTTCGGTGGAAGAGTTAATGCACGCGATTGAGACTGTGCTGACGGGCGAGATCTACGCCAGTCGAGTAATCACATCTGTTGCCATGCACAAGTTTGCCGGTGGTCGCAATCCCCGGCGCGGACTCGATGTTCTCAGCGATCGCGAGATGGCGGTGTTCTCACTAATCGCGCTGGAGCACGGCGTCGGTCAGATCGCGAAAGAACTCGGGGTCAGCCGCAAAACGATCGAGAGCCACTGCGAGCATATCAAGCTCAAACTCGGCTACCCTGATGCGGAAGCGTTGCATCGCGGCGCTCGAGACTTGCTAGGCACAGCTGAGCGTCGAGCGCGAAATCCCTGATACGTCAATCGGGGACTGGCGGACTCAAAAAATCAGTGTCTTTCCCCGATAGGCAGCTGGTCCGCGCACACCTACTGTTCTCGATATGGCAACGGACCACACCGAGATTTTCCGGTTTTCGGGTTTCCAGAATCCGGGTCGATATGGACGTCCTGGATCGTAGCGGGAAGGTGTTACGCACACTTCCGATTTGAGGCCCGCTGTCGCGTTGTACCTATGAATAAAGACGCCATCTTAACCCGGCTTCAGCATCTGACCGGCAACTTAAAGTCACCCGCCGATCCTAACGCGCGGGATCTGAACACCCTTCGCACCAAGCTCGCTCAGGAACTTATCCAGAATCCAGAGTTGACCGTTTCAGGTAACCGGTTGCCCCATGAAGCTACGCCGCCCGCGGAGCCGGTGACCGATTCGTTCGATGGTTTCAGCCATCTTGATGATCTCCTGGAGAGAATAATCCCGAACGAGCACGCGGAGATCTCCCCGCTGATCTTCCGGCGCGAGACTGCGTTTCGAAATAGCCTATTGGGCAACTCCGTTCCCTCTTGGGGAACAGGTTTGGCCGCAACTGAGTCTTTCGGGCCTTTTATCGATCACTATGGTCTGCCGGTTTGGTTCGATTTTTTTCGACCAGTCCGAATGGTTAAGCTCTTCCTCAAGGGTAGAAGCTCTCCAGCGTTGCTAATTCCAATCCGAGGGACGATTGCCGCAAGAAGGTCTTACAAGATTGAGCCGGGGAGCATGTGGATCGCATCCGATCTTATCGCGCGAACCTCTGCCCTGCAGGGCTTCTACACCGGATTGAAGGTGCGTGGCGGCACACTTGAGCTTTCTGCGAATGCAGAAGTCAGTCAGGGCCAGATTTCCATAAATCCAGGCGCCACCGCCACCATCAATCTCGATCTGAATCAGACCGTAGTAGCGGCTCCTTCTAACGACGCCGGTTTTGATGCCACCGAGGCGGTAATACAACTGCCGAAGACCTTTTCCCTGCGCTTCAACGCTTCTAGCAGCACGGTGGGGGCGAGCGATGCCTCCTGCACTGTCTTTGGTTGCGACACTACCTTTGCCTTCCAGCATCTCTCGCCGCTTTGGATAGCTCCTCTAGGGCAAATCCTTGTTCGTTACGCCGTCCAGGCCACCGGCGATTTACCCGATACCTTTCAGGTAAGTTCGTCTGACTCCAAGCTTTGCACGCTGGCGAATAGCGCGGAGATAACTTCTGGGAGCGGTTGGCTGCTGCCAGCCGCGAAAATCGATCCGAAACAACTGGGCGAAGCCGCCGGAACCGGTGCTCTTTGTATTAGCCTCCTGAAGGGAATCAATGCGCGGTGGAAGGGGTTGAAGGGAGTGACCCGGCTGACTCATCCAGCTATCATCGCTGAACCGGGAATGCTTACTGTGATCGATTTCTTTGCCGAGAATATGAATGGCAAACAGAAATGGGTCCTTTGGCAAAATCTCGGGTCGAAACACCATTCTGAAATCGCGCTCGGCTTCGGCAAATCGTTTCCTTTCGTCTTTGTCACGAACAGCAAAGGGAGTGAAGGGGTTATTTTTTTCTGCCGCCATAAGGCAGCCTTTGACCGCCCGGTGGATGCGAATGGGTCTCCCTTTAGGATTGAATCCTCCATTGCGCTAGCCGGCGTTTTTCAAACGGGCACATCCTTTCGCGCTCTGCTCCTGGATAGTGATCTCTTGTTCGATGGCAACCCTAACAAGCTCGAGGCCTATAAACGCTATTCCATTGCGTTGCGAAATGCCCTGTTCCACGTAAGTCCGCCTTATAGCTTGTTTTTGTCGGGCGACTTACAGGACGACAACAACATCACCAAGGGGGTGGTGGCGTTGACCTATGGAATTCATGCCTACCTTCCCACCTTGCCCGACCCCTACGTCGCAAGTTACACTTCTTCGTTACGCAGAGATGCGGCTGATTTCGAGCAATTGAGAGTAGGTCTGGCTGGATTCGTGAAGTGGCCAAATCCCGCAGAAGCTCACCAAAACGGCGAAGTGACGGACGATCCAGCCTATGTTTACTTCAAGTTCGTCCCGCTCAATCAGTCGCTAGTCTCGGCAAGCGCGGCCTCCAACGCCATTTCTTTCAACGAAACAAGGGAACGGCCAGCTTCAACCACGTTTCAAACCGGAGTCCGAACGTTTAATCAGGACCTAACGAGTAATCTCGCCATCGATAATCTGCCGTTGCCACAAACCGCGGCCGAACAAACCCTGCGGTCGGATGCGCAGAGATCAACCGCGTCAAAAGATCAGACTTTCAGGGACCGAATTAGTAGTTCCATTCGAAGCGGTGAAATCAGCTCGGTGGTCGGCGATTTGGAAGCCAATCCGCTCTTAAACCACCTTGGCGATATCACCGGGCACGTAGATCAAGTCCTGAGAGCCGCGGTGGAGAATACCGAACGCGCAACGAACTCGAATTTCTTTACCGACGTCAGTTCACAAGGGCCGGCCGCGGCAGCGGCGGGGTCGAGCGATCGTTCCGGTTCCTATTTACGCGATTTTTTCATGTTGCTCGACGTATCAAGCCGGGCGGATCAGATGGGAGTTAGCTTTGGCACTGCGATCCAGGTGGATCGGAATGAAAACGGCGAAACGAATCTCCGGAGGGTCGAGCCAACTTTCAGCGTAGCCGCTTCGACCGGGGAAGATTTTCCGCTTCAGATTTTTAACCTCGACGTAGTTACCTCGGCTAGGTCTCTGCGCGCCGTGACCCTGCCGCAAATTTCCTGGGAACCGATTTTGAACATTCCCCTCAAGATCGAAGGTCCTGCTCCCTTGTATGACCTGATCACCGTTACCCCGGGATTACTGATCTACGATAACGACGGTATCCCTACCCGGATTTTTTCCGAGAGTCCCTATTCCGTCCCGATCACTCCTCTTTCTGTCACGAAACATTTCTTGAAGGAGTTTAATGACAAGCAGGTGCCGCGGCGGCTGCATTCTTTCTTCACCCTCCCATTCGCGTTACTTGCTCAGGCTAATCTCGAGCGGCACTCGGGCGGAGCTCCAGACGAAAGCGCCAGAGTTTCCTTTAATCGACCTCGCTTCGAAGACCTGGAAGGAGGTCTTCAGATTAAGTCCTTAGCTCCGAAGGCTTCCTCGCCGGCCGAGCGACCATCGTTTAACGGCCGAATCGGCCAGATCGATGACAACATCAAATGGTTTCTCTTTGGGCTTCCGATCACAGGAAGCACGCTCGGCTACACCGTGAATGAAATCTTCACTGGCATTTTCTCTACTGAAAGACCAACGGTCCTGCCTCTAGAACGGATAGAGTTCAGCGGATATGGCGCGACCACCTTTAGTAATTGGTTTAACACCGACGCAAACATCGCCGATGTCAGCCAGGTAAAGTTCGATGTCATGGTCGGGCGGACCGCGCATGAGGTGGTCCAGGTGCGCAGCGTGATGTATATGGAGACGGGCTGCGTCCATTTGGTGCGAACCATCACCCTCATGCGTTCGCCTAATGGTTATGTCTTCCGCTCCGACTCGGGATGGAAAGCGGAGAGTGATGCCTTCTTCGATTGCCACTACAAGATCCGCTTCGGAAACGAGACTCCGATCAATGTCAATGACACCTACGAATTTCACCCCGGCGTGGTCAAAGGAGTCTCGAACATCCGCGAAATCAGAGATTACCCGGCCGGCGGGATATTTAAGTCCTCCTTTAGTCTGAACGAGACTGGTTTGCCGGCCAGGTTTGGCAAGAAACTTATCAGCGATTGGACGCCGCTTCTCGGGAAGTTGACTAGCCTGGACGAGCAACTCCCGGTTGAGCTCCAGGCGGTGGTTTTCGATGGCGATGTCCACTTCGATAACATCACCAGCGGCGGGAGCAAGGACACCCACCGCGGCGATTTCAAGGTTCAATCGCGAAAGATGCTCGGTTATGTGCAGCTACGCCCTTCGCATATCCTGATCCCGCCCAGGATTCTGGCCGACCTTCTCTCGTTTCAAAACGGATCGCTCGGCGGCCCGCTGGATTGCATCCTGGATGTTGCTAGCTCGAAACAGAAGATGCGCCTGAACCGCGCGGACCTGAATCCCGCCTTGGATAACTCCGGCAAGAATGTTTTTGTCGGCGCCGCGCGCGGTTCGCTCATCCTGCCGCCGGATGGTTCCTGGTCGGTGGTAAAACAACATACCGATACCGGCGACGTAAAACCGGTGGAAGAAGGGCAAAGTGTTCCGCTGATCAAAGCCAATGGCGCCAGCGCTTATCGGATCGCGGACCCAGCCGACATCGTGCAAGCTGCTTCCAAAATGAATTTCGGAGTGCTGCAATCCACCGGCACACAAAAGCTATTGTTCGATATCCCGCAGTTCACCAACGGCGTAAACAAGCTTCTAAGCAGCAACACTTACTTTGCCGACGCTTACAAGCTACTTAACTCAAAAGGCGTCTTTCCGAATATAGCTAATGCCCTGACTCTAACCAATGCCGAAAAGTCCATCGACATTCTCGGCGAAGGCCTGATGCACATGGCCGACCGAGAGATCGACTTGAACAGCCTGCTCCCTGCCACTTTTCAATATCCCTTTATCGACGAGCCCGACATTCTGAAGATCTATGCCGAGTACAAGAGCACACCAGTCGATGGAGCTAGTGCCGGTGGGAAACTTAAACTGGGAATCGATTCCGCCGCGGCCGGCCTGGCCGACAAATGGAAAGCCGCGCTCTCGAACATCCGCATCGTAGTTGACCTGGGGCCTTTCAAAGAATTGGTCTGGGTGGATGGGAACTTCAATGCCTCCAGCGGAGTGAAAACCAAATACGACGCGCCCCATCTTCAGTTCGGGCCGTTGCTGGAGCCGGTGGTGGAAATTCTTCAAGTCCTGGCCACGCTCTCCGGGGAAGGCTTTGATGAGGGCATGAACGTCGGCATGAGTAACTCCCCGGATAACTGGGAATACAAATTCAATTGCTCGAAGGAAATCCCGGTGATCAAATTTCCTTCCCCGGAGGAACTGACCCTCAATCCTAATCCTCCGCTCAAGTTACAAGCAGGTTTAAAGGTAGGCTTCTACTTCAACGAAGTTCTTTCCATCCCGACCGACCTGAAGCAGTTGGTGCCAGCCTGCGGCGCTTACGTGGACTTTACGGGTGGGATGGAAGTGCAGTGTTTCACCTTGGGTGCAGCCAGTATCTATGCGGTGGGACAAGTAACTCTGGGCGTCGCCGCCGATACCAAGGCTGGCATTTCCCTGCACATGAAATTCGGTTTTGGGGTGGAAATAGTAGTGGGGTTACCGGTGGTCGCGAACGTGGCGGTTCTCTACATGGTTGAAGTTTCGGTAGGGATCAGCGCCAAGACCCTCGATGTCGGCGCCCTGATGCTCTTTCGCGGCTCAGCCGAGATCTGCGGTGGGCTGGTTGCGATTTGTATTCAAATCGAAGCGGGCGGCTCTATTCATCGCGAGAATGATCGCACCGACTGCATCGCTCAAGTCTCCTTCTCCATCGACGTCTGTGTCTTATGGGTGATCGACATCGACTACCACGACTCCTGGCAGGAGTCTCGACAGATCGCCTGATTCTCTAAACAAGCATTCAAGATATCATGGCTCTCGCACCAGAAAGACTTCGGATCCTGGCCTTCCCTCAACACATCGACAGAGAAGAGCTAGAGCTAAATGTTCTGATTCTGCCAACTCAGGGGTTACTTAACCTCACGAGGCCTTTCGAGAGCCAATTGACTCCAGGCACGACGGTGGATCTGCCCAAGTTTATCGCCGCTGAACTAAGTCTTGAAGTAAAGACCATTAAAGGACTAGGCACCTATCCGTTTTCGGATGCTCCCACTGACAGCTCGCCCTTGACCGTTTCATTCCCAACCAACCTTCCGGCACTATACGAAGGGCTGGCCGCGCAATTCACGCTCGATACCACCTCGCCGAAAACAACCAGCGGTGCCCCGCCCACTTTAGCCGATAGCGATGGCATCCAGAAGTATCTGCCGCATTCCTATCGCAACGCTTTTAACTTCACCACCCCGCGCACCCAGTTTGCGAAGACAGATGACAGCTACCATTGCGCGATCAAACACTCGCCCCCCTTCGACCCTGCCTTTCCAAAAGCGGAGCATGACGTTACCTGGGGCCGCGTCCTCGCTTTTTGCCTGCGTCAGCCGCTCCTGGCCGAAAAGATTGGCCTCCTGCACCACGTGACGGTGACATTGCTCACACCTGATTATTTCGCAGAAGGCGGATGGGTTTACTTCAATCTTACTTCTACTCTGGCTGACTTCGACATTACTGACGCGAAGACGGAGCTAAGGCAGTACGCCGCGCGAATTCCCGAGATCACTCAGCCCAGGCAATTATTTGCCGCCTTACTCTTTCCGGTTGGGCCTGGACCCGACCAGCCCAATGGCGATTTCGATACCTTGAAGATAGAGGCGGCGGATTACGATGATGGCTTTGCCAAAATCGTTCACGTCACCCAACCAGTTAGCGCCAATCTCTTAAGTGAAGAGCCCGATGGTATCCACGTCCAAAGGGATATCGGGATTCGTTTGGGTTGGGATGATGAACAGGTGCTAATCTGGCACAACCGACAGATCCTGGCTGATCCTACCATTCCGGGTCCTGTGGGTAAACGCATCGATGCGCCTCTCGGAGTGTTTAGCTATCGGGTCGATGTGAAGGAAACGCACAAGCTTGATTGGAACTCGCTTGTAGCTATCCAAAGCACAAAGGAGCTAACCCTGGCCGGAGAATTTATTGCTGAGGCCGGCAAACGAATGGAGACCGGCGTCCAGGTTTATCCGATTAAGATAAACGCCGCCGCTACCACTCGTTACTGGCTGCCGAGTTATTTCACGCAATGGTACGGCCAGTCATTGGTCCTGCCGGATGCCCGGGCCCCGCAGCTGGACGCTTCAGGCGCGCTGCTGAAACCGGAGACCTACTCCGACGTAAATATTCCTGAGAAGCCCGCGCAAACACGGGGCTTGTACGAACCAATCCTTCCGACGGACTGTGAGTTAAAGTACGGGAAGGAATATGACTTTCGAGTCCGTCTTTCTGATCTGACCGGCGGCGGTCCTTTGTTGACCGACCCGGAATTAAATGACGCTCCCGCTACTAGCGCCACCATTACGTTCAAACGCTACGTGGCGCCGAAGCACTTGACCTTGAATCCGGTTACTCCGCAGCCTGATGAGACAGCGCGAACCACCGTCTTCTACACTGGCGAATCCTTTGAAGTATTCCGCCCGCGTCTGGGTTATCCGGCCTTGCTCTTCACCGAAATGGATACCGCGGACGCGTTCCAAAAACTCATCGAGGATAGGGATTTCCTCCACAAGAACAAGGCGCCTAACCAGACCATCAAGGAACAACGTGAAGTTGGTTATTTCGACCCTGATGTAGATCAAATCCTGGTCATCGTCGAAGTAAAGTCTCTCTCGATGGATAACCTTGATTCCTTGAACCAACGTGAAGCTTTTGTTCTTCTCTACCAGACCTTGCGCAAGCTGCCGAAGAACCGAGAGAAACCCTTCCTTCTGGAACTGGAATACCGTGACGCGAATGTCATCGCTTTTGGGAACGAAATCGATCTGGGCGACCTGAACATTTCAAAAGCTCAGATCGCGAATGGCAAGAGTATCGTAGTTCCTACTTCGCGCGATATTCGGATTACGTTGCTTCCAGTTTGTTCCGATAAGGATGCATTGCCGGGTTACTTCGGCTTCGAGAAAAGTCTTTTCGCGAAAGAATTGGTTCGGACCGGAGAGCCGATTCAGTTCTTTGTCAGACAAGACGCGACCGCAGAATCGGTCTTCTTCAGGAAAGAATTGGAATCGAGGCAACTCCAGGCCATTTACCTGCAGCCTGACCCGACGCAGGTGAATGATCCTTCCACCTTAACCAGCGAGGTCGTGGCCGGAAAGGAAGGCGAACAAGCTACGTTGATGCAGCGACTGGCAGATCAACTGGAGCTGGACTTCAAGGGATTGACCCTGATCGGTAAGCCGGGCGAGCGCATTCAGTTTGGTTGCAGCAATCGCATCCGGCACACCCTGGCTCCCGATGGCTCTAGCCTTACTTTTGCGACCAAAGGCGACCTGATTAACCACTGGCTTTGCGTCCTGTCGTTTGAGATTAATCGCGACTGGACTTGGGACGGGCTGACCGACGTCGGGATTGAGATCGGCCGGGAGAAGCAGTTTACCGGCGAGGCCGATACGCTCGAAAAAGAGATAGTTGGATATGTTGCCTTGCACAAAACCGCGAGTCGGCTGGCGACCACAAACCCCGATCGAAGTCATACCCGGGTTGTTTTCGTTGACGCGGTAGAACCTAAAAAAGATGTGAGCAGAGCTTCCTCGAAGGCACATCCTTTTCCGAATACGATTGACGCCGGCTATACCTTAACGCCGCACTTCATCGCCAGTGTGAAAGCGGCTTCGGCAAAAAAGCAGATCGCCGAGTGTGATGTGCAAGTGCCCGTGACGACGATTCCGTCGCAGGTCCCGAAGGTTGCGGCGGCCGGAATCGCGCTCTCGCCTTATCTACCTAACGAGCGCTATGCTGAGACCACAGTCAGGCAGCGTTACTTGTGGTTCGAGTTTGAAGAGCCGATCCAGGATCCGAATGACAACTACTTCGCCCGGGTTCTGGCTTATGCGCCCGATCCGCTCTTGAGCTTCCCTAGCCCGGATCAGGTCTTGGTGAAGCAGGAGGATTTGCCTTTAGCCATCAATCCGGAGTTCATCCGGGTGATAACCACGGGCCATGGTAATGACCGGGCCGGCTTCGATGCGATGCAGCCGATGACGGCAGAAACTGATAACCCGGAGCTACCTCTGATTAAAATGTCTCCGGTTCATTACTTGCTGCCTCTTCCGCCAGGTCTTCACCATGAATCCGATGAGCTCTTCGGATTTTTCACCTATGAGTTGCGGGTAGGCCATACCGAGAGGATCTGGTCCACGGCTTGCGGCAGGTTTGGGCATCCGACCAGAGTCAACGGCGTCCAACATCCTGCGCCACCCCTCAAGTGCCTGATCAACCGCAGGACGACTGGTATCGCCGTGACCGCGCAATATGCGCTTGCGGTTTTCAACGGGAAAAACGTTACGAGCAAGCCGCCCAGAACGGAAATCTGGTGCATGCTCTACGCCCAGGTGAGGCAGGCCGACGCCAGGAAGAATCGCAACATCCTATTAGCCGAAAGTAAACTTCGATACCTGAATCCCCAGAACCGGCTTAAGACCAGGGTCGATCGATTTTTAGCGGAGCGACATCAACTCCCTCTGAAAACTGCTAACAGCATTCGAGTGAACCTGGACGTTCCATCGGTTGGCGCCGGACAATGGACGGAAGATGAAATCATCCAGTTACTCGATCAATTCGATCTCGCGCACGATACCGGATTGAGTGTCCTGGCGGTGGAGATGATGCCGAGATACGATCAGTATATCTACCACGGGCCACCCGTGGATGATACTATCTGCCCACTCTCGGCCGACCTCGGTCAGTATCGAATTCTCCGAACCTCGCGTTTAGTAGCGGCGCCAGAGATTTGCTCGCCGGAACCGCTGTAGGACGGGCGAGCCGGCTCTCGGGCTCAAGGCCGTTACTCGTTAGTCACAAATCAGTGGAGGCGCGCTTCCAGCTTCGGCAGGTAGCCGTTGAGAGGGTCGTGATCGAGGATCCGATTTTGCGGGCGCAAAAGTTGGCCGAACTGGGCGCGTACCGCAGTCGTTATCTCCCGTCAACTGTCCGGCTTCAACAGTGTTTTCGAGCGGGCCGCATCAGCCCACTTGGCCATGTCGAGCACCGGCTGAGTAGTGGCAAGACTTATCCATATGGCTTTGGTTGGAACATCGACGAATGGGGCGGCAAGCAGGTGCTGGCGCACGGGGCTTTGGGTCGGGGTTCACGGTGCAGCTTTCCCGCCGGTTGGGTGACGATGAACTGGCGGTGGCTGTTCTCTGCAACAGGGTGGGAATCCGTCTAGGCAAAATGGCTCGCGACATCATGGCGATCTACGAGCCAGAGCTTGCGCTCAATGAGAAACCGATCGAGGACAAGGAACCGGGGACGTTGGTGGAGTCAGACTTCGCCTTTTTGTGGAGTGGTTTTAGCCAAAAGGGGATGCACGACTTCGCAGGATGGAAAGCTGGCAGGCCCACCAAGTATGAGCCGGACACAATAGACCGCCTTTTGGCAGGGCTTGCGGATGGGCTTTCCCATTAAGTCGGCCTGTATCATCGCCGGCATCGGCGTTTCCACAGTGGCTAATTGGCGGGAAAAATACCCAGAGCTAGATGAACGCATGGTCAAGGCGCGTGAGACGGCGCGGCTTTGAACCTCCGTGGCACCTCCGGGTTACCGAGGTCCTCAGTGTTGAGATTAACGAGCTGAACGCGGACGTCATGTTTCACTTCGATCTCGCCAAGATCATGCAAATAGCGTTTCCAATCTCCGTATTGCTCGAGATCCTCGGCGACAC
>Ga0193713_1000323_pt1 | contig 16169 bp, 12 predicted proteins | sample H3a2metaG_FD_143054 | JGI IMG/M metagenome (GOLD analysis project Ga0193713, IMG submission 143054) | Soil microbial communities from a riparian zone of the East river system, Colorado, United States - H3a2 | ecosystem: Environmental > Terrestrial > Soil > Riparian zone | place: USA: East River... | reverse complement strand
AGTCTCGTGACTATTGAAAGAATTGCCGAGAACTGAGAACGCCTGCTTTAACATAGACAACGGCAGTCGAGCAATTCCCTTTACCGGAGCACTGGCGATAGCGACACCAGCTGCGCCCCAGCCGCGGTCGAGAAGAATCTGTGTCACCAAACCGCCGAAGCCATATCCGATGATCATGGGCGGGGTTTCCAGTTCGCCAATAATTTGTTCGTAATGATCGACAACGTCAGTCAGCCCAAGGTTTGCGAAGCTGCTTGGATCGCGTCGCAGTTGTTCAATGTCGCCTTCCATGCCGGGCCAGTTCGCGGCAATGACGCTATAACCTTTGTCCCTGTAATGTCTGGCCCAGTGCTCCCAACTGAGCGCCGTCATCCAAAGACCGTTGATGAGAACAATCGTGGTGACGTTCATTGCGCGAAGCGGGGGGTGCGCGCGACTCGTTCGCCAGGAAACTCGAGCCTGAGTGAGGGACGGAAATTGAATGCGGCCATGCTGTTGATGAGCAGCGGATCGTGCCCGTAGGCGGACTGCCTAACAACTGGCCGCAAAATTCGACGCAACTTCTGAACAAAGACGTTTGCTTTCATGCTAGTCCAAGGCATGCGCTACGAGACCGGCTCCGCGGCGTTCGCGGTGCGTTCGTTTGTGAAGATGTTGCTAAGAAAAATTTTGAATCTGCGCGCGACGCGTCCGCAGCGCCGACTCCAATAACCGAATGCGCCTAACGACAGATCGCCGAGCACCTCCTCGCGAACGGTTTCCGGCGCGAGATTCAGCGCTTGGCAAACGTTTAAGAACGAAAATGGCCAGGAACAATCATCGGACATGACCCAGCGATAAGCATCGAGATAGAATTCCCGCTCGACCGCGCTCGTTGCGCCATGGAACCGTCGCAAATCCAGCGCAGCCTGCTTGAGGATTCCGTCTGCCAAATCTCTCCGGCTCGTCTCGAATTGGTAATCGTCGGCAGCGTTCATGCTATTTTGATTTGGTTCGTTGTTTCTTCCTCAAGCATCCGAAGATCGATATTTCAGAAAATCTCGGATTTCTTGTGCGAATCTTTCCGGGCGGACACTTCTTGTTAGCCGTGATCGTGTCGCCGGCGGGCTCTTGAACTGTCCTGGCCAATCGAAACCGAACAGTAGAATTACCAAGAGGAAGACTATCGGTGTTATGGTCATGGCTTCCTCGATCATCGACAAAAAATGGCCGCGGCCAGGATGCCGAGCAGAACACCGGGCAACGGACTCGAGAGGGCGAACCAGAATGAAACATTCCAGCCTGAGCCTTGGGCGCTTGGATTTGTCTTCATACTATTTTTCTCAAGCGTTCGAAGATCGACATTTCAGAAAACGTGAAGTTTCTTTCGCGATGCTTTGCCGCAGTACAGAGCACGACTGGTCCGCAATGTCCTTTCTCAAGACTCCGACGTTTTATTTGGATGCGAGCGGCGCGAGTCGCTGAACGAGCGCACCAGAACGCCGATCGCTAACGCTCATGAGGTGTTAGTCAGGCTTTCCTTAGGAGGATGCCAAGACTACAACAAAGGCCAGAACATTCCGAGAATCACAGCAGTAACTAACGCGAGAGCGAAGATGTACGAACCTATTTTCGCGCCTGGGGCTACGACATCGAGGTCGCTCAGCAATGCAAGTGTAGCCGCGTCATCGTCGAAAATGAGAATGCGTCGCAGTGTTTGCGATCGGCGGCCGGGATTGGCGGCAACACGATCGCAAAAATACGTCCCGCGGGACAGTGCACTGTGGATTCCTCCTCATGCTATTTTTCTCAAGCAAAGATCGATATTTCACAAGACGCGAATTACTTTCGGCGACTTGTGTCCGGTTTTGCGCCGACAATGCAGCGGAGCGTTAGAGGTATGTCTTTGGAGTTTGGGTTATATCAAACTTCCGTAAAGAGCACGACGACGGAGCGCGACTCGGCAGTATAGGTATAGCCAGGAACCGGCTCTGCCGTCTCCCACTCGACGATGTCGTGCGGGGAGTCGAGGCCGGTATCAATCCAGCGCCGCCATTGATTTTCGCCTGGGCTATCCACTTGCGGCAGTTCGAAATCGAGCGGCTGCCAATAGGCGTTGAAGATCACGTGAAAGAGCAATCTTTCCTCCCGGATTTCAACCGTAAATGCAATGCTATGCGAATTCTCGCCCCAGTCCGGCTGATTAAGTTTGATTCCGTGCCAGACCAAGTTCACTTCACGGAGTAGCTGGCACAAGCTCACGCGCTGGCGCTCGGGCTCCGGGTCTCGCAGAACACGTCGCGCATTGAGCAAGGTGACGAAGCGATGGACATCGGCATGCTTTGCCAGCAACGTCCAGTCGAACCAACTGGTTTCGTTATCCTGGCAATAGGCATTGTTATTCCCACGCTGTGTTCGCCGCACTTCATCACCCATGAGAAGCATGGGCATACCAACCGAAAGCATCGTTGCGGTCAGAAAATTCTTCACTTGCCGGTTTCTGAGCTTCTCCACACCGGGATCATCGGTGGGACCTTCAGCGCCGCAATTCCAGCTTCGGTTGTCGTTCGCTCCGTCACGGTTGTTTTCGCCGTTTGCTTCGTTGTGCTTGCGGTCGTAAGAGACAAGGTCATTCAACGTGAAGCCGTCATGACAGGTCACGAAATTGACACTCTGCTCTGCCTCGCGTTCTTCATGACCATAAATTGCCGGACTACCAAGCAAACGGTCAGCAAAGCGTCCGACAGAACCGTCTTCCCCACGAAAAAAACTGCGAACATCGTCTCGAAACCGCCCGTTCCACTCCTTCCAACTGTCTCCGATAAAACTGCCCACCTGGTAGAGCCCAGCCGCGTCCCAGGCCTCGGCGATGAGCTTTGTCCCTGCGAGCACCGGGTCCGATTCGATGTCCCACAATACGGGCGGATTTGGCATCAATTGTCCTGACTCATCCCGCCCGAGGATCGCCGCCAGATCGAATCGGAAGCCGTCGACATGCATCTCCTCGACCCAATAACGGAGACTGTCCACAATCATCCGGCGGACGATAGGATTGTTCGTATTGAGTGTGTTGCCGGTGCCGCTGTAATTCGCGTAGTAGGAGCGATCTTGTTCGAGAATGTAATAGGTGCTGTTGCACAAACCGCGAAAACTGAGGGTTGGCCCGTTCTGGTTGCCTTCGGCAGTGTGATTGAAGACAACATCGAGAATGACTTCGATACCCGCCCGATGGAGCGCCTTGACCATATCCCGAAAGTCGTCCAGCGGCCCGAGTGGATCCTGTCGCGAGCTGTAGGCTTGGTGCGGCGCAAAGAATGAAACTGGCGAATAGCCCCAGTAGTTTGCCCGCCTGGTCGGGGAATCTTCAGGGTCGAACTGGAACACCGGCATCAATTCGACTGCCGTCACTCCGAGTTCTTTCAGATAGGGAATTTTCTCGATCACGCCGGCAAACGTGCCGCGCTTGTCCTTCGCCACGCCGGAACTCGGATGTCGGGTTAAGCCGCGAACGTGCATTTCGTATACAATGGTTTGAGACGAGGGGCGCTTGAGAGGCGTGTCGCCTTCCCAATCGTAAGCATGCGGATCTACCACCACGCTCTTCATCGCCGTCGCGGCGTTGTCACCTTCCTTTCGGGCAGCCTCGCGACTGTAGTGCTCCGGAACTATTACGCGCCGTCCGTATGGGTCGAGAAGCACTTTGGCAGAATCGAAACGCATTCCACTCCGAGGATCGAATCGTCCATCAACTCGATAACCGTAGATCTGCCCTGCTTTCACGCCCGGCACGAACACATGCCAGTAGTGATAGGTGCGGCTGGATGCAGGATCGATCCGGATTACACGCGCTGGCCGGGCATCATCGATGCAATCAAACAGGAGCAGTTCGACCGCCGTTGCGTGCTTTGAATAGACGCTAAAATTTGTTCCTTCGGGAGAAAGAGTCGCTCCCAGAGGAGAACTTTCTCCTTCTTTGGTCTCCTGTATCACCGTCTGATGTTCGCTGGGGATTCTTTTCCAATTTAAAGGCCGTTCTTGGTCACATTCGAGATTCTAAATCCGACGCGTGCCCGAGTCGTTCGTCATCGGCGTTGACGGCTTTTGTCTGCGTCAGATAAAGCGCAGACCAGAGAAGCATCGAAGCGTGACAGTTCGAGAGCACAAAACGGTCGCGGTTAAGCCAAATGGGGTCCTCGGGATCGAAACGCGTGACCCGGTTCCAGATCGTGTAAATCAGCGGAGCGAGCGCCATTGGTGTACCAGGATGCCCAAATTTGGCCTGCTGTACCGCATCGATCGAGAGAGTGCGGATTGTGTTGAGTGATCTCGTCGTCGGGTCATGATCTTTTCCTCTCCGTTCTTGGCTATTGTTGCTCTCTCTCAAGCGAATCGACTTTCCCTAGGCGCCGCAGGTGTCGAGCAGCTTGACTGAACCGGGCTGCTAGAAAAGTCTGAACGAGATCCCAGGCCACCGCTGGGCCGACAGTTCTGCCGCCCATGCAAAGAATATTCATGTGATCGTCCTCGACACCTTGCCTTGCTGAATAATGGTCGTGAATTAACGCGGCCCGGATGCCTAGAATTTTATTTGCACACACCGACGCGCCGACGCCGCTCCCGCAAACGGCCACTCCACGCTCCACCTCCTGAGAAGCCACCGCTCGTGCAAGCGGAAGGACGTAGTCCGGATAGTCGTCGTCCTCACCAAGCTGATGTGCTCCGAAATCGACGACCTCGTGTCCGGCTCCCTGGAGCTGTTTGACCAGCTGTTCCTTTAAATCAAACCCGCCATGATCGGTGGCAATCCCAATGCGCATGTTTTCTCCTTGGGTAGATTGAAAACCAGCGTTCCAAAAATTCCGTCATTCCCTTCAGGTGTTCACCATCGGGTTCTCCCACCCTCCGGGCGGTAATACTTTCTGGTCGACCTCACTCGGTCCCCAGGTACCGGGTTCGTATTCGTAGACCGGAGTGCCGGCCTTCAGTACCGGATCAACGATGCGCCAGGCCTCTTCCACATAGTCTTCCCGAGCAAACAACGTAGCGTCTCCCGTCATCGCGTCGCCGAGCACACGTTCGTATGCATCCGTCTCCTCTGCGCCAGGATAGCGACTCGCGAGCAATTCCACTTGTTCGCCGATCATCTTCTCCTGCTGATCCATCACCGTCACACCAAAGGCAGCCGTGACGTTAGGACTGACCCGGAATCGGAAGTAGTTGCGGGCACGAGAGCAGGTCGGAAAGACGATGGGTGGCTCGCGCAAGCGCACGACAATCTCAGTGCACGTTACCGGCAACGACTTCCCGGCTCGGATATAGAACGGGACGCCTTGCCAGCGCCAGGAATCCACGTTCAACTGCAAAGCGGCGAAGGTTTCGACTTTCGAATCCGGCGCCACACCGTTTTCCTTGTGGTAGCCACGAAATTGGCCGCGAACAAGATTCTTTGCCTCCAGAGGCTGAATAGCTTTCAGGACCTTAACCTTTTCATCGCGGATGGTTTCACTATCGGTTCTCACTGGTGGCTCCATCGCCAGGTTCGCCAAGATCTGAAACAGGTGATTTTGAACCACGTCCCGAACCGTGCCGGTTTGATCGTAGAACGCGCCACGGCCTTGAACTCCGAAATCTTCCGCCATGGTTATCTGTACGCTCTCGACCTGATTACGGTTCCAGAACGACTCCAAAATTGCATTCTCGAAGCGTAGGAAGACCATGTTTCGCACTGCCCGTTTCCCCAAATAATGATCGATACGGAAGACATGCTCCTCATCGAAAGTGCCGAGCAAAATCTGATTGAGTTTTTGTGCCGAGAGGAGGTCGTGACCGAAGGGTTTTTCAACGATAACACGAGCACCAGCGGTACACCGTGCCTTGGCTAGCTGTTCTACGACCAACCCGAACAGCGCAGGCGGGATCGCGAGATAGTGCGCCGGATTTTGCGCCGGACCAAGCTCATTGCGCAGGGACTGAAACGTTGTCGGATCCTTGTAGTCGCCGTCAACATAATGCAGCAAGGCGCACAGCTTGTCGAAGGCCGCCGGATCGAGTCCTCCCCCGTGTTTCTCGACGCTGTCTCGTGCCCGTGCTCGGAGCTGATCGACATTCCAACCTGCCTTGGCTACTCCGATAACCGGCACATCGAGGTTGCCCCGTTTGATCATCGCATGCAGCGACGGGAATATTTTCTTGTGGGCGAGATCGCCGGTGGCACCGAAAAAGACCAGCGCATCCGAATGGGGAACGCTCATCCAGTGCTCCTCATTTGGTGGATTTTTCCAAGTGGCCCCCGAAACCAAAGCGCATCGCCGAAAGCAGTCTGTCCTGATAATCCGCCTCACCGCGTGAGGCGAACCTTTCATAGAGCGCCGTCGTCAAGACCGGCACCGGCACCCCTTCATCAATCGCCGCCTTGATCGTCCAGCGGCCCTCGCCGGAATCGGAAACCCGACCGGCAAACTTCGTCAATTGCGGGTCCGCAATCAGCGCGCTCGCAGTGAGGTCCAACAGCCACGAGGCGATGACGCTGCCGCGGCGCCACACCTCGGCTACGTCGGCCAGGTTGAGGTTATATTGATAATGCTCCGGGTCCCGCAACGGGGTCGTCTCGGCGTCGGCTTGGCCTTGCTCTCTCCCGACGTTGGCGGATTTCAATACTCCCAACCCTTCGGCGTAGGCGGCCATGATGCCGTATTCGATGCCGTTGTGAACCATCTTAACGAAGTGCCCGGCGCCGTTGGGGCCGCAATGCAGGTAGCCTTGTTCGGCGGTGTCGACCAGTTTCTCCCGCCCCGGCGTGCGCGGAATGTCGCCGACGCCGGGCGCCAGCGTGGCAAAGACAGGGTCCAAGTGTTGCACCACATCCGATTCGCCGCCGATCATCATGCAGTAGCCGCGTTCCAAACCCCAGATACCCCCGCTGGTTCCAACATCGACGTAATGAATTCCTTTGGGCTGCAGTTCCTTGGCGCGGCGGATGTCGTCCACGTAGTAGGAATTGCCGCCATCAATCAGAACGTCGCCAGCTTCCAGCAGGGGCGACAAATCGGCAATGAACTGGTCAACGACAGCGGCTGGAACCATAAGCCAGACTGCGCGAGGTTTGTCGAGTTTCCTTACCAAATCGGCCAGGGAAGTGGCGCCTATCGCCTTTTCTTTGACCAATTCTTTCACAGGCTCCGGCGAACGGTTAAAAACTACGCATTGCTGTCCGCCTCTAATGAGCCGGCGCGCCATGTTTGCGCCCATCCGGCCCAGACCTATCATTCCCAGTTGCATGGTTCTTTTGTTATTCATAGTCGAGTCCTCCTATTCTGCCTTGATCGTAGATGCCTTAAAGATACTCTGAATGGATTTATCCAGCATGGCGTCGAACTCAGCATTGGATTGCTGGGCCGAAAGCCCTTCCGCAAGCGCGCGCGAAAAGCTCGCGACAACGCCGTGATTTCGGCGCAGACGGTTGTTGGCTTCTTCCCGTGAATAGCCGCCCGACAACGCTACTACCCTCACGACTTTTGGATGTTTGACGAAATCAGCATAGAAGTTGTCTTGCTCAGGTAGCGTGAGCTTCAGCATAACTAACTGGTCCGCTGGAAGCTGGTTAAGTTTCTCCAGAATGGCCGTCTTAAGCAAGCCTTCGGCCCTGGCCTTTTCAGGGCAGTGAATGTCAATTTCCGGCTCGACGATCGGCACCAGTTCGGCAGCAATGATCTGCGCAGCTAGGTCGAATTGCTGGTTCACGACGTCCTTGATGCCTGCTGCGTTGGCTTGTTTGATGACCGAGCGCATCTTGGTCCCAAAGATTCGTTTAGAGTTAGCCTTCTCGAGTAGGGCGCCTAGCGCCGGAATCGGCTTCATCACCTGGACCCCGTCCTTCTCAGCCCCAAGACCCTTGTCCACTTTTAGAAACGGCACCACACGTTTTACGTTCCAAAGATAGTCAGCCGTGGGTTGTCCATCGATTTCTCTGTCCATGGTGTTCTCAAATAAGATGGCGCCAATGATTCGCTCCCCAGTGAAACTGGGGCCGGTAATCATACGGCTGCGCATTTGGTGCACGATCGCAAACATCTCGTCCTCATTCGACCATGCGCCTTCTTTGATTCCATAAAGAGCCAGCGCCTTTGGCGTGCTGCCACCACTTTGATCCAGCGCCGCGATGAAGCCGGGATCTGACTTCATCTTCTGCAGTTGTTGTTCGTTCAAGCCGATCGATTTCATAACGTCTCCTTAAATTTTCGATATTGGTGAATCAGGTTATTGGTTGAGCTATCATGGTTAAGCGCAGGTTTCTCCTTGCTCTCTAGTTCCGTGATAATCCGCTGGGCTAATTGCTTGCCTAGCTCGACACCCCACTGGTCGAACGAGTCGATGTTCCAGATCGTCCCCTGTGTAAATACACTGTGCTCGTAGAGGGCGACTAGTTTGCCGAGAGTTTCGGGAGTGAGTCGCTCGGCTAGAATCGTGTTCGATGGGCGGTTACCTTCGAAGACCCGGTGCGGCGCAAGCCAGTCCGGTGTGCCTTCGGCCTTGACTTGTTCCTCCGTCTCGCCGAAGGCCAGCGCCTCGGCCTGCGCAAACACGTTTGCCAAGAGAATGTCGTGGTGACGACCGACTGGATTAAGCGTCTGGTAGAACCCTATGAAGTCACAGGGAATCAGTCGTGTCCCCTGATGGATCAATTGATAAAACGAATGCTGCCCATTGGTTCCCGGCTCACCCCAGTAAACAGGGCCGGTGTCGCAGGAAACTTTGCTTCCATCAAGTGTGACATGTTTTCCATTACTCTCCATTGTCAGCTGTTGGAGATAAGCCGGGAATCGCTTCAGGTATTGCTCGTAGGGAAGAACGGCTACGGTCGCTGCGCCAAAGAAGTCGTTGTACCAAATACTCAATAGCCCCATGAGAACCGGGAGGTTGCGGTCAAAGGGCGTTGTGCGGAAGTGCTCGTCCATCTGGTGAAAGCCATCCAGCATAGCACGAAAGTTATCTGGCCCGATCGCAATCATTGTTGAAAGGCCGATCGCCGAGTCCATCGAATAGCGCCCGCCCACCCAATCCCAGAACTCGAACATATTGGCCGTATCGATCCCAAACTTCGCTACTTCCGAAGCATTGGTCGACACCGCAACAAAATGCCTGGCGACTGCCTTTTCATCACCGTCAAGACCTGCAAGAGACCATTCACGGGCGGTGCGCGCATTTGTCATTGTCTCGAGGGTCGTGAAAGTTTTTGAAGAGATGATGAAAAGTGTTTCTGCTGGCTCGAGGCCGTGAACGACCTCAGCGAAGTCAGTACCATCTACGTTGGAAACAAAGCGAAACGTCATCGCTCGTTCGCTATAATACTTCAACGCTTCATAGGCCATGACCGGCCCGAGATCAGAACCACCGATACCAACGTTGATGACGTTGCGAATGCCTTTGCCAGTGTGGCCTTTCCATATGCCGCTCCGCACGCGATTGGAGAAGTCTGCCATCTTGTCGAGAACGGCATGGACTTGTGGCACAACGTTCTCGCCATCGACGACGATCGATGCCCCTCTCGGTGCGCGCAGCGCCACGTGTAGCACTGCGCGGTTTTCCGTGATGTTGATCTTGTCACCCTGAAACATGGCCTCGATCCGCTCACGCAGTCCCGACTCGTCTGCGAGCTGCACGAGGAGCTTCAAAGTCTCGTCCGTGATGCGATTCTTCGAGTAATCCAAAAATAAACCCACCGCGTCGACGGTCATGCGCTGACCGCGTGTGGGATCATCGGCAAAAAGTTTCCGCAGATGCAGCTGTCGGATATTCTGATAATGAGCGACCAGAGTATTCCATGCGCGACGCTCGGTGACTGGTTTTGTTGTTGGGTTCATCCTTAAGCTTCCTTTCACTTCTTTTAGTCGTGCTTTGCCCTACTTTTACTGTCCTTCATAGCTTCCAGTGCCTGGCTTTTCTCTCATACATCGACCTCGGAAAAAACATGGGCTTCATAGCGGAGTCTCCACCATTTCGATCGCTGGCTTTGGAACCATGGGCAGCCGGTTCGAACTGCTTGTCAGGTCCTGCAGCAAGTGAAAATCAGCAACCGACAATAATTCTTCGGTGCTGCGCCAGCTCCAGTTGCCTTCGGCACGACCGGGGACGTTCATTCGAGCCTCTGCACCGAGGTTGAGAAGATCTTGTAGAGGAGCGATGGCAAGCGCAGCCGGAGACGACCATGCCAGACGCATCAAGTCCCAGGCAACCTCACGACTATCATGCTGCGGCGAGTTCAGGTAACGCCACAAGTTCTGCCGCTGGTACGGTGGCAACTCTTCGTACCATCCACGAGTTGTCGGATTGTCGTGTGTCCCGGTGTATACGACGGCGTTCGAGGCGTAATTGTGAGGGAGGTACGGGTTATCCGAATTGCCGTCAAAGGCAAATTGCAGGACACGGGTGCCTGGTATCTGAAACTGATCGCGGAGCGCATGAACGTCCGCCGTGATCAATCCCAAGTCCTCGGCAATAAAGGGTAGTCCTCCTAACTCTTTTTCCACCGTGTTGAAGAAATCGGCGCCCGGACCTGGCACCCACTGGCCAGACTGGGCCGTAGGTGATCCAGCCGGAACATGCCATGCCGCTGCAAAGGCGCGGAAGTGATCGAGACGAATCACATCCACGTGCGCGAGCAGCGCGCGCAAACGATCGATGCACCAACGATAGCCAGTTTCTCGCAGCCTGTCCCAGTTGTAGACTGGGTTACCCCAGAGCTGACCCTGCGCGCTGAAATAATCCGGGGGTACGCCCGCCAAAAACTGCGGCCTTCGTTGGTCGTCCAATAGGAATAGGCCCGAGTTGGCCCAAACGTCACTCGAGTCTGGAGAAACAAAGAAGGGCAGGTCGCCGATCAGGCGCACTCCTTTAGCTCTGGCATGTTTCTTAAGCCGCTCCCCCTGGCGAAACAATAGGAATTGAGCAAAACGAACTTGATCAACTTGACTGGCGAGCTCACGGCGAACCTGTGCCAAAGCTTTCGGCACGCGCTGAATTAACTCCGTGGGCCACTCGAGGTAGTAAGCGCCATTGTACCGGATCTTCAGCGCTCGAAAGAGCGCGTAATCCTCCAACCAGTCCCTTTGCTCGTGGCAGAACTGTTCAAATGTCACGCGTAGCTCTGCGGGTCTGGCATTAGTAAAATTGGTCCAAGCTTTCTCGAGCAACCCGTGTTTAAACCGAATAATTGCGTCATAATCGACGGTGGTTCGAGAGAATGAAACTTCCGTGCAGTCACTATAGCGTAACAAGCCATCCTCGATCAGCCAATCTGGGCTGATCAGAAGGCCATTGCCGGCAAAGGATGACAACGCTTGATACGGAGAGTTGCTGTAACCTGTCGGCCCCAAGGGCAACGCCTGCCACCAGCTTTGCCCTGCTTCGTAAAGTTGATCGATCCACGCGATCGCAGCTGGTCCCACATCGCCAATGCCGTACGGCGAGGGCAACGACGTAACGTGCAGAAGCAAGCCAGAGGCACGATAGGACGATGGAAATGGAGGCAGATTCGGACGGCTGTCGTTGCTCATTAGCGCACCTCCTGTTCCTGAAGAGATGAAGCAGGCGATCCTAGCGCATCGGTCACAATTTCCTGAGCTTCCTGCACGATTGCCGCTAAATGACTTTGATCCTTAAAGCTCTCCGCATAAATCTTGTAGATATCCTCTGTGCCTGAAGGCCGAGCCGCGAACCAGCCGCTGTCGGTTACGACCTTGAGGCCGCCGATCGGAGCGCCATTGCCTGGAGCTGAGGTCAGTTTGGCTGTGATCGGCTCGCCGGCCAGGGTGTCATTTGCAATCGCATCAGGCGACAGCTTTTGCAGCCGCGCCTTCTGATCTGGCGTCGCTGGCGCATCGATGCGGGTGTAGTACGGCGCACCGAACTCAGTTGTTAGTTCTTGATATAACTCGCCCGGATCCTTGTTGGTGCGTGCCGTGATTTCCGCTGCTAGCAAGTCCATGATTGGGCCGTCCTTGTCTGTCGTCCAGACGGCACCGTCCTTCCTGAGGAAGCTTGCTCCAGCGCTTTCCTCTCCGCCAAAACAGAGTGAGCCATTAAACAACCCTGGCACAAACCACTTGAAGCCTACCGGCACTTCACAAAGCGAGCGCCCCAGTTTGTTCACTACACGATCAATCATGCTGCTACTGACCAAGGTCTTACCGACCGCGACGTGAGTTTGCCAGTTAGGCCGATGTGTCAACAGATAGCGTATGGCCACAGCGAGGTAGTGATTGGGACTCATCAACCCAGAGGAAGGTGTAACGATGCCGTGGCGGTCGGAGTCTGGATCATTGGCGAAGGCCACGTCATAACGATCCTTAAGCTCCACGAGACGCGCCATCGCATACGGACTCGATGGATCCATACGAATCTGACCATCGTGATCGACAGTCATGAACGAAAAAGTGGGGTCGATCGTCGAGTTCGCGACAGCGATGTTCAGGTTATAGACGGAGTTGATTGGCTCCCAATACGCTTCGGCCGCACCGCCAAGTGGGTCTACACCCAACTTTAGGCCAGCGCTGCGGATGGCGTCCATGTCGATGACGTTTTTCAAATCCTCGACATAAGGCACCACGAAATCTTCCTGGTGCGTTGTGTCAGCTTTGATCGCCGCGGCAAATGGCACGCGTTTGATGCCAGTCCTGTTGCGTAACAGCTCGTTGGCATGGCGCTCGACCCATCGTGTTACATCGGTGTCAGCCGGACCCCCATTGGGCGGGTTGTACTTGAAGCCACCGTCCGCCGGCGGGTTGTGCGAAGGCGTGATGACAATTCCGTCGGCGAGGTGCTCTTTACGATTCCGGTTATAAACGAGGATAGCTCGCGAGATGACTGGCGTCGGAGTGAAGCCATCATCTCTTTGGATGATAGTCTCCACGTTATTGCCGGCCAGCACTTCCAGTGCGGTGCGCTGAGCCGGTCCGGACACGGCATGCGTGTCCTTACCCATGTGAAGCGGGCCATCGTACCCCTGGCTGCGCCGGTAATCACAAATGGCCTGAGTGATCGCCAGAATGTGTGCTTCGGTAAATGATCCGTTTAACGGGGAACCTCGATGTCCGCTGGTGCCGAAGCTTACCAACTGGTTCTTGTTTCCTAAGTCCGGACGGCGCTCATAATACTCCCGTTCAAGCCGACTCGGATCTATCAGTAACTCTCTTGGAGCTGGCTTGCCCGCAAGTGGGGAAATTGGCATGTAAATCAATCCTCCCTCTCACCCCGGACTATTAGGACACGGGGCACGCCGTTGCGTTCCAGATCTCGCTTGCATATTCGGCAATTGTTCGGTCGCTGGAGAATTTTCCTGAACCTGCCACATTTAAGATCGCCTTACGAGACCACTCCGCCGAGTCGGCGTAGAGGTCGCATAGCCGCTGGTCTGCTTCTAGATAAGACTTCAGATCCGCCAAATGCATGTAGTAATCGCCGCGGGTCAAAAGTGCGTCCCGCAATGGAGCAAAAATGCCCGGCTCGTTGCGGCTGAAATAATCGGAGAAGATCATGTCCAACGCGCCGCGGGTCTCGGGGTCATTGTCATAATGCCATTGCGGCTTGTACCAGCCGCGGCTGTTCGCCACTTGTTCCGCCGTCAAGCCGAACAGGAAGAAATTTTCTTCGCCTGCTTCTTCTGCCATCTCGATGGTCGCACCGTCACGCGTGCCGATCGTCAACGCCCCGTTCATCATGAACTTCATGTTGCTCGTGCCACTGGCTTCATAACCGGCAGTCGAAATCTGATTGGAAACATCGGCTGCAGGAATCAGCCGCTCTGCCATCGAAACACAGTAGTCAGGCAGGAATAGAACCTTCAGCCGTCCTCGGACGATCGGATCCTCATCGATAATACCGGCGAGATTGTTGATAAGCTTGAGAATTACCTTGGCCAGCTGATAAGCTGGCGCCGCCTTGCCGGCGAAGAAGAAGGTTCGCGGCGTTACCTCAGAATTCGGATTCTTGCGCAGCCGATCATAAAACACCACGATCCGAAGGGCGTTCAGCAGTTGCCGCTTGTATTCATGTATGCGTTTGATCTGACAATCGAAGATACTATCCGGGTCTACCTTCCCACCGGTAGTTCGTGTGAACCAGTCGATAAAATGCAGCTTCGCCTGGCGTTTAGCCTTTAGAAAAGCCTGACGTAACGCCTGGTCGCCAGCCAATGGTTTGAGCTTTTTCAACTGGCTGAGATCGGTCACCCAGCCTTCACCGATGGCTTCGGTAATCGTTTGCGATAGCGTAGGATTTGACATCAGCAGCCACCGCCGCGGCGTAACCCCATTGGTTTTGTTGCTGAAACGCTGAGGAAACATTTCAGCCAGGTCCTTAACCGTCATTGTGCGCAGCAATTGAGAATGGATAGCCGCTACACCGTTCGTGCTATGCGAGCCGACGATGGCAAGGTTGGCCATGCGAATTTTGCGCTCGGCACCTTCTTCCACAAGGCTTACGCGCTGAACACGTCCCTCATCTTTGGGAAAGCGTCTTCGGACGTCGTCAATGAGCCGGCGATTTATTTCGTAAATAATCTCCAGGTGACGGGGCAGCATCCGCTCAAACCAGATCACCGGCCATTTCTCAAGAGCTTCCGGCAGAAGCGTGTGATTAGTATATGCCAAAGTCCTTTGGGTAAGGTCCCAAGCGTCGTCCCAACCTAGATGTGCTTCATCAAGCAAAATCCGCATCAACTCCGGCACCGCCATCGTCGGGTGCGTATCGTTGAGCTGAATAGCAACCTTGTCGGGTAGTGTGCGCCAGTCGGTGTTGGTCTTGCGGAAGCGACGGACGAGGTCCGCCAGTGAACTAGCGACGAGAAAATACTCCTGCACAAAGCGCAGTCCTTGTCCCTTGGCCGTATGGTCGTCGGGATAAAGGACCCGAGTCAGCGATTCGGCCTGGAGCGTTTCGGCTAGCGCTCCGACAAAATCCCCGCTGCTGAATTCTTGAAAATTAAAATAATCGGATGCCGCTGCTTCCCAGAGTCGAAGGGTATTGATAGTCTTGCCACCATAACCCACCACGGGCCGATCGAACGGGACGCCGATCAGACTGGATGGCTGGCCGAGGATAGCGCGTAAACTTCCGCCACTTAGCTTGAACGAGCAGTTGAGTGGCACTTCTACTGTCTCATTTTGACGAGAGACCTCCCAAGGGTCAGGACGACGTAGCCAGTTGTCTGGAACTTCGTGTTGCCAGCCGTCCTGGATGGTTTGCTTGAACATACCGTATTGATAACGGAGGCCATAACCCATGGCCGGAATTTCCATCGTAGCCATCGAATCGAGAAAGCAGGCTGCCAGGCGCCCAAGCCCTCCGTTGCCCAACCCAGCGTCGGGCTCCTGCTCCAGTAACTCGTACCAATCGAGCTTTTTCTCCTGAACGACTTCTTTGATATTGTCATCAAGAAGGAGGTTCGTAACATTGTTAGCCAGCGAACGACCGATGAGGAATTCCATCGAAAGGTAGTAAACACGCTTGGGATCCTTGCGATCATAGGTTTCCTCTGTTCGAATCCATCGTTGCGAGAGAACATCACGCACAGAGCGCGCGATGGCTTCAAAACGTTCCCGGGCACCGATCGTAGCAGCATCCATAACGTTGTCGAAGACGAGGTGGCGCTCATAAAGCGCGTCGTTCGTTCCCGTGAACTGAACCGGTCCGCAACCGTACTGCTCAATAAGTTTCGATAGCTCGTTGGATCCTGTTGGTCTTGCGGAAACGAGCCTGCTTTCTGTTTGTGTTTCTACCAAAGTGTATGCTCCTTCGTCGCGCCTTCCCATCGGCCCACCAGAACTTAGCGCACCCATTTCCTATTTATGAGATGGGTTCTATGATCGTTTCGAGGCGGACGCTGTTACCTTCGCGACCAGATGCTTGGTGACCGGTTGCTCGCTCTGCGTGCTGATATCGGCGATACCGCAGAGAACGTTCAGTTCCGGCATGTAGCCAGCGGAGCACCCACGCGGAATCTCGTAGCGGACGGCGCGATACCCGTAAACGGTCCGCGTCGTGCCGTCTCTGGAAAAACTGGTGATGTCGATGAGGTCGAACTCATCGAGCCCGCGCTCCTTCATATCGTCTTCGTTCATGAACAGGACTGTTCGCAGTCCCTTGAGTCCCCGATAGCGGTCGTCGTTCGAGTAGATCGTTGTGTTGAATTGGTC
>Ga0193713_1000322_pt1 | contig 16193 bp, 9 predicted proteins | sample H3a2metaG_FD_143054 | JGI IMG/M metagenome (GOLD analysis project Ga0193713, IMG submission 143054) | Soil microbial communities from a riparian zone of the East river system, Colorado, United States - H3a2 | ecosystem: Environmental > Terrestrial > Soil > Riparian zone | place: USA: East River... | reverse complement strand
GTCCGCCAGCGACTCGGTGGCGCCGTCCAGTTGCGTGTGCACCACGGCCAGGTCCTCGAGGATCTGCTGCACCTGGGCACGGGCTTCCGCCACCCGGGCGACGTAGTCGTCGAACAGCTGCTGGCGGGTGGCCCTCGCCGTGGCAATGACGCCTTGCCGGCGGTCGAACACTGGCAGTTCGACGCCGATGGCCCAGCCCCTGGTCTTGATGTCGCTGGTGTCGTTGGCCTTGTTGACGCTCAGGTTGATCTTGGGAAACTGCGACAGCACGGCCGAACGCAGCGTCGATTCCTGGCTCTGGTATCCCAGTGTCAGGGCCACCAGATCCAGTCGGCGCGTTTCCAGTCCGGCCAGCAGCCGCGATCCGGCCTCGGCATCGGTCGCGAGCGTGGGAAAGGTCTCCGGCAACTTGATCTGCAGTGGGGCGTCCGCGGGCAGCCCCAGGGCGAGATTCAGCGCGAGGCGATCGGCCACCAGGCTCTGCTCAAGCGCCAACCGGGCGTCGCGGGTTTGGCTGTACAGATCGGTGGCGGCCGTCAGATCCGCAGCCACCTTCAGTCCGTGATCAAAGGACTCGCGAATCACGGCGACGTTCCCGGCCAGGCCCTCTTCTATGTCCTTTTCCAGGGGCAGCCGCTCCTGCATGGACGCAATGCGGAAGGCCCGCAGCCGGGCATCCTGCGCCACCTGCCACTCCAGCCAGGCAATCTGCAGATCAACGCTGCGGGCATTGGCCTTGGCCGCGGCCACGTCGTCGTGGTGCGTCAGCAGCGCCCCCAGGTCCCAGCCGAACCCCCGTGAGCGGCCTGTGACCAGCGTGGGATCGGCATTGCCATGCGGAACATCGGCGGACTGGCTCCATTGCGGGTTCGGGAGGATCCCCGCCTGCACGACCTGCGCCTGCGCCAGACCGCGCTGATCGCGCACCGTCCGCAACTGCGGGCTGACGATCGCGACCATGATCGCAATCTCATCGGGGGTAAATCCGCCTTCACCGTCGATCCGCACGGACCTGATAAGCGGGTGATCGAACCGTTCAGCGGCGATCTTGACCGATTCGATGGGCCGGGGCTGCAGCGCCTCCTCTACCGTCCTGGAATTCAGGGGCATGCTCCGATAGACGGAGCAGCCTCCGAGCAGACCCGGGAGTGCGGCAACCAGGCAGCACAGGCACGCACGGACCCAGGTCAGGTCGTGTGAAGAGTGGCTGTTCAGTGCGGTCATTGACGGCCCAACATTGCATTACTGGCCCACCACCACTATACCGAAACTCTCCGGGATCATCGGTGACCGCGGCTCCGGTTGCGCCTGGGTTGCGGGCGGTGGTGCACCGAATCGGGCAAACGGCAGGTAGATCCGTCCGTCTTTGTTGTCCAGCGCAATCGTTCGCGCGCCCGGCTCAGTGACGAGGTTCTGGAGCACCCTGTACCGATCGGGCCCATCCTCGTGGATCACTGTCAGGGTCCCGTCGCGGTTGGACACGAAGATCAGGCTGCGGCCACCATCAAATGCCGCGCCATCCGGATCGGCACCAATGGGCAGCGTGGCCACCACGGCACCAGTGTCGGCATTCAGGGCGATGAGCCGCCGATTGCCGCAGGCGACAAACAGCCGATGATGGCCGGCATCGTAGGCAATCCCCGTGGGTCCTTCACCAGGCGCAACAGACCACTTGGCCATGGGCTTCAGCGTGTGCGTATCAAAGACGTGCACCGCGCTCTGGTCCTCGTCATTCACGAACGCGCGGCCGCGCCCGTCGAAGGCGAGCTGTTCAAGCTTGCTGCCCGGCAGACTCACGCTCCCGACGATCGCGCCCGTATCAGGGGCAATGACCGTGAGGTCGCTGGTGGCGCCGCCATTAACGACATAGACGTGCCGGGTCTCAGGATCGTATTCGATGGCATCCGGCTTGACACCCGTGTACCGGATTACCATCAATGGACGGAGCGTGGGCAGATCGAACATCGTCACGGTGCGATCGGCCCCATTGCTCGTGAAGCCGTGATGGTATTCCGCTGCCAGCGCAATGCCGTGCACGCCGGGGGTATCCGGGATCTGGCCGATCACTTTGCCGGTGGCCGTGTTCAAGACTTCAACGCGGCTGCGATGAGCGATATACAGCCGCTGCGTCTCGTCATCGACGCGCAGGAAATCGTAGCCGTCATCCTGGCCGCCGACGGCGATGCGCTCCAGGACCCGATAGGGGCCGTCAACCCCGCCGGCCACTCCCAGGCCCGCCGCGCCAGCGCACGCCAGCACGACCCAGGCTCGGATAGGTGCATGAGCCTTCACGATCCACCTCCAGGCATCTGCCATGACTCCCTCGCACTGCACACGCTACAGCGCAAACCTGACGCGACCATGAAGGCTTTCTGAACGAGATTTCAGGTGCTCGCAGGACCGCGATGCTCTTCGTATACTGTGAGCCGCGGATTTTCCCGGCGAATCGAGCGCACGGAACCCGCCGTCACGGAGATGAGCGCATGAAGATTCTCGTTGTCGAGGACCAGACGCGCCTGGCTCATCTGGTCAAGCAGGGCCTGACCGAGCGGGCCTACACCGTCACCGCCGTGCGCACCTGCGCACAGGCGCGCGATGCGCTCTGTGAAGACAATTTCGATCTGATCATCCTCGATCTTGGACTTCCGGATGGCGACGGGCTCGATCTGCTGCGTGAATGGCGCCGGTCCGGATTCAAGGAGCCCGTGCTGATACTGAGCGCCCGCGACGGCGTGCAGGACCGGATCAAGGGGCTCGACCTCGGTGCCGATGACTACCTGCCCAAGCCCTTCAGCCTCGAGGAGTTGCTGGCCCGGGTACGCTCGCAACTGCGCCGGCAATCGGATGTCAAGGAAACCGTGCTGGAATGCCGGGGCATACGGCTGGACCTGCTGCATCACACCACGCAGGTTCACGGCCAGCAGGTGGACCTCACTCGCAGGGAATTTGCCCTGCTGGAAATTTTCATGCAGAGCCCGGGTAGAATCCTCACGCGAACCTTTATCTCTGAGAAGATCTGGGCCTCGCACTACGAGGTCGACACCAACCTCCTCGATGTTTACATGAGCCGGCTGCGCACCAAGCTGGAGACCACCGCCGACAAACCGCTGTTCAAGACGGTGCGCGGCGTGGGTTACCAGCTGCTGTGAGATCCATCAGTACCCGGTTGGCGGTGTGGTACGCATCCGCGGCGACCCTGACGCTGGCCTGCCTGTTCGTGGTCGGCTATCAGTTGCTGCAGACCTACCTGATCCATGGCCTGGACCTGCTCAACTCCGCGGAGTTCGAGCAGATCAAGGCGCACATGGGGAGCGACTACATGACCCAGAACAAACGGGTCATAGACGAACGCATCCGTGAGACGACCGAATTTTCCTCGGTGTTGTTTTACATCGAAATCGACAGCCCACAGCGGGGAACGGTTTTTTCCTCGCGCAACCTGCAGGGCCTGGCGATTCCGGATATACCCGGTCAGCACCGCTACAATGCCGAAGTCCCCCGCATCGGGGAATTGCGCGTCGCGGAGTTCGTACTGCCTTTTCTGGACATCACCATCGCCACGCCGCTGAGTCCGGTGCGCAAGGTGATGGAAGGGTATGTGGAGGTGTGTGCCTGGCTGCTGGCGGCGCTGCTCGGCGCAAGCGTCTTGATCGGTTTCGGCCTGAGCCGCCTGGCGTTGCGCCCGATGCGGCTCATGCGCGAGGCCGCCAACCGCATTCGTTCGGACAATCTCAGCGAACGCATCCCCGTCATGCAGGTCCAGGACGAAGTATCCGATCTGGCGCGGTTGCTCAACCAGATGTTCGACCGCCTGGAGTCTGCCTTCAACCAGGTTCGCAATTTCACCGCCGAGGCCTCGCACGAGCTGAAGACTCCGTTGTCCCTGGTGCGGCTGCAGGCCGAGAAGCTCCTGGTGGGCGGAAACCTGTCAGCGCCGAATGAGGAGGCGGTGCAGATGCAGCTCGAAGAGCTGGCGCGCGTCAATCAGATCATCGATGAGATGCTGTTTCTGTCGCGGGCCGAAGCCCGGGCGATCACCTTGCAGTGCAAGCCCAACGATCCAGAGCGCTTTCTCAAGAATTTTACCCTCGATGCGCGGGTACTGGCAGAGCACGGTGGACAGAAATTCCTGGCCCTGCACGCAGGGACCGGCAGCGTCTCGTTTGACGAAAAACGGATCCGGCAGGTGCTGCTGAACCTCCTCGCCAATGCACTTGCGGTTTCACCGCCCGACGGCGTGGTGACAGTGCGCTCACAGCTGAGCGAAACCGCGTGGCGCCTCGCCGTGGAAGACCAGGGCCCGGGGCTACCCGCGGATCAACATGAGCGGATCTTCAATCGCTTTGTACGCGTCAATCCACGCGACACGGACGGCAGCGGCAGCGGCCTGGGCCTGGCCATCTGCCGAAGCATCATCATGCTGCACCATGGCCACATCGTGGCCGAGAGCGGTGCCGGAGGGCGTGGCCTGAGTGTGGTCTTCACAATTCCCGTGACACCTGCCGCGGCGACTGTGGAATTGGGCGGCTCGCGCCAAGGCAACCGGTGACAGCTCAAACCGCCCTTCAGCCGGCACAACCTACGTGGGAACAACCTGTTGAGGCTCCACAGCCAGCTGGGCGACACGTCCACTCAGCCAGGCGCTTACAAAGGCGATCGCAGCGGCAATAGAGAGCCAGGCACCGGGCATGGCGCGATTGCCGGTGGAGTGGATCAAATAGGTTGCTATGAGCGGTGTCGAGCCACCGATCGTGGTCGCCAGACTGTAGGCTACCGAGAACCCTGCCGTCCGTACATGGGCGGGCACGATCTCAGTGAGGTGCACCACCATGGCGCCGTTGTATCCGGCATACAGGAACGAGAGCCAGAGCTCTACGGCCAGTAGCCTCGCGAATGAAGGCTGGGCCACGAGCCAGGACATCGCTGGATAAGCCGTGATTACTGCGAGTGCCGCGAACACCAGCAGTAGCGGCCGGCGTCCCGTGCGATCGGAGAGGGCGCCCATGAGCGGAAGCCACATTAGGTTCGATACGCCTACGCAAAGCGTGACCAATAGCGCGTCGCTGTCGGCGAGGTGCAGAATGCTCCGGCCATAGGTCGGCGTATAGGCGGTAATCGTATAGAACGACACCGTAGTCATGAGCACCATTGCGACGCCGAGCAGGATGATCCGCCAATACGTCAACAAGCCCCGGTAAATTTCCGCCGGACTCGGGTGGCGCGCGCGCGCGGCAAATTCCGGCGTCTCCTGCAGGCTGCGTCGTATCATGAAAACGAAAGGGATGATCAGGCAACCAATGATCAGCGGGATCCGCCAACCCCAGGCCGCCAGCGCGTCCGGGGGCATCCACGCTGACAGTGCATAACCCAGGAGTCCCGCGAAGGCCACCGCGACCTGCTGGCTCCCGGACTGCCAAGATACGTAGAAGCCCTTGTGGCCCGGCGTAGCCATTTCGGACAGGTACACCGAGACTCCGCCCAACTCGACGCCGGCCGAAAACCCCTGGCAGAGTCGCCCCAGCACAACCAGGATCGGCGCGAACAGCCCGATTGTCTGATAGCCAGGCACCAGCGCTATCGTCAGTGTGCCGACGGACATGAGGGCCAGCGTCACAAGCAGCCCTTTGCGCCTGCCAATGTGGTCAATGTACGCGCCGAGGAATATGGCGCCCAGCGGTCGAACGAGGAATCCGACCGCAAACGTGGTCAGGGAAAACATGAGCGCCGCAAATTCGCTGCTCGCCGGAAAGTAGGCACGCCCAATGGCCGCGCTAAAATAGCCGAAGACCATAAAATCGTACATTTCGAGGAAGTTTCCGCTCGCGACGCGGAATACCGTCCTGGCCATGCGAAGCCGTTGCTGCCAGGGCTCAGCCAAGGGCGCAGGCCTTCCCGCGCAAGGCGGCGGCGTTGGCTGCCCCCTCGCCCCGACGCGTCCCCTCCCGGGGGGAGCGCAAGGGGAAGCGCAGGGGCTGCTGGGTGCACTGCGGACTGCGACTTCGCGCCGCAAGCGTGGCCCGCAGCGGGCCAACGAGGGCCTTCGGCGTCCTCGCGTTGACGTCGGGCAATACGCGCGCGGTCGCAGTCGGCGCGCCCGTCCGGTAAGTCGCGACGAACGCTTCCAGAGCTATAGCCTCGGCCCCGGGCCTGCGGGCCTGGGCCGTTGACCAAGCATAGCCGCGCTTGTGCATGGGATCCCCCGTTCGGGCCATTGTTGGGCGCTGGCCGCGCGGATCACGACTTCCGTGCAGCCAGTGGACGGATGGTGCGCGCGCCGAGCTGTCAGGAAGCTGTCAGCTTTGGCCATTCCGCGCGGAGCGCGAGCGGGAGGCGCAGCCGTGCCACCAGGCTGCGACCGGGGCACCCTCGCCCAACCGACCCACGATTATGGAAGGTGGGATCACCGCGCGATCAAGCGGCGCTGTCAATCGATGCCGGGGTCAATGTCATTGCGGACTGCGGCCATAACGCTTGCTTGGGTTGAATTGGCGCATCGGATCCGCAGACGGCAGTTCGGGTACGGTCCCGGCCGGTGAGTCTTTTGGTCACTGAAGCAACAGCGGGATCGAGCCCTCGCGAACCCGTAACCTTCCCGTGCGCCGCAGAAAAGCTCTCCGGTTGTCCGCTAACGCAACAGCGCCGTTCGTTCGAGGTGCTGGCGCTCGGGCACCCGCCGGCGCGTCCGCCGGTGTCCGTGAACACCCGCCGAGTTGACGCCCGCCCTGCCAAAGGGCGCCGCGGCAGCGCGACCAGGATATCGCTCGCGCCGCGGTGCACCCGCCGGCCATCCCGCCGGTCCCCCTGGCACGCCAGCCAGGCCGACGCGCGAGGGGGAGTGGCCCGGCCGGGTCGCCCGCTTAGAGCTTCACCTTGGCTGCGAGGTACCAGGTGCGTCCGATCACGTCGTACGTCGCGGCATCGGTCCTCAACTCGAGCGTGCCGATGAAGGGGGGGCTCTTGTTGGCGAGGTTGTTCACCCCGGCGCTGACCGTGAGCGAGTCGGAGAACGCGTAGTGGAAGTCCGCGTCGAAATAGCTGACCGCAGGCACCGGTTTCGTCGGGTCGTCCAGGTTCGCCATGGGACCGAGATAGCGCCAGCGCAACGAGGCCGTGAACGGCGAGTTCGCGTAAGTCAGGTAGCTGTTGGTCTTCCAGCGCGGATGCGAATAGAGGTTCTCGCCATCAGACGTGACGAAGGTGTCGCTGATCGCGCCCTGGTAGTCGGTGGCAGCCGTCCCGTCGGATGGAGTGACGGTGTACTTGTTGAGGTAGCTGATAATCGATCCGACTTGCAGGGAGCCGGCCTTGGCCGACATGCCCAGCGCGTCGAGCCCGAAGCGATAGTCGAGCTGGGTATCGACGCCGGCGAGCTTGAACTCGTTGTAGTTGAACAGCCCCGAGGTGAGCAGCGAGATCTGGCCCGTGGTGGCATCCCGGGTAATGCGCTGGCAGTACGGACTGGCCGCCGAGAATCCCGGGTTGGCCGTCGCACCATAGCAACTGGCGAGGATCTGCCCGGACGACAGGCTGGAGATCGCTCCGGAAATCGCTATGCTGTAGTAGTCAATCGAGATGTTCAAGCCCTGTACGGGCGTGAGCACCATGCCGATCGACCAGGACTTGGCCGTTTCCGGCTGCAGGAGGTTGTTGCCACCGGTCTGGACGGGAACCGTCACGTTGGCGCCACCGAATGAATAGATGGCTGAACCCGCCGCCGCCGACTGGGCCGCGCACAGCGCCTGAACCTGCGCACCGTTGGCGCCCGTGCGGTAGGTGCTCAGGACATCGCACGGATCCCCGCCGTTGAGGCTCTGCTGGCCAACACCGGTGCCGGCATAGAGATCGGCCAGGCTCGGGGCGCGGAAGGCAACGGAGTATCCACCGCGGAAGCGCACGCCGTCGACCACCGTCCAGGTGGCATCGGCCTTCCAGGTGCTCTTGCCCGCAAAGAGATCGTACTTCGAGAACCGGTATCCCAAGTCGAGCGATAGATCCTTCGCGAGCGCCTTGTGCTCGAGCAACGGCAGCAGCAACTCACCGAAGGCTTCCTTCGCGTTCTGGGACCCGCTCGACGGGGTGCTCGAGCCATAGGACAGGGTGTCGCCCGTGATGAACACAGAATCGGGCTGGTAGGCGAACTCGGACTGGCGATAATCCGCGCCAAATGCGAATTTCGCCTCGCCGGCAGGCACGCTGAACAGTGGTCCCTGGATCGATAATTCAACATCTTTCGCGGTCAGCAGGTCGGTGGTGTTCTCGGTCCGGCCGGCGTAGGCCAGACAGGCATCACTCACGGGCTGCATGCCGAAAGGATTGTAGCTGCATCCGCCGACGCCCTCGTTGGCCAGCACGTTGTTGATGGCGGACCGGCTGATGTCGCCGGTCGCCTGGCTGGTATAGGCACTGCGCCCGAACGAGGCATAGAGATCGTACATCAACCGGGTGCCGGGAACGTCGCCCTTCAGGCCGGCTAGCCCCTGCCAGACATCGTAGTCGTAGGTCTCGACGCGATTGCCCCACCCGAACATCAGCTTGGAGTAGCCCACCGTGGCACCGGCGGGCACGGTTCCCCCATAGGCCGAATCGATCAACGAGAGCAGCGCAGGATTTGCCTGCACATAGGGGTTGCTCACCGGGATATACAGCTCGATGCTGTTGTTGGTCTTGGTGCTGCCCGGGCTGGTGGCATCCAGCGCACCGGAATGCGAGAAATTGAATTGGCCGTAGGCGGTCACGTGGTCGGTAAGCCGGTAGTCCACACTGCCGAGTGCGTTGTACTTGGTCAGCGGCACCTGCACGGCGAAGTAATTTCCCAGCACCACGCCCGCCTGCGTGCAGCTGGGCGAGAGCTGTGCCCCCAGTACGCTACCTACGCCCTTGTAGTTCTGCGCGCACCCGAGCGAACCGGGCACGACGGTCGTGAAGATCGTGCCATCAGTGTTCACGCCGATAGCCCCCAGGTACGGGCCACTACCCGGGTAGGGCGTGGTCCCGGCATAGCCGGCAAGGATGCCGTTGACGGCCGCAATCGTCGGCGCGGTCGCGCCGGTGCCAAAGCCGCCCTTGTAGATCATCCCTTCGGGCGGGCGGCCGAGGAACCGCACCGAGGGCTGCGTGAAGAAGGGCCGTTGCGAACCCATCACCTCGTCGCGCTTGGCGTACTCGAACGCCAACATGATGTTGCCGCGGTCGTCGGCGAGCTTGCCGCCGACGATGCCGCTGACCTGCGTGGTCCCGCCATCGCCGTACGTGCTTGCACCGTGCTGGACATCCAGCTCGACTCCGGAGAAATGCTGCTTCAGCTTGAAGTTGACGACACCGGCGACGGCGTCCGAGCCATAGGTAGCCGAGGCGCCCCCGGTGATCACCTCGGCGCTATCGATCAGCGCCATGGGTATGGTGTTGAGGTCGATGGCGCCGTCTGGCGTTGACGGCATGAGCCGGCGTCCGTCCATCAGCACCAGCGAGCGATTGCGACCGATGCCACGCAGGTCGCTGAAAGAGGCGCCGCCGCCGAAGCCGACGCTGCCCTGCACGTCACCGACCTCGGCCGCGCCCTGTGCGGCCTCGAACTGCGGCATTTGACCAATCACGCGATCGAGCGACGGTTGGCCGGCCGCGGCGATGGCCGAGCTGCTGAGCGTGGCAATCGGGCTTTCGGCGTTGTAGTCGCGGCGCGAGATCCGCGATCCGGTCACTATAATTTCCTCAGGTACCTCGGACGTTCCTGCGGCCGTGGTGGCAGGCGTACCCGGATCAGCAGCCCACGCCGCCGGGGTTCCCGCTGTAATGCCCAGCAGGAAGGCAATAATGCCAGTGATCCTGGCGTTCTGGCGGTGCGCTGCCCGGCAGGCGTCCGAATCAATGTGGCGTCGCGTGTTCATGGTCGTCCCCCAATCCGATTTATTTGGCGTCCGGTGCCCGAGAGTGTTAGTCCTGGGCGCCAGCGTGACGATCCTGCGCGCGGGCAGCTTTCAGGAAGCTGTCATGGGCCTGGGGGCGGTCGTTCGGGCAGCGCCAGCCGCACGCGCAGGCCACGGCTTCCGTCACCGACTGCGCTGGCCAGGTGCAGGCTCGCATCCATCGACGCGACGAGGGAACCTACTATTGCGAGGCCGAGCCCACTGCCGACGCGGTCCTGATCGCGCTTGAGTCGGTAGAAGCGCGTGAAGACTTTCTCATGTTCGGCAGTCGGGATGCCAGGCCCATCGTCCTCCACTTCAATGATAGGTGCCCCGTCTGCAACGAACAGGCGCACGACCACATGCCCACCTGGCGCGTTGTAGCGAATGCCATTGTCAATCAGGTTTGAAAGGATCTCCCGCAGCGTAATCGGATCGAGGCGCGCCAGGCATGGGGTCGAGGCCGCCTCGTAGTGCAGGCCAACCCCGGCCTGGGTCGCCTGCGGGAGGTGCTCTTCCGCGACCTCCTGAACGAGTGTGCGTAGGTCGATCGGACCAGCGTCGCTCTCGGCTGCGACTCCTCCCTCCGCCTTGGCTAGCTTGAGCAGTTGGATCAGCAATCGTTGCAGCCTGTCTGCCGCCCCGCTGATGTCCGCGAGCGAGGATCTTGCCGCGTGCGACTGGGGTATCAGGTCTCCGAGCACCGATATATGTGTCTGCAGGATCGTCAACGGTGTGCGCATCTGATGGGAAGCATCAGCGGTAAAGCGGCTCATCGCCTGCTGCAGCCGCTCAGCCTCCAGAGAGCGGGCACGCAGCGCTACCAGCGCCTGCGCCATGCTCCCCAACTCGTCCGGGCTGCCCAGGGACGGTACGGGCTCGTCGTATTCCCCCCGACTCAGACGCGCGATCGTGCGAGTCAGCAAGCTCATGGGGCGCGCGAATCGCCGCTGCACGAGCACGACGGCGAAGGCCCCGAACGCGACCACGGCCGTCAAGTCGAATCCGGCAATCATCAGGATACGCGACGAGGTTGCACGCAGCGATTCGGCGCGCCGTGTCGCCTCGACCTGTGCCTGCCGCGCAATCGCGAGTATGGATTCGAAGGGGCCGTCGCACAGGGCGGTCCATCGATCGCCAGCGATCGCGGGAAGGTGCGAGCTTCCAAGTTGGCCGACGATCCGGTCGATCGCTTCCTGGGCCCGGTACGTCTGGTCGTGAGCCCGCACAGTCAGGCCCAGCAGATCTGAAGACGCTCCCGGCCGGCCGAGGAATTCGTCCAGTGATCGCCATTCAGCGGCATAGACCGCACGATTGGCGATCCAGGAGTCATGCAACGTCGGATCCAGGGGCTCATTGGCGGCGACGCTCGGGCGAAGCATCGAGCATTGCAAACCGTACCGGTCACGGATCGCCCAGGCGAACTGCCTGACCTGCACGTACTCCGCAATCTGGGCATCGCCAATCCGCACGGCGTTACCTAGCGCGGACGACGCGGCGCCCAGGCTGTCCATCATTTGGTGGATTGCCTCGCGCCAGCCGTCAATGGCATGCAGGCTGCGCTGCCGTCGGGGTATCGCCGCTTGCCGCGTGACCTCGGCCTGCAGCTCCACCACCCTGTGCCATGTGGACTGTATGGCCAGCGCCAGCTGCACGTTGCCGTCGATTTCCGTGGTGCGCAGCGCGCCGAGCGCCACCGCTACTGCCTGCGATGCTTCATTGTAGGTGTGGCGTATGACCGGCAGAGGATCGTCCTCGGCAAGCAAAGCAGTACTGTCCAGCGGTACCTGAGCCCGAACGCTGACCAGCGCATTGAAGAGTGTTTTGTCGGTATCGGCCAGGCGGGCAATCCGGCCGGCCGTCGAAAAATTGTTCCATGCCCTCGCAGCAAGAATCGAGACAGCAATCAGCAGGCCGGACATCAGGATGCCCAACGACGCGATCATGAAGCGCTTGATGGAGGACCGGAACACGTGCCAGGTCGGGGTCCGGCCGATCAGGACGGGTCGAGCATGTAACCGAGGCCACGCATCGTCCTGATCGGCGGGCCGTCAGGCTCGAGTTGGCGGCGCAGCCGTGCGATATGCACCTCCAGCGCATTTGGAGCCACTTCGTCGTCGTAGCTGAATACTTCCGCCAGAAGCGTCTTCTTCGAAACCACTTCGCGCGCCCTGGCGCTCAGGCATTCAAGTACCGCCCATTCCCGAGGCCGAAGGTGCAAGGCCCGCCCGGATAGGTCGGCTGTCGCATGCGTGCGATCTACCGTGAGGGTCCCCAGAGCAATGACCGGATTCGGGTCGCCGTGTTCTCGCCGCAGGAGCGCGCGCACGCGGGCGCCCAGTTCGCTGGCATTGAACGGCTTCAGCAGGTAGTCGTCCGCCCCCAGATCCAAGCCGCGGACCCGGTCGGTTACCTGGTCACGCGCCGTAAGCACCAGAATCGGCGTTCGACAACCGCGCCCACGCAGCTTGCGGATTACTTCGAAGCCGGAGATCCCCGGCAAGCCGATGTCTACGATGAAAAGACTGCAGGGCTCGGCGCCAGCGCACTGGAGTGCGGTCTCACCATCGGGGGCCCAATCGGCAGCATGCCCGGCGGACTTGAGCAATGCCATAACCCCGCGGGACAAGGCCGGGTCATCTTCAACTACGAAAATGCGAGCCAACCCCCCTCCTCAGCCGCTTGCCTGGCACCATCGTTTCGCCCAGGCCCGCCCGACTCGGCCGGAATTTCCGCCCCGCATCTTGATCTGTCAAGTAACCCGTGTTTGGGCACCCTGCGGGCGGCGGCCAATCAAGCTAACACACCCGATACTGGTACCGGCTCCTGCATCCTCTCGCGTCGGACTGGGATTCTCCGCGGGAATCAAGCCAATTACAGTCTGAATGACGCCGACAGGTACACCAGCCTGCCGATCGCGCCGTACGTAGAAACGTCCGTATTATTTTCTGCGCGCCAAGCGGTGGCACCCGCGGCAGCGCCGGCGCTGGGATTGATGTTGGTCGAAACGGGCGGCATTTTATCGAATACATTGTTGACGCCAACTGTCAGGGTGAATCCCCCGGCTTTGCCGCTATCTGTCGATGTGCTGTAGCCAAGGCGCAGATCCCAGGCGCTGAATGCCCCGACACTGCCCGGAAAGAAGGTGGTCTGCCCGGGCATGTGGGAGTTCAGATCATAGCTCAACCCACCGGTGCCAATGTCAGTTACGGCGCCGATAAATGAGTGCGCAAGACCCGCATCCCAGTGTCCCTTGGTCCAGTCGAACGTTGTATAGGCTCTGAAGCGCGGGAGAGTGCCCTGAGCGCCGCCGCCCTGCGTAGTCGTGCCAGCAAATTCATAGATCGGCTGACCGGGAATGGCCTGGAATTTGTAGCTCAGCAAGAACGCGGCCTGGGTTGCGAAACTGAAAGTGCCTGAGTGTTCGGTCGGCGTGTAGTAGTTCAGATTGACGTTCAGGCTGCGGATCTTGATCTCTCCCAGATTGGTGAACCGATCGATCATGTAGAGATTCGGATAGTTACCACCCACCACATTGGCCGGGTTGGTCACGTAAGCCAGCACGTCACCAGGATTGGTGAAGCCAACGGCGCCCGGTGCTCCTGGAAAGGCAATCGTCGCGATATTTCCAAAGAACCGCGATGCGGCGCCATTGGCGTTCACATCCAGCAGAATATTGTTGAAGCCGATGCCAGCGGGCTGTCCCGTCTCCTTGACCGCCGAATATTCAAGATCGACCGTCAGGCGTGGCACAAAACTCGGCTTGAACAACAGACCGAGTGAGGCTGAGTCGGATTTTGCGGGTTTTAGATTGGGGTTGTTGCCATCCTCTACCTGCGTTGTGCCGGCTATGCCGGTCGGGAACGCATTCGTGATGATGGCGGCGCCGCCCTGGCGTATGTTGAGCGGCCCCGATTCGGCGTATAGTGATGGCGCCGTAAACGATTTGGCGAAATTTCCGCGCACCGTGATCTGCCCGGCAACCGGCTGCCATCGGAAACCAATCTTGGGCACGCTGGAGTCGCCAGCATCGCTGTAATGCTCGTGCCGGACGGCGCCGATCAGATCGAATTTGGCGAATCCCGGAATGTTCCAGCTATTGCTGGTGATCGGCACGCGCAGCTCCAGATATTGGGAAGCAATGGTGCGCGAGGCGGCGAAGGGATCGGCGCCGAGGCCGCCGGTGTACAGGCTTTGCGGCGCGCCTGCCAGGGTTCCCCCCACATGTACCCAGCCATTGGGATCCGGTGCACCGGAGAGCGTCTCCTTGCGCCATGCGGCCCCCAAGGCAAAACCTGGGCTACCCGCGGGCAGGCTCCCGAGAGTTCCAGTGATCTGGGCATCAGCGGATTCGAGCTGGCTCTTGCCATGGATCAGCTCATTGGCAAGCACATTATTGAGCGCGCCGGGCGTGACCCCCGCTGCTATCGCGAAGGGGTTGAGGCCAGGCTGCAGTATAGTCGGCGGGCCCGTGGGTGAAGACAGGGCATTCAGCAGGCTGTAGGCTCCGCCCGGAGTCGCGACACCCGCCGAGTCATAGCCTCCGTTTACCGCCAGCGCCAGATTGGGGGCGAAGATGACATTGCGAATAATCTGGTCCAGCGTGTTTTCGCTGTGCGTATAAGCAAGTTCCCAGTTCCAGCCCTTGCCGAACGGAGTCAGCTTGCCCTTGACGCCGAGGGTCCCACGCAGGCTGTCTTCAGTTGTTGTGTAGGTCTTGGGGTTGAGCGTGCTGCCAAAGACAACCGATTGACTGACGGTCACTGGATTGAAGGCTGATCCAGCCAGCGCGGTCACCGAAGCGGTTTGCGGTGCAAAGCGTGTGAAGTTGTCATTCTTGGCATATTCAACATCGCCAAACAGTTCAACACGACGATCGCCCGTCAGATCACTGTTGAGACTGAGCGCCACTGATTTCTGCTGCTGTTGAAGCAGCAACGTGCCGAACTGTGAGAGATCATAGGTTCCACCCACACCCGTGCCTGGCGCGGTCGCAGTTGTAGGCCCGGCATTGGTGTATTGACTATTGGTCGCGGCACTCGCCGACGCGCCGGGCGTGGGTGCGGTCAGGCCGGGATTGAGATAGAAATCACCCAAGGCGCCCGGCACATTTTTTGAAGTGGAATAAAAGGGCGATGAAAACGGCCGCTGGTTCTGAAACAGCGGCGTCGTCTTGCTGAAACTCGCCGATACCGTGAGGTTGGTTCGATCAGCGAGCTTGAAGCCGTAGGTCGCATCCACCGACTTCTCATTGTAGCCGCCGGCAGCACCCGCATAGCGTGCACTGACCTGGCCACCTTCATAGTTTGACTTCAGGATGATATTGACGACACCCCCGATAGCATCGGAGCCATAAATGGCGGAAGCACCGTCGGTCAGCACTTCAATGCGCTCAATCGCCGCGGGCGGAATTTCCGCGACATTGACGAACACCTTGCCGTTGACACCCGAAATCGCGCTGGAGGCAACCCGCCGCCCGTTGACGAGAATCAGCGTATCGAGGTTACGCAGCTGAATCGACGAACCGCCCGCCGTGTTCTGATTGGTGTTGGCAGCATTGCTGTTGCCAGTGTTGCTGCGTCCAGCGAATGCCGGGACTTGTTTACGCAGGATCTCGAGTACGTTGGTGTTGACGCCCGCTTTGGCGATTGCATCCGCGTCGATGATCGTTACCGGAACCGCAAGGGCGTCCGGTGACACCGGGATGGCGGACCCGGTGATGACAACTTCTTCCGGCACTTCTGCGGCCTCTTGTGCCACAGCCACGGCAGCCATTGAGGCCAGAGCCAATGCGGTGGCCACGCCCGTGACAGTCGAGTAAATCCTCATGACAATTTCCCCTGAAGAATACCGGCGATCCATGACCCAACGGGCGTAGAGGGTAGCGGGGGTTCCTGTATGAAGTCTGAACTCTGCCTGAATATCCTGTCACCTTGCCTATGCAGGATTGGCCACCGGACTGACCTGCGCGCTTGCACTCCGTCACTTCCCGTCGCGATCTACGGCGGCATCCACCACCGCCAGCGCCGACATATTCACGATACGGCGGACGCTGGCGGTCGGCGTGAGGATGTGGGCCGGCAGGCCGGCGCCGAGCAGGATCGGCCCGATGGTCACGCCACCACCCGCAGCGGTCTTCAGCAGGTTGAAGCTGATGTTGGCCGCATCCAGTGACGGCATGACCAGCAGGTTCGGATCGCCCCTGAGGCGCGAGCCCGGGCGGATCTGTTCCAGGATTCGCCGGGACAGGGCCGCATCGCCGTGCATTTCACCGTCGATTTCGAGCGCCGG
>Ga0193713_1000320_pt1 | contig 16310 bp, 15 predicted proteins | sample H3a2metaG_FD_143054 | JGI IMG/M metagenome (GOLD analysis project Ga0193713, IMG submission 143054) | Soil microbial communities from a riparian zone of the East river system, Colorado, United States - H3a2 | ecosystem: Environmental > Terrestrial > Soil > Riparian zone | place: USA: East River... | reverse complement strand
GGGAGGCTGCCGGAGTCATGTGCTGGACCCATTTCGGGGACTGGGGTGGCGGTAGTGCAGCGCGTCTGTGCCGCGCCGCGCCAAGGAGTCTCCGGGCGCCTGCCCGAGCCGGGCTGCCCGATTCGTGAAAATAGCGCGAGTCGCCCTTACTTGAGGCGGCCGAGCTCGGCGCGAAGCTGCTCGATGTTCTTCGTGTGCTGGCTGACCGCTTCCTGGAATGGCTTCAATCGGTCGAGCACCCGGGCGTAGTTGCGCTCGTCGCCGTCGCGAATTCCTTCCTGCTCGGCGAGCTTCTGCCGGGCGTCGGAGAGTAGTTGCTGCTCGTTCTGGAGCTCCGACTCCAGGATCCTGCGGCGGTTCTCGCTGCGCGCCGAGGCAGAGTCCGATGAGGCTGAAGATTGCACGGCGCGCGCGGGAACCTGAGCCGGCACAACAGACACCTCCTTGCTCACCAAGGTGCAGTTCTTGCCCACCGTGTCGCGCTTGACGTTGGTGTATGTCGGACGTCCGCTCGCGTCGGGGCACTTGTACACCTCGCTCTGAGCGTGACCGCAGGGCGCAGCCATCGCGAGAAAAACCCAGCCGATCAATCGCTTGTTCAGAGCCATGGCCCCCCCAAACCCTAGTGGGAACTTTAAGTGTAGGCCAAAACAACCCTGATTTCAAATGAAAAAGGGCGAAACCCCAGACTTGGGGCGCTCGCCCCTCCGCGCTAGACAAATCCAAATCCTGACCCAGAGCCAACCGGGCCTTCGAGGCTTCTTCCTTATGAACTGTAGTACATGTCGAATTCAACCGGATGGGTTGTCATGCGGAAGCGCGTAACCTCTTCCATCTTCAGGGCGCAATAGGCGTCGAGCATATCGTCCGAGAACACGCCGCCCTTGGTGAGGAAGTCGCGATCCCTGTTCATGTGATCGATCGCCATGTCGAGCGAAGAACACACGTTCTGGACTTTCTTTGCCTGTGCCGGCGGCAAATCGTACAGATTCTTGTCGATGGGATCACCCGGATGGATCTTGTTCTGAACTCCGTCAAGCCCCGCCATCAGCATGGCGGCAAACGCGAGATACGGGTTGGTAGTGGGGTCTGGAAAGCGCACTTCAACGCGGCGCGCCTTGGGATCTGTCACGAGCGGTATCCGGCACGCCGCAGATCGGTTGCGCGACGAATAGGCCAGATTGATCGGCGCCTCGAATCCCGGCACCAATCGTTTGTAAGAGTTGGTGCCGGGGTTGGTGATCGCATTCAACGCTTTGGCGTGCTTGATGATGCCCCCGATATAAAAAAGCGCGAAGTCCGAAAGTCCCGAGTAGCCGTTCCCGGTAAAAAGATTTTTGCCGTCTTTCCAGACGGACTGGTGAACGTGCATGCCCGACCCATTGTCACCGACTATCGGCTTGGGCATAAACGTTGCAGTCTTGCCGTATGAGTGCGCGACGTTCCAGACCGTGTACTTCAGGATCTGCATCCAGTCCGCGCGCTTCACCAGGCTGTTGAACTTGGTGCCGATCTCGTTTTGGCCAGCGGCCGCCACTTCATGATGATGCACTTCGCACTCGACGCCCTGCTGCTCCAGCGCGAGCACCATCGCGTTGCGGATATCCTGCAGAGTATCGGCCGGGGGCACCGGGAAATAGCCGCCTTTGACCGGAGCCCGGTGACCCATGTTTCCGCCCTCGTATTCCTCGCCCGAGGACCACGGCGCCTCTTCGGACTTGATCTTCACGAAGCAACCGGACATATCCACGTTCCACGTAACCGAGTCAAAAACAAAGAACTCGGGTTCCGGACCGAAATAGGCCGTATCGCCCAATCCGGTCGATTTCAAGTAAGCCTCAGCGCGCTTGGCGATGGTACGCGGGTCGCGGTCGTAACCTTTGCCGTCCGAGGGCTCGACAGCATCGCAAGTCAGGTTTAGCACGGGTTCATCAGTGAATGGGTCCATTCGCGCAGAATCCGGATCCGGCATCAACAGCATGTCGGAGGCTTCGATGCCCTTCCATCCCGCTATCGAGGACCCGTCGAAGAAATGCCCGCTTTCGAATTTGTCGGTACTGAAGGCTTTGACCGGTACGGACACGTGCTGCTCCTTGCCTCGCGTGTCGGTAAAACGCAGGTCTACGAACTTGACCTCCTTCTCCTTGATCATTTTCATGACATCATTGGCAGACATTGCCATTGCGGGATCTCCTCAATTTTCTGATTGTCTGTGGGTTAGAAAGGGAAACTAAGCGCTAGATCGATGGAATCTCTGCAGATTCCATGCCATCCGGCGCAAAAAAGGCAGGCCATTGTGCCATAAGCTAGGGTCCGGGGGGTTGGTGCACCAAATCGGCGCGAACCCCAGAATATCCGCACTACACCAGTGCGGAACGACTCCCGATCCCCTTATGTTGCGAGTTAAACTATCACGCGTCCTATTTCGCGCTCATACGGGAAGACTATGCCCACGGAATCCGTAGATGAAATCCTCGCCCGAGCCAAACAACGCGCGGCTGCGATGAAACTGCCCTACGCGGGCGCGCTGCTCCCGGCAGAGGCACGTGCGCTCATGCAGCAGGTTCCGGGGGCGAAGCTGATTGACGTGCGCACACAGGCCGAGTGGGAATACGTCGGTCGCGTCCCCGATTCGGTATTGATCGAGTGGAATTCCTATCCGAGCGGTCAGCGCAACCCGCAATTCTTGGAGGAGCTCCAGGCCAAGGTAGCAAAGACCGAGGCTCCGGTGATGTTTTTGTGCCGCTCCGGGGCGCGCTCCCATCACGCCGCAATGGCGGCAACCCTGGCCGGCTACCCGAACAGCTACAACATTCTCGAGGGCTTCGAGGGTGATAAAGACGCGCAAGGCCACAGGAATAGCGTGGGTGGTTGGCGTGTTGCCGGCCTACCCTGGGTTCAGGGCTAAGCACGATCCCGTTCAATGGATCGATTTTTTAAGGTGCTCTCTCCAGACGCAATTGACGCAGTCAAACGGTAGCGTCGAAGATGGAAGCGATCCGCGAATCTGACGGTGGCGCTGCTGTCGTTCAACCACCCGTCCAGCTTACCAGCCCGGTCCAGGCCGTTACGAGCACAGTGGCGCCGAAAGCGATGCGGTACCAGGCAAACGGCGTGAAGTCGTGGCTGGCGATATAGCGCAGCAGCCAGCGGACACAAAGGAACGCCGATACGAATGCCGCGACCGAGCCGACCGCGAACATGCCGAGGTCGCCCGAATCGAACAGCGCGCGGTTCTTCCAGAAATCATAAGCACCGGCGGCGACCAGCGTCGGCACCGCAAGAAAAAACGAGAACTCGGTTGCGGCACGGCGCGAAAGCCCGAAAATCATTCCACCGATGATAGTGGCGCCGGAACGCGAAGTACCTGGGATCAGCGCGAAGGCCTGGGCAATGCCGACTTTCAGCGCATCCTTCCAGGTCATCTCGTCCACGCTTTGAACCACTGCATGGCGTTGATGTTTTTCCACCCAAAGAATAATGAATGCACCGACGATGAAGGCGAGAGCAACGGGCACGGCGTGAAACAGATAGGTCTTGATCAGCTTGCCGAAAGCAAGTCCGAGCGCGGCGGCAGGAATGAATGCAACGACGAGATTCAGCACGAAGCGCTGCGCTGCGCGATCCGAGGCGAGTCCCGCCAGCACGCGACCAAACTTGGCGCGGTATTCCCAGACGATCGCGAGCATCGCGCCGGTCTGGATCACGATTTCGAAGACTTTGGCCTTCTCGTCGTCGAAGCCGAGCAGATCGCCTGCGAGGATCAAGTGGCCAGTGGAGGATATCGGCAGAAATTCCGTCAACCCTTCGATGACGCCGAGAACAAGGGCTTTCGCGAGCAAAACCAAGTCCACACAGGCTCCTCAAAAGAAAGGGCGGCAATTTCTTGCCGCCCCGAGTCTAGCGGAAAGACTCAGGCTTTGGTGTAGATCTCCGCGCCCTTCTTCACGAACTCAACGGCCTTCTGTTCCATGCCCTTCTTCAGCGCGTCGTCGCCGGAGAGCCCGTGCTTCTCGGCATACTCGCGCACGTCCTGCGTGATTTTCATCGAGCAGAAATGCGGGCCGCACATCGAACAGAAATGCGCGAGCTTCGCGCCTTCCTGCGGCAGCGTCTCGTCGTGGAACTGCTTCGCCTTGTCCGGGTCGAGACCGAGGTTGAACTGGTCCTCCCAGCGGAATTCGAAGCGTGCTTTGGATAACGCGTTGTCTCGAACCTGCGCACCTGGATGCCCTTTTGCCAGGTCGGCGGCGTGCGCCGCGATTTTGTAGGCGATGATACCGTCCTTTACGTCGTCCTTGTCCGGCAGTCCGAGGTGTTCCTTAGGCGTCACGTAGCAAAGCATGGCCGTGCCGTACCAACCGATCATCGCCGCCCCGATTGCGCTGGTGATGTGGTCGTAGCCGGGCGCGATATCGGTGGTGAGCGGCCCTAATGTGTAGAACGGCGCCTCCTTGCAATACTTGAGCTGCAGGTCCATGTTCTCCTTGATGAGCTGCATGGGCACATGCCCCGGTCCCTCGATCATCACCTGGCAGTCGTGTTTCCAAGCGATATCGGTCAGCTCGCCGAGCGTCTTGAGTTCTGCGATCTGCGCCTCGTCGTTCGCGTCGTAAATCGAGCCAGGACGCAGACCATCGCCCAGCGAATAGCTGACGTCGTAGGCAGCCATGATCTCGCAGATGTCTTCAAAATGCGTATAGAGAAAACTCTCTTTGTGGTGCGCCAGGCACCACTTCGCCATGATCGAGCCGCCGCGCGAGACGATTCCCGTCATGCGTTTTGCCGTCATTGGGATGAACGGCAGGCGCACCCCGGCGTGGATGGTGAAGTAGTCCACACCCTGCTCGGCCTGTTCGATCAGCGTGTCGCGGAAAATTTCCCAAGTCAATTCTTCGGCTTTGCCATCCACTTTTTCCAGCGCCTGGTAAATCGGCACTGTGCCTATCGGCACCGGGGAGTTGCGGATAATCCACTCGCGCGTCTCGTGGATGTGCTTTCCGGTGGATAGATCCATTACGGTGTCACCGCCCCAGCGTATCGCCCAGGTCATTTTCTCGACCTCCTCGGCGATGCCAGAACTGATAGCAGAGTTGCCGATGTTGGCGTTTATCTTCACGAGAAAATTACGCCCGATGATCATCGGTTCGGTTTCGGGGTGGTTGATGTTCGCCGGAATGATGGCGCGCCCGCGCGCGATTTCCTCGCGCACGAACTCCGGCGTGATGAATTTCGGCAGTGACGCTCCGAACGACTCGCCCTGGTGCTGCCGCGTAATCAATTCCGGAAGCGAGTCGCGTCGCTGATTTTCCCGGATCGCGATATATTCCATCTCCGGCGTGACGATACCTTTTTTCGCATAATGCATCTGCGTCACATTGCGCCCCGACTTTCCCCGGCGCGGTTTCCTTTTCAGGCTGAAACGCATCTCCGCGAGCTTGGGATCACTAAGGCGTTCGAGACCATACTTCGAAGTCGGCGCGGCCAACTCTTCGGTATCGGCGCGTTCCCCGATCCAGTTCGCGCGTACCGTTGCCAGGCCTGCGCGAATGTCGATTTTGACCCGAGGATCGGTGTAAGGACCGGAGGTGTCGTAGACGAAAAGCGGAGGATTTTTCTCCGCTCCGAACGAAGCCGGCGTGTCGGTCTGCGTGATCTCGCGCATCGCCACGCGTATGTCTGGCCGCGGGCCTTCGAAGTAAACCTTGCGCGAATTGGGCAGCAGCTTGACCGCCGCTTCGTCGACGCGCGCGGTCTGGGCTAGAAATTTCGGATTGGCGTTCATGGCGCTCCTCTCACGCACAGACCGCAGGGGAGCGAGAGGACCAGCCGTTCAACGCTTCCCTGCGGCGGCATTATCCGCATCAGGTTCGAAGGGTTTGCTCTCACCCGGCCAGGCAAGTTTTGCTTGGTCAGGACCCCTACGTTGCTCGAAGGGAACTTACTCCAAGCGGTTCGTGTTGGCAAGCGTATCAACTGCGGGGGCGTATTGCGAATGTTATCTGGATGCAGTTGCGTTCGCCTTCGCGGCTGTAGCCGGCGTCCCTGGCAAGCGATCTAATTAGTTTTAGGCCGAGACCCCCCACCGGTTGCTGAGCGATGAGGACGGCGGTATCCATCGGGCGATATTCGCCGAAAGGATTGTGAGGCGGGGCTGCGTCCTCGTAGCGCAAGGTAAATCCCGTATCGCAGGTATCAAATGCGATCCAGACTGGTGATTCGCTCTCCTCGCGATAACCGTGCGTGACAGTATTCGTGAATAATTCCTCGACGATAAGGAGGAGCTTCAGGCAATCTTCCCGACCTATCCCGGCCGTGGTACACGCGTCCTCGACAAAGGTTCGGATTTCAGCCATGGAGTCCATTCTGGCTGGAAACCGGGCAAGCGGGACGTTAGCCATTGACGGGATGAGCCGGAAGAAGGCCGTTTGGGCTATTATAGGATATGAAGAAAGCGCCCTCGCGGGGCTAGGCCACCTCCGGAATTGCGAAGCAAGCCAATTATTGGGGGGTTACCATGCAGTCAACGCGTTCAATCGTCATTCGTCGATTTCTGCTCGTGTGCGCATGCAGCATTGCGCCGATTGCAGGCTGGGCAAGTGACATAGCCCAGTTTAGGGTCGCCAAAGGCTCCGTGTATCTCGAGCGCAGCGGCCAGCGCCTCCCGGCACGCGTGGGAACGCACCTGCAGGCGACCGACACTGTGGTGACCGGAGCGGACGGATCGGCCGGTATTACCTTCGTCGACAATTCGCTCCTGTCAGTCGGCCCCAACAGCGTGCTTGCCATCGAGCGATATGCGTTCAACTCGACTACGCACGAAGGTGCTTTCGAATCCTCTCTTCGCAAGGGAACTCTGTCGGTGGTGTCTGGGAAAATAGCCAAGCAGTCTCCCGATGCAATGAAAGTGAAGACTCCTTCTTCGATACTCGGGGTGCGCGGAACCGAGTTCCTCGTTCGCTCCGACGACTGAGCCATAGGACCTAATGCGCTGGCATGACGCTGCGCTCATCACGGCACTGGCCCTGGGGGGCTGTGCCACGCCGAGCCAAGACTTGGTCGTGCTGTTGCCGGACAAGGAGGGCAAAGTCGGAACAGTCATCGTCCAAGGCCAGAAGGGCAAGGTAGTGCTCAACACCGCGTACGCCTCGGCCCGGACGGCATCCGACGGCGGCGTGCAACGCGGCACCGCAAGCCAGAGCGAGGTAAAAGACGTTTTTGGCAGTGCGCTCGCGGCGCAGCCGCCGCGCCCGATTTCCTTTATCCTGTATTTCGAGATCGGCAACGACGAATTTACCCAGGAATCGAAGCAGGAAGTAAAGCGTTTGCTTGCGGAGATGGCGCGCAGACAGGCTTCGGATATAACCGTTATTGGCCACACCGATCTGGTCGGCCCGGATCCATCCAACGATGCGCTTTCTCTTCAGCGGGCCGAACGCGTGAAGGCGATCCTCGCGGGAATGGGCATCCCCGCTGAGCGGATCCTGACTGCTGGCCGCGGCCGACGCGAGCCTTTGATCCCCACCGCCGATGGAGTTTCCGAGCCGCGGAATCGGCGCGTTGAAATCAGCGTGCGCTAGGTCCGTTCCAGCGCAGCACCAAGAGCGTGAGGTCGTCGGCGGCTTCGGCACCACCGACGAATTGCGCGATGTCGGCGCGGATCGCACTGACTAGCGCCGCCGGATTTTCGGCGTTCCGCCCCTGCTCAAGAGCCTGGCGCAAACGACCTGCCCCGTAGAGCTCCCCTGCGGGATTCATTGCCTCGGTCACTCCGTCGGACACAACACACACTATTCCTCGTCGGCTCATCTGGTGCTCGGCGGCAACGTAGGAAAATCCGTCAAGCACGCATAACGGCGGCCCACCGCCGTCCGCAAGTCGTGCAATCTCGCCCTGAGGAGGAGCCAGCACGAAAGGCGGTTCGTGCCCAGCGCTACAATATTCCAGGCGGCCGCTCAGTACATCGAGTACTCCTGCAAAAACAGTTACGAACAAAGACTCCGGATTTTCTCGTGCGATTTCAGCGTTGGCCTCGCGGAGCAGTTCATCGACCCGACGCCCGCGCCGAAGGGCGGCACTTTTGCAAAGAGCTTTGCTGACCGCCATGAAAATACTCGCGGGCAAACCTTTCCCGGAAACATCGCCTACGAGAAAGAACAAGTGTTCGGCATCGAGCATAAAGAAGTCGTATAGATCTCCTCCTACTTCCCGCGCGGGCTCCATGGCGGCGGAAATATCGAAGCGATGCTCTGCAGGGAACACCAACTCGGGCCGTGGGAGGCTGCCGATCTGGATACGTCGCGCCGCGTCGAGCTCGCCCGCGATGCGTGCTGCCGCTTCGCGCTCGCGTTGCAGTCGCTCCCGAAGAGATTTTCGCTGAGCGTTCGCTTCGGCGAGCGTCTCGGCGAGCATCGCGGCGAACAGAAGGGCGACCGCGGCGCCTGGAACCGAGGCGTCGATCAAAAGTCCCGCGAACCGATAGGCTCCGAAGCCAGCGGCGCCCAGCATGACCAGTAGAAGCCCGAGCAGGAAGGTCGAACGCCCAGGCGAGACCCGGGGCACGGAACAGACGACAACCAGGCCCGCGACGAAAAGGGCCAGTCCCTCGACCCAGGCTGCCCATCGCGGGCGCATCAACAGTGCGCCGTCAAAAACGTTCTCAAGCACTTGCGCGTGAATCTCGATCCCGGGCATGCGTTCGCCGAGCGGCGTGGTTTGGTAGTCGATTAGGCCGAGTCCCGTAACGCCGACGAGCACGAGCTTCCGCTCGAGCTGAGCGTAGTCCATTCCCCCCCCCAGCACATCCGCGGCCGAGATGAACCGGCTCGCATCGTGGGGTGTGTAGTGCACCCACAGGCGCCCATCCGGTTGAGTGGGCACGGTCAGGTCGCCGAACCCCACGACTTCGACCCCGGCGGCGCCCCCGCGCACGAAGAACAAGGCCTCGCCGCTCGCCAAGCGAAGCGTCTCCAGACTCAAAGGCAGCACCGGTGTCGTGCCGACAAGCGCCACCATCGGCATGCGCCGAACAACGCCTGCTTCGGTATCGGCGCTGAGCAGTCCGTGTCCTCCCGCGGCCGAGTCGATTTCCGGGAGACTCCGGAGCGCCGAAGCATAGCGACGCAGAGCCGCTCGCGCGTCGGTACCTTTTTGCAGAGACGGGGTGAACAACACCGGCGCGGAGGTCATGCCCGTCTCAAGCCCCGCAATGCCCAGTACGACGGGAGCGGCCCTGATCGATGCGGCAAGAACCGCGTCGTGGCGCGGCAGCCTCGCCAAACGCGCCGCCAACTGCGGGTCGGCAGCTGCGATTGACGGCGCAAGCCATTCGGGGGAGAGTCGGTCGGGCTCCGGAAACAATATGTCCACCCCAATTGCCGCGGGACGAGCCGCGCTCAGCCTATCGATGAGCTGCGCAACCAGAGTTCGCGGCCACGGCCATTGGCCAAACCGGTCCAGACTCGCCTCGTCGATGGCCACGATGACCGCAGGCGCCGAACGCCTTTCGCGCGGGAACAGTTCCTGGTAGACGTCGAGCCACGCAAGACGCAACGCCCCGGATACCGGCATGTCCTGCCACAGGATCGGCACAGAAAGCAGGGCAAGCAAGACCAGACCGTGCCCTACCCCGCGTGAATTGAATAGGGCCTTCAGACGATTTGCTCCGGCACCCAATCCCTTTCCGGAAAACCGGGCGGCGTCTTCGGCGAGCGACGAGCTTTCGCCGCTCAGAGCTCGATCTCCAGACCGTCGTAAGCGACTGAGATGCGCAAGGGCTCGCCTGTTCGAGAAATTTCCTCGTAACGCAAGGTCTCACGCCAGATCTCTGCGATGCGTTCGTCGTTGTTGGCCGGTTCGTGGTGGAAAAGCACCAGGTGCTTCACATTGGCGAGTTGACACAACTCGACACCGACTACGTTGCTCGAATGGCCCCAGTCCTCTTTCACCGACACCGCCTCGGCGAGCGAGTACATGGCGTCGAAAATCACCAAGTCGGCGTCGGCGAAAAAAGTGGCAGCGCCCTCGACCGCGTCCGGTACGTCCAGCCTGTGCTCCGAATCGGTCGAATAAACGATGATCCGGCCGTCCCGGACGAATCGATAGCCGTAGGAATCACCGGAATGGCTCTGGAGCTTGGCGGTCACGCTCCATCCTGCGATCTCGTAGCTCCGGCCAGGCTGCAGCGTGACGAATTCTATCGAGGCCCCGAGGCGATCGAACGGCACAGGGAAACTGGGAGGGTCCTGTTGCCGGCGAAGAGCTTCCTCCAGATTGGTGTGACAGCCGTAGATTCGAATCCTGTTTCCAGGGACGTAGGCCGGAGCAAAAAAAGGAAAACCCATGATGTGGTCCCAGTGAAGATGGGACTGGAACACGTGGAAGACGTTGGCCTTGGCGGGACCGTCCCGGCTGAATACATGGTTTCCAAAGGCGCGCGCACCGCTCCCGAGATCGCACAATACATGCTCGTCGCCACCCGCATCGAGCTGCACGCAGGAGGAGTTCCCTCCGAAGGTGTGCGAAACCGCGAAATCAAGCTCGGAGTCGACCCAAGCCCGCGCCTTTTCTTGCGTGTCCAGGCGCTTACCCGACGCCGCGACTAGCGCATGAGCAAGCTTGTCCCTGATCGATGCGGAATCCAGAGAGACGGGGATGGAGCCGCGCGTTCCCCAGAACGTGACCCAAAGCGCCATCGGTCAAGTGCCATGGGCGGAGTCGTAGGCCGCCAGAGCGGTCGGCGAGACTTTGGCCAGAGCTTCGCGCACGGATCCAAAACACTGGAAGACGAGATTGAAGCGACTGATCTCGAAGATCTCGCGCACCACGGGCTGGAGTGCCGCTACCACGATCGAGCCTCCCTGCTCACGGATTTGCTTGGCCGCGAGCATCAGGACGCGCAACCCGACGCTGCTGATGTAGTCCACCTTCGAAAAATCCAAAACCAGGCGATCGCCCCCTGAGCGGCAGCTGGCTACATAGGCGTCAAGCCCCGACTTCAGCCCGTCGGTGGTGCTGTTATCGACGCGCCCGACAGGGGTAAGGAGCAGCGCGTCACCATAACGTTCTTGGGATACATGCATGGAACGGACAGGTCTCCGGACGGTTAAATGCGCTCGCGGCGCAGCGATAATGGTACCCTCATTTCGTTTCAGGCTCACGAGATCGACCCTTGAGCGCGGAACACTACCTCGATAGTTACGTTACGCTGGCCCTGGAAGGTTTGCGCGCCCCAAGCGCGGCGGAGGCGCCCCGGTGAAGCGCTTCCATGCGATCGTTCTGGTTACAGCAATCACCGGCTGCGGTGATCAAACCAACGGGGCATTGCAGGGCTATGCGGAGGGAGAGTACCTGCGGGTTGCTTCGCCCATCGCCGGGCAGCTTGCGCGGCTCCATGTGGCACGCGGTACCGAAGTAAAAACCGGCGAGCCTTTGTTTGCCCTCGAGCAGGAAAACGAGACTGCCGCTCGGCGCCAGGCCGAGGAACAGCTTCGCCAAGCAGACGCCCAGTACCGCAACCTTCTCACGGGCAAGCGCCCGGAGGAAATCGAGGCGCTCCGGGCCCAGCTCGCACAGGCCGAGGCAAGTCTCACTCTTTCGGAGAGCAATCTCAGGCGACAAGAGGAGCTTGTAAGCGCGAAATTCGTTTCCAAGGAGGCTGCTGACACAGCGCGTTCGGCTCGTGACCGCGACCAAGGACGGGTTAGCGAACTGAAGGCCCAGCTCGCCGCTGCGAAGCTCGCCGCACGCCCGGACGAAATTCGCGCTGCGCAAGCGGCCGCCGCTGCCGCGCGAGAAGCTCTGGCGCAGGCTGAATGGAGGCTCGAGCAAAAAAACTTGCGTGCGCCGCGCGAAGGTCAGGTCACCGACACGCTCTACGTGCAAGGCGAATGGGTGCCGGCAGGCTCGCCAGTCGTGGCACTTCTGCCCCCCGCGAATATCAAGGTCCGATTTTTTGTTCCGGAGAAAGTCCTCGGCTCGGTAAAGATCGGACAGGCGGTCAGTGTGCGATGCGACGGGTGCGAAAAACCGATCTCCGCTCTTATCAGCTACATCTCTCCCCAGGCCGAATACACCCCGCCGGTCATCTACAGCAGGGAGAACCGCACCAAACTCGTGTTCCTGGTCGAGGCGCGGCCCGCACCGGCCGAGGCAGCGAAGCTTCATCCCGGTCAGCCGGTTGAGGTTACCTTTCCATGAGCACACCCGCCCCCGGCTCGCCTGCCATCGACGTCACCGGGCTGTGCAAGAGCTTCGAGGGCAAGCGCGTGGTGGACGACTTCAGCATTCAGGTGCCGCGCGGCACGATTTTCGGGTTTCTCGGGCCAAATGGAAGCGGCAAGACCACGACGATTCGCATGCTGTGCGGGCTGCTCACCCCGGACAGCGGCAGCGGTACCTGCCTGGGCTTCGACCTGCGCACGGAGCAGGCGGCCATCAAGCGCCGCGTGGGCTACATGACTCAGCGGTTTTCGCTCTATGAGGAACTGTCCATCGAAGAGAACCTGAACTTTATCGCGAGAGTTTACGCAGTTCCACAGCGCGGGCAAGCCGTCGCTGACGCGCTTGCAGACCTGGGGTTGAGCCAGCGCTCCGGCCAGCTCGCCGGCACCCTATCGGGTGGATGGAAGCAACGGCTTGCACTCGCTGCCTGCCTAATCCATCGCCCTGAGCTGCTCCTGCTCGACGAGCCGACTGCAGGAGTCGATCCCAAAGCGAGGCGGGACTTCTGGGATCGCGTTCACGATCTCGCGGCGCGAGGGCTGACTGTGCTGGTCAGCACGCATTACATGGATGAGGCGGAGCGCTGCCACCGCCTCGGCTACATCGCGTACGGCCGGCTGCTCGCTCAAGGGACGGCGGACGAAGTGGTGCAGAGTTCGGGCCTGTCGACCTGGCAGGTCACGGGCGCAGACGTGACGGCGCTTGCGAATGAGTTGCGTGCGCGGCCCGGTATCGAAATGGTGGTGCCTTTCGGCGCGGCTTTACACGTGAGCGGGGCGGACGGCGCGGCGCTGGACGAAGCGATTGCACCTTACCGCGAGCGGCCGGAACTCCAGTGGCGGCGCGTTTCCCCTGGACTTGAGGACGCATTCATCCGGCTCATGAGCCAGGCACAGGACCGCCTCCAGTGAACCTGTTCTCCTGGGCGCGTTTTATCGCCGTACTGGCTAAGGAGTTTGTCCAAATGCGCCGCGACCGGCTCACCTTCGCCATGATCGTCGGAATCCCAATCCTGCAACTGATCCTTTTCGGATTCGCAATCAACGCCGATCCCAAGGCGCTGCCAACCGCGGTGCTCGCCGCCGACAACAGCGTATTTTCCCGCAGCTTCGTTCGGGCGATGGAAAACAGCGGTTACTTCCGCGTGAGCCAGGTTGTCGCAAACTCCACCGATGGCGAGAGAATGCTGCAGCTGGGCGAAGTGCAGTTCTTTGTCACCGTGCCCGAGAATTTTTCGAGGAAACTCTTGCGCGGGGAACGGCCGGTCCTGCTGGTGGAAGCCGACGCCACCGACCCGGCAGCGACCGGCAACGCGCTGGCGTCGCTGGCGGCCCTGAACCAAACGGCGCTCAATCACGACCTCAAAGGGCCGCTGGCAACGCTGGTCCAGGGGCCAGCGCCATTTGAGATCCGGGTGCAGCGGCGCTACAACCCGGAGGGGATCACGCAGTACAACATCGTTCCCGGCCTGGTCGGCACGATTCTGACCATGACCATGGTGATCATGACCTCACTCGCCATGACGCGCGAGCGCGAACGCGGCACGATGGAGAATCTGCTCGCGACCCCGGTGCGCCCCATCGAGGTGATGACCGGGAAAATCGTACCCTACATCATCGTAGGCTACATCCAGGTCATCATCATCCTCGCTGCCGCGAAGCTGCTGTTCGAGGTTCCGATGGTGGGAAGCCTGCTGCTCCTTTCGGTCGCGCTAGTCGTTTTCATCGCGGCCAATCTCGCGGTCGGTTTCACTTTTTCCACGTTGGCCAAGAACCAACTGCAGGCGATGCAGATGGCGTTCTTTTTCTTCCTGCCATCGATACTCCTCTCCGGTTTCATGTTTCCCTTCCGCGGCATGCCGGAGTGGGCGCAGTGGCTGGGCGAAATCCTGCCGCTGACGCACTTCCTGCGCATCCTCCGCGGCATCTTGCTCAAGGGCAACGAGGTCTCCGAAATCCTTCCAAATCTCTGGCCGATCGGCGCGTTCCTGCTCGCCGCGGGTACCGCAGCGCTCGCGCGCTACCGCGAGACGCTCGACTGAATGTTTGCGCGCCGGAACGCTCCGTAAACAGTGCTAGAATCGGCGCCTTTCGCGCGACTCCACTTTTATGAATGTCGAGCAGGCACGCTTCAACATGGTCGAGCAGCAGATTCGCACGTGGGAGGTTCTCGACCAGGATGTGCTCGATCTTTTGTACGTGGTGCGCCGCGAGGAATTTGTTCCCGCCGAGTACCGGGCGTTTGCCTTCTCGGATCTGGAAATTCCCTTATACGAGGGCGCAGACGAGGGCGAACGCATGATGCAGCCCAAGGTCGAGGCGCGCATTCTGCAGGAACTGGCGGTGAAGAAAAACGAACAAGTGCTCGAAGTGGGCACCGGAAGCGGCTATCTCACGGCACTTCTCGCCGCACGGGGGCACCACGTGTATTCGGTCGAGATCAACCCGAAGCTGAAGGCGTTCGGGGAGGAGAATCTTCGGCGCGGTGGGGTGGAGAACGCCACTGTCGAGCTGGGCGACGCGGCGCAGGGCTGGCGAAAACATGCGCCTTACGACGTCATCGTACTCACCGGCTCTACGCCGGTTTTGCCGCAGACTCTGGTCTCACAGCTCAAGCTAGGCGGAAGGCTATTCGCGGTCGTCGGCGATCCGCCGGTGATGGAAGCGCGGCTCCTGACCAGTGTTGGCGAAGGTTCATGCCATACCACCGATCTGTTCGAGACCTGTCTCGCTTCGCTCAAGAACGCGTTGCAGCCGGCGCGCTTCGAGTTCTAGAGCCAACCCCCATCAAGCCGAAGCGGCTATGACACAGTTTCGTTCCGTGCTGCCGTTGATCCTTGCATTATTTGTGGTGCCTGCGGGCGCAGCGGATCTTCTGCAGACCTATCGCGACGCGCTCGCGAACGATGCCACCTACGCCTCGGCGCGCGCGGCGCGGGACGCAGGCCTCGAGAACCTGCCGCAAGGCCTTGCCCAGATCCTGCCCACCGTGAACGCCACGGCGTTCACCCAATACAACGACATCGCCATAGGGTTCCGAAGCGACGTTCCGGAGCGATATCAATATCGTCTGGGCAATTCGAACGGATATACCGTGACGCTCACGCAACCCCTGTTCAATTGGCAGAACATTCAGGTGTACAAGGAGGCCGGGTTCAAGGCGGCACAGGCCGAAGCCACTTTCGGCCAGGCGACCCAGGATCTGATAGTGCGCGTCGCGCAAGCCTATTTCGACGTACTCGCCTCACAGGACAGCCTCGCATTCATCCAGGGACAGAAGGTCGCGATCTCCGAGCAGCTCGCCCAGGCCAAGCGCAATTTCGAGGTCGGGACCGCAACGATCACCGATACTCACGAAGCGCAGGCCCGTTTCGATCTCGCAACGTCCCAGGAAATCGCAGCTCAAGGTGATCTCGAAATCAAGAAGCGCACTTTGCAGCAGATCGTGGGAAAGTTCCCAGAGCAGCTAGAACCGCTGAAGTCGAACATCGAGCTCAACCCGCCAAAACCGAACACGATGGAAGACTGGGCCACCGCCGCCGCGAACCAGGGCTATCCGGTGCGCGCGCAGGAAGCTGCACTCGAAGTTGCGGTGCGCGAAATCGAGCGGATCCGCGCAGGGCATCTGCCTACCTTGAACATCGTCGGCAGCGCAGGCCAGAGCTCATCGAGCATCAGCGCCACCGCCGCGAGCAATAGTGCCTCGGACTCACTCAACCGCATTATCGGATTGCAGCTTGCCATTCCTCTGTATGCGGGAGGGAATGTCAGCTCGCAGGTGCGGCAAGCAGTCGCCAATCGCGAGAAAGCCCAGCAGGATCTGGAAAGCACGCGGCGCACCGCCGCGTTGTCCGCTCGCCAGTCCTATGTTGGCGTGACCAACGGGATGGCTCAGGTAAGAGCCCTGGAGGCGGCGCTTGTTTCCAGCCGGAGCGCGCTCGATTCGAACAAGCTCGGCTACGAGGTCGGCGTGCGCATCAATATCGACGTCTTGAACGCCCAGCAGCAGGTCTACAGCACCCTGCGCGATCTTTCCAGGGCGCGCTATGACACGATCCTGAACGGCCTGCGGTTGAAGTCGGCGTCGGG
>Ga0193713_1000319_pt1 | contig 16334 bp, 15 predicted proteins | sample H3a2metaG_FD_143054 | JGI IMG/M metagenome (GOLD analysis project Ga0193713, IMG submission 143054) | Soil microbial communities from a riparian zone of the East river system, Colorado, United States - H3a2 | ecosystem: Environmental > Terrestrial > Soil > Riparian zone | place: USA: East River... | reverse complement strand
AGCATTGAGGTAGTGCACCTCGCTCCCGTTGATGCCGGCATCGCGCAGCGCATTCACCATGGCCAGCCGCGCGCCCGCGCCATCTTCGGGCGGCGCGGTGATGTGGTAGGCATCACCGCTCATGCCGAAGCCGGACAGTTCCGCGTAAACGCGCGCGCCGCGCCGGCGCGCGTGCTCGTACTCTTCGAGCACCATCGCCCCGCCGCCATCGCCCAGCACGAAGCCGTCACGATCCAGATCCCAGGGACGGCTGGCGGTGGCGGGCGAATCATTGCGGGTGGACAGTGCCTTGGCCTGCGCGAATCCGCCGACCGCAGTCGGCGTGGTGCCCATCTCGGCACCGCCCGAGATGATCAGGTCGGCATCGCCATATTGAATGCTGCGCGCCGCGAGGCCGAGCGCGTGGGTGGAGGTCGTGCAGGCTGTCACGACGCCGAGATTCGGACCGCGCAGTCCAAAGCGGATCGAGAGGTGCCCGGCCAGCATATTGATGATCGAGCCGGGGATATAAAACGGTGAGATCCGGCGCACGCCGCCGGCCAGGAAAGCGTCGTGCTCGGACTCGATGGTGCTGAGGCCCCCGATGCCCGCGCCCATCACGACCCCGCAGCGATCGCGATCGAGGCGCTCGAAATCAGCGCCCGCGTCGGCCGCCGCCTGGACACCGGCGGCCACACCGTAGTGCATGAACGGATCCATGCGCCGCGCCTCTTTGGGCGGCAGGTAGGTACTCAGGTCGAAGCCGCGCACCGCGCCGCCAAAACGCACCGGGAAGGCGGCGGGGTCAAAGCGTGTAATGGGTCCGATGCCGCTCTCGCCGCGCAACGCCGCGGCCCACGCGTCCGTCACGGTACTGCCGAGCGGACAGACCATGCCAAGACCGGTAACGACTACGCGACGTTTACTCAACTTGCAAACCTGCCCACTTCACTCTTGGCGCCCAGGTGCCCTTAAGGCGCGCCTGCCGCCGAGCGGGTAATGCTCAGGCCTTGCTGCGACGCTCGGTGATGTAGTCGACGGCCTGCTGCACCGTGGTGATCTTCTCCGCGTCCTCGTCAGGAATTTCGATCTCGAATTCCTCTTCCAGGGCCATGACCAGTTCAACCGTGTCGAGCGAATCGGCGCCCAGGTCGTCCACAAAGGAAGCAGCGTTGGTGACCTGCTCGGCCTTGACCCCCAATTGCTCTGCAACAATGGCCTTTACTTGCTGTTCAACGTTGCTCATCTTGTGCTGACCCTCTGTTCGTATGGCAGTGCGGCCCGGCAGGCCTCCCGTACGCGCGGCGTATTGTAGGGGAACACCCTGCGCACCGCCACCAGCTTATTTTGCGAGTTCTTGATTTTTCTGGTGATTTGCAGTTGCAAAGAAGCCTACACCCTAGCCCATGTACATGCCGCCGTTGACGTGCAGGGTCTGGCCGGTCAGGTATTGGCCCTGGTCTCCGGCGAGGTAAATCACGGCGTTAGCCACGTCCTCGACCGTGCCAAAACGGCCCAGGGGAATCTGGGCCTGGTAGGCACTGCGTTGCGGCTCGGGCAGCGCGCGCGTCATGTCGGTCTCGATGAACCCGGGCGCGACGGCGTTGACCGTGATGTTGCGGGAGGCCAACTCCCGGGCCAGCGAGCGAGTAAATCCGATCAGTCCGGCCTTGGCCGCCGCATAGTGCGCCTGGCCCGGATTGCCAATCGCCGCGATGACCGAACTGATGTTGATGATGCGCCCGCGCCGCTCCTTGAGCATGCGCCTGAGAGACAGCTTGGTCAGACGGAAGATCGCCGACAGATTGATATTGATGGTCTGGTCCCATTCTTCGTTCTTCATCCGCAGCAGCAATCCGTCGCGCGCCACGCCCGCGTTGTTGACGAGGATCGTCGGCAGTCCTTCGTGCGCTTCAAGGTCCGCCAGGAGAGACTCCGCGCCCGCCGGGTCGAGGGCGTCGTAGACCGCGCCGCGCACCGGAAGACTCCGCGCTGCAAAGCCCGCCGTGAGGGCCGCAGCGCCCGCACCCGTCGTCGCTGTGCCGATGACATGGATGCCGGCCGAAGCCAGGCCTAAGGCGATGGCCTGCCCGATTCCACGCGAGGCACCTGTTACCAGCGCCACATCCGTTGCTGTCATGAATGGGCACTCCCGGCGGCACGGAGTGCCGTCTGCAATGAGGCGCCGTCTTCCACAGCGCAGCAGCTGATCTCAGCACGCCGCTCGATGCGGCGGTTCAGGCCTGTGAGCACTTTGCCCGGTCCGCATTCGACCAGCACCCTCGCGCCCTGACCCGTCAGAGCCTGGACCGTGGCGCTCCAGCGCACCGGGCTGGCCAGCTGGCGCACCAGCAAGGTTCGGATCTCTTCCGGATCCCCATGCGCCTGGGCATCGACGGCACTGATAAATGTGTACACCGGTGCGCTCAGGACGAGGTCGCCGAGCCGCTCCTGCAGCCGCTCAGCCGCACTTTTCATCAGCGAGGAATGTGCCGGTACGCTCACCGGAAGCGTGAGCGCGCGCTTCGCACCGCGCGCCTTGGCCGCGGCCATCGCACGCTCCACGGCGCCCGATTGGCCGGCGATGACGATCTGCCCGGGCGCGTTGTAATTCACGGCCTCGACCACTTCGCCCTGCGCGGCTTCGGCACAGGCCGCTTCTGCCGCTGCGTCGTCCAGTCCCAGGATCGCCGCCATCGCGCCCCCGCCCTTCGGCACCGCCTCCTGCATGTAGCGGCCGCGCTCGCGCACCAGCCTGACCCCGCCGGCGAGATCCATGCTTTCCGCGCAGACCAGAGCGGTGAATTCGCCCAGGCTGTGCCCGGCCACCAGCAGCGGGGCCGCGCCGCCCTGCTCGCGCCAGAGCCGCCAGGTGGCGATCCCCGCCGTCAGCATGGCCGGCTGGGTGAACTCGGTGCGATTGAGCTGCTCGGCCGGGCCGGTTGCGACGAGCTGCCAGAGGTCGTACCCCAGCGCCGCTGATGCTTCCTCGAAAGTGCCGCGCACCACCGGATGATTCGCGGCCAGTTCTCCCAGCATGCCCACCGATTGCGAACCCTGCCCGGGAAATACCAGCGCCAGCATGCGTAGTCCTGTATGCGTTAGAGGCGGCGCGGATTATAGCGGCTTGCGCCGCAGCGCCAACGCGGCGATCACGACCAGGCCGCCGACCGCGCCATACCAATGGGATGCGCTCACCACGGGAAACGCCTCCGTGACCACGCTGCCGCCGCGGTACTGCTCGACGGCCAGCTTGGTCGCCAGTATCGCCAGCATCAGATAGCCCAGGGCATTGCGGCGCAGGGCCGCCCCCGCGGCACCTGCCGACCAGAAGGCGTGCAGCAGTCCCGAGAGTCCCAGGTACCACTGCAGCTGCGGTTGGCCCCACCACAATCCGGCATCGATCACTCCGGTCGCGCCAGCGAGGACGAGCAGCCAGGTCCGCGCACGCAGTTCGCGCGCGTACAGCGCCCACAACAGCACGAGACCCGCCGCATCCAGGAGCAGATGGCGCGCCCCGAGATGGACCCAATGGGCCGTCACCAGGCGCCACCATTCGCCAGCGCCGATCGACGTGCGCTCATATTGGAGCCGCGCGGCCCACGGTGGCCCCCCTGCGGCCAGCAGGCCCAGGAACCCGAGGCCCGCCAGCAGGGTCAAACCGTATCGACCGTCGCAGTTCAGCGAGCTCAGGAGCTTGTGCGCCCGCTTCGCCGGGCTCTCACGGGCATTTGTTATCATCATCCATCGCCATGCTAACGCCTAAGCCGGCACGGAAACACCATGCGTAGACGCGCGCCCTCAGTCTGGAATGCCACGCCGCCGGTACCGGCCCGCCAGAGCGGATTCACGCTCATCGAAATCATGGTCGTGGTCATCATCATCGGATTGCTGGCGGCGGTGGTCGTCCCGCAGTTCCTGGGGCGCGTCGATGACGCGCGCATGGCCAAGGCCAAGCAGGATATCCAGGGCATGCAGACGGCCCTGACGATGTTCAAGCTCGACAACTACGTGTATCCGACCACCGAGCTGGGCCTGCAGGCCTTGGTGCAAAAGCCTGATTCCACGCTGATCAAGAACTGGCGGCCCGGCGGCTACCTGCAGCACCTCAACAAGGATCCGTGGGGGAATGCCTACCTGTATGAGGTCCCCGGCAAGCACGGGAACGAGTTCGACCTGTACTGCCTCGGCGCCGACGGCCAGCCCGGCGGCGATGGCATCAATGCCGACATCGGCAACTGGAATCTGGATCAGTAGGCCTCCGTGCGCCTTATCGAGCCCGCTGCGGGTTCCCGTCCGTGAGCCCCTTCCACACTGTCCGTCGCTTCCGGGCGGGCTTCACACTGATCGAACTCATGGTGGTGATGGTGATCATCGGATTGCTGGCGGCCACCACTTATCTGTCGCTCGGCGGCAGCGGCCGGGACAGCCAGCTTGAGCAGGAGCGTGACCGGCTCGGAGCGCTGATCGAGTACGTGCGAGAACGCGCCGCGCTGCAGACGGTGGAGTACGGACTGCGCTGCGAACAGGGTGCCTATCGCTTTCTCATGTACGACAACCGCCAGGGGCTGTGGATTGAAGATCCGCTGGACGACTCACTGCGCGCGCGCAAGCTCCCCGCCGGCGTGGAGATCGCGCTCGTGGTCGAGAACCGCGCCATCGTGTTGCCGCGGAGTCCGGCGCCGACACCGCCGAAGGCCCGGTCCACGCCAGGGAGCGTCATACCGACGCAACGCGATGCCACGGCAACATCGCAAGGCACTCCAGCTGACCTGAAGCCACAGGTCATGCTGTACTCCAGCGGCGATCTGACGAGCTTCAAGCTGACCCTGTCGCGCGCCGGTACTGATCGCAGCGCTGTGCTGACCGGTACCAGCGACGGCAAGTTCGAGGTCGGCGCGATCGTCGAGAAGCCCACGTGAGCCGCGAACGGCAGCCGCGCGGCTTTACGCTGATCGAAGTGCTGGTGGCGCTTTTCATCGTGGCCATTGGCATGGGTACGCTGATGAAGGCCCTGACCGACGCTGCGCAAAACACGATGCAGCTGCGCGAGAAATCCTTTGCCGAATGGATCGGGCTTAATCAGCTGTCGACCGCGCGCCTCAGCGTTGCCCTGCCGGTAAACGGCAAGAGCGAGAACGAGCTCGAATTTGCGGGATCCAAGTGGCACTGGGAGCAGAACGTCAGCGACATGGAAATGCCCGGGCTCAAGCGCATCGTGATCCAGGTCAGGCGTGCCGGCGATGAGGTACCAAAGGATCGCTGGCTCGCCACGGTCATGGGCTTTCGCGGCGATGCCATACGCACAGCGCGGGGCGTCATGTCGTACTGGGACAATGCCGTGATTCCCGGCAACGGTGCGGGCGCGGGCGGCAACGCGCAGTTCAACCCCTCCGGCAAGCCCAACTGATGAAGCCTGCCCGCCAATCCGGTTTCACGCTGGTAGAACTGCTGGTGGCGCTGTTCATCACGGCCATCTTGTTCGCGATGGGATACGGCGCGCTGTCGCAGGCGCTGAACAACCGCAAAGTGGTCGAGGAACAGGCCGCGCGCCTCAGCGCCGTGCTGCAGGCGCTGCGTGTGATGGAGCAGGATTTCGAGCTGATGCAACCGCGGCCGGTGCGCGACCTGCTTGGCAGCGGCTACGAGAATGCCGTCACTCTCAGCCAGACCGGACTCCTGACCTTCACACGCGGCGGCTGGGCCAATCCAGCGGGGCTCCCGCGCAGTGAACTGCAGCGCGTGAGCTATCTGCTGCGCGACGGCAAGCTGATCCGGCGCGACCTGGCCGTCCTCGACGCCACCGCCGCGCTGCCCTACGAGGAGCGGGAGCTGCTTGATCAGGTGGAAGCGCTGAGCTTTCGCTACATGGACGCCGGATTGACCTGGCAGAACACCTGGCCGACCCAGATCCTGCAACTCGGCCCTCCGCAGGACCTGCTGCGTGCCCGGCCGGTCGCGATCGAAGTCACGCTGCAACTCAAGGACTGGGGAAAATTGCTACGCCTCTTCGAGATCGCCGGATGAACACCCGGATGAACACTGCGCTGCCGGCCAGGGCGGTTGAACGAGGTGTGGCACTGCTCACCGCGATCATTCTGGTGGCGCTCGCAGCGATCGTGGCCACCGCTATCGTGTGGCAAAGTACCCTGTCCGCGCGCCGCGCGATCGCGGTCTTTACCGTGGCCCAGAGCCTGGCGCTGGCCCAAGGCGCCGAGGGGATGGCCGGTTACGCGCTCCGCGACAATCGGCAGAAAAACCCGCAGATGGTGGCCACGAACCAGACCTGGGCGATGCCCTACGGGCCGATCGAGATCGACCATGGCGCGGAACTGGAGGCCGTCCTGGAAGACGAGACCGGCAAGTTCAATCTCAACAGTGTCGTGATGGCCGCCGCGGGCACGGGCGTGCCCGGCGCCCCGGGCACCGGCGCACCGGGTGCCGCGCCCACCGGCGTGCCGGGCTCGACGGGCACAGGAGCGCTGCCGGCGGCGGCAGGCGGCGCTCTGGTCCGCAATCCGACCGGGGTGGCCCAGTTCGAAGCGCTCCTGCAGGCCCTGAACCTGGACGTCAGCTTTGCCGCGCGCCTGGTCGACTGGATCGACAGCGACGATCAGCCGATTTTTCCCGGCGGTGGCGAGGACAGTTTTTACCTCGCGCAGGAGCCTGCGCATCGGGTACCGAATCTCCCGCTCACCAGCATCTCCGAGCTGCTGGCGATGGGAATGGATCGGGCCAGTTACGATCGGCTGGCACCCTTCGTCACCGCCTTGCCGCCGGCCACCAAGCTCAACATCTGCACCGCGCCGGGCGAAGTCCTCGACGCCATTGCCGGCCAGCGCAGCTATACGCTCGATCTGAAGCAGTTGGCCCTGCAACGCCAGCAAAACCCCTGCTTTCCCGACATGGCCGGTTTCATGAGCGGGCTCGGGGCCGCGCAGAAAGCGGGGCTCAACGTCGGCACCACTTCATCCTATTTCCGCCTGCGCACCTGGATCACTATTGGCACCACCCGCTTCACCTTGTACAGTCTGCTCGAGCAGGATCCGAGCGGTCAGACGCGCCCGATATTAAGAACTTTCGGCACGGAATAAGCATGGCGGAATGGCTCATCGTACGGATGCCCCGCGCCGCCGAAACCGCGGCCGCCTGGCTGACAATCGACGCCGCCGGCCTGCCCCTCACCTCGGTGCAGGAGGGCCCCCTCGAGACGGCGGCGGCCGCAGCGGCCAACCGTCGCGTGGCGGTCCTGGTGAATCCCGCCGAGGTACTCGGTCTGGAAGTGGAGCTGCCGCCGCGCTCCGGCGCGCGCGCGGCCGAGCTCGCGCCGTTCGCGATCGAAGAGCGGATTGCCTCTGACATCGAAGCGCAGCACTGCGCCCTGGGTGCGACCGACGCCAACGGCCGCACGCGTGTCGCGGTCGTGGCCCGAGCTTTCCTTGACGGGTGCCTGGAGCAGCTCAAGGGCGCCGGCCTCAAGCCCAACCTGCTGTGCAGCGAAGCAGAGCTGCTGCCGCGCAGTCCGGCCTACGCCGTGGCGCTGCTCGATGGCGACGCCCTGAATCTCTGCGCCGGTGAAGCCCCGGCGCTCAGCGTGTCGGCGCCGCCGGGTGGCTTTGCCGCCGCGTTGGCCATCGCCTGCGGTGAAGCCACCGCCACCACGCAGTTGCTGCTCTATACGACCTCGGTCGAGTGGCAGCGGCGCTCTGCCGAGATCGAAGGCGCGCGCGGACAGCTGGCCGATCTGAAGCTGCAGCTGCTGGGCTCCGGTCCCCTGCCCTGGCTGGCCGCACAGCTGCCGACGGCGGCGCCCGTCAATCTCCTGCAGGGCAGCTACGCGCCGCGCGGAAACATCAGCGCGCACTGGCAGCGCTGGCGCGTCGCGGCAGTGCTCGCCGCGGGGCTGCTGCTGTTTCATGTCGGCACGCAGGCCTGGTCGCTGTCGCGACTGAACCTCGCTGATCATGAGCTCGACCGCATGATCGGGGAGCTGGTGGATCCGCAGTGGACCAGCGGCAATGGCTCAATACGCGAGCGCGTGGAACAGGCGCTGCTGAGTGCACAGTCCAGAGGCGGACGGAACGGCCTGCTGCCGGAACTGCAGGTGCTCGCCCAGGCCATGAGTGCGGTGCCAGGCTCGCGCATCCAGGCACTGAGTTTCCGCGACGGCGCACTGCAGCTCAAAGTGCGCACCGGCGACGCTCAGAGCCTCGATCGCATCAATCAGTCCCTGCGCAGCGCCGGGTGGCAGGCAGAAATTGTGTCCGGCGCCCCGGCCGGCGATGCCTTCGAGGGCAACGTGCAGCTGCGCGCGGGCACCTCCTGATGCAACGGCTCCTCGACTGGTTCCGGGGGCTTACGCTGCGCGCGAGCGCCCCGGCCGCGGGCGGCGCGTCGCTGGTGGTGCTCGTCGATCGCGTCGCGCGCGAAACCGGAATCGCGCGCGCGCTCACCAGCCAGTCCAACGGCGACGGCGCCTTGAGCGTGCGCGTCGAGCAGGTGGCCTTCGACAGCCTGCTGAACTGGGCCGGCGAACTCGTGCAGCGGCACGGGGTGCGGGTGATTTCGGCCAGCATCGACGGCGGCAACAATCCAGGCCTGGTCAGCGCCAGCTTCGTGCTCGCGCCGCCCTAAGGATTGCACCCCGATGCCGTGGCGATTCCTCTCGGTCCTGGCCGCCTCGCTGTTCCTGCTCACGGTGCTGATCAGGGCACCGGCGGCCTGGGCCCTGAAATTTGCCCCGCCGGGTGTCGATTGTTCGCTGCCCTCCGGATCCCTGTGGCGCGGCTCCTGCACGCGGCTGCGCGCCGCCGGTGTCGAGCTGCAGGATGTGGGCTGGATCGCCCACGCCTGGCCGCTGCTGCGCGGACATTTCGATGTGGACTTGTCCAGCGCCGATGCGCGCGCACCGGGCTCGGTGCGGCTGTCGATCGGCCTGGGCGGGCACCTTGAGCTGCGCGATGTGCGCGCGCAGCTGCCCGTCGGCACGGAATTTCTGCCGCTGTTTCCCACCAGCTGGAGGGGCACGCTGCGGCTGGAATTCAAGCAGGTCGATTTCGAGCAGCATCGCCTGCAGGCGCTGATCGGCACGGCGACGGCGCTGGACCTGTCGCAGCGCAACCCGCCCATCGCCTTTGGCAGTTACGAGCTGAGGTTCGGACCGGCCGCGAAGGGAAGCGATGCCATTGTGGGCAATCTGCGCGACGTGGGCGGCCCGCTGGCGGTGACGGGCACCCTGCTGCTGCGCGATGGCAGCGACTATGAACTCAACGGCCTGGTCACCCCCAGGCCCGAAGCCAGTGCCGATCTGGTGAAAGCGGTGGACTTTCTAGACCGCGATGCGCGCGGGCGCCGCACCTTCTCCCTGACCGGAACGCTCTAGGGCCGAGCGCTGCCCGCTCGCGCCGGTTCACTCTCCCGCGCCCTCCAGGTCCACTTCGCGAAACTCCCCGAGCAGCGGGAAATACAGCGCCGCGCGCACCGGGCCCGGCGCTGCGGCACGCACGAGGGTGGCGTAGCGCTGCAGTTGTGGCCGGTAACGCAGTTCCTCGGCAGCGAGGAAGGCCGCCAGCTGGCCGCCTTCGTGAGTGCCGGTCTTGTAGTCTACGACCCAGCGTTCCCCATCGGGCTCGACGAGCAGCCGATCGATGACCACGTTCACCACACGGCCGGCGTGACGCCCCGTCAGGCGCCGCTCGCTGTGCGCCGCGGCATGATTTCCGCCGAGCAGCCAGCGCCCGCGCGCATCGCGCAGCGCGGCACTGAGCGCGGCATGAATGCGCAGCGCCGCGTCCGCGCGCTCCGCGGCCACCACGCCATGCTCCTCGAGCCAGCCGTAGTAGTCCTCGGGCACCGTATCAAGATGCTCCGGGAGCGGCGGCGGCTGCGCGAGTCGCTGCAGTTCCGCGTGCACGATCGTGCCCACCGCGCGCGCGGTCAGCCGGACCCAGGAATATTCCGGCTCGGTGCCGTCCTCGCGCAACGAGTGCTCCAGGCGCGTGGCCGGCGCCGGTGGCGGCAGATCGCGCGGCTCCCAGTCTGCGGTGAGGCGCCAGGTCGGTGCAGGCGGGTCAATCGGCGCCGGTGGCACATCGGCGATGCCCGCGGCACGCGCCGCCTGGAATACATGGCCAATACTCGGCCACAGCATAGCCAGCGCCGTGCCGGGGCGCGGTGCGAGCTCACCCGCACTGTTGCGCGGCGCGGCGCCAAACCAGTGCAGCTCGCGTCGTGCGCGCGTCGCGGCCACGTACAGCAATCGCACGCGCTCGAGGCGCGAGCGCTCGCGGCGCAGGTGGCGGATGTAACCGGCCAGCGTGCGGGAGGGCGCCACACCCGTGGCACTGATGGGCGCCAGGAGCAGCTCAGGAGCGGCGCCCGCCCCCGGCAATTCCAGCCAGTGCAGGAGCGGTTCGGCATCGACGCGCTGGCTCAATCCGATGCCGGGCACGATCACGATGTCCCATTCGAGCCCCTTGGCGCCATGCATGGTCAGGATTTCCACTGCGTGCTCAGCGCTCGCCGGCGCGGCATAGAGCGCGGCGGCAAATTCATCGAAGGCATCACCGGACAATTCCTCGGCGCGCGGCTCGGCGGCGAGCGCCCGGAGGAATTCCCGTGCATCCAGCAGGTCGCGTTCCTCCTCACAGGCGGCCGGCCCGCCCAGGCGCAGCCAGGCCCGATCGACGCGCTGCCACAGCGGCAAGGCCCGCTCCGGCCCCGACAGCGCCGGTGTAAGGGCGAGGCACAGGCGCGCCAGCCGGCGCTGTGCACCCGGCGCGAGCGGTGCCACGCGCGACGGATCGTTGGCAAGCTCCCACAGGGTCGCGCTCTGTGCTTCGCTCAGCATCTGCAGTTCCGCCAGCGTCAGGCCGCAGTACGGGGCGTGCAGCACCGCCAGCCAGGCGCTGCGATCGCCGGGGTGCTGCAGCGCGCGCGCCAGGGCACACAGGTCACGCACCACCGCGCGCTCACGCAGCGGCTCGAGCCTAAGACCGCGGACGGCGATTCCGGCCGCCAGCAGTGCGGCGGCGATCGGGGCTGCCTGCTGGCGTGCATTCACCAGTATCGCCACCTTGAGGTCCGGCTCGCGCGAGCGGCGCGCGCGCACCAGCTCGACAATGCGCGCGGCCTCCGCTTCAGCGCCCGGCGATCCCAACGGATGCACGGTCACGGCCCCTTCCAGGTCGGTGCGTGCCGCAACCGCCGGCAGGTAGCGGATCGCCGCCAGGCGCGCGTCATCGTGCTGCGGAAACAGTGCGCCACAGTGGGAGTTGAACCAGTCGATGAGCTGTGGCGCGGAACGAAAATTTCTGCGCAGCTGCAGTGACTCGAGCCGTACCGCACCTACACCCGAGGCGCGCGCGCGCAGGAACAGCCCCACTTCGGCTTCGCGAAACTGGTAGATCGACTGCATCGGGTCCCCGACCGCGAACAGCGTGCGCCCATCCTGGGGCTCCCAGCCGGCCGTCAGCGCCTGCAGCAGCTCGAACTGGTCCAGGGAAGTGTCCTGGAACTCATCGATCAGTATATGGCGGATGGCGCTGCCGCATCGCAGGGCCAGATCCGTGGGTTCGCCCTCCTCCGTCAGCGCCGCGCGCGCGGCCGCGGCGACGGCGGCAAAATCGACGCGCCCCTGTGCAGCAAATTCCAGCTGCAGCTCGGCCGCCGCGTGACGCAGCAGCAATGACAGCGCGGCGAGCGCCGCAGTGTCGTCGGCATTGACGAAGGCATCGGGCAGGAGCAGCAGACCATTGATGATGGCCCGGGCGGAACCCAGAGCTGCCAGTGCGGTGACCCAGCTCTCAAGCGCCGCTTTTTCCGGACTCGGCGCCGGGCTGACGCCCAGTTTCCTGGTCCAGGCCCGGCGCCACTCACCTTCGCCGGTGACCGCGAGCTGGGCCATGAACTGCCAGCGCGGCAGGTCCTCCGGTGCGGCACGCAGCGCGGAAGCAGCGGACTCGAGCCAGGCCCGCGCGCCAGGATCGAGTGCCTCGGCGCGATTGCCGGCCGCGGCCAGAAGATTGCGCGCCGCTTGCGCGGCGAGCTGCTCGCCTTGCCGCAGTTGCCGCGCCGGCAGGCCATCGAGTGCCCGGCCCAGCTGTTCGGCAATCAGCACCCGCAGGCTCGCGGCCACGCGGGCCCCGAGCTCCGGCCCCTCGTTTGCCAGCACGCGCGGCAACCAGTGGGCCCGCTGCTGCAGCATCAGGACCAGCAGATCCTCGAAGCGCGACCAGTCGTTATCCAGCCGGCCGAACAGCAGCTGCACCGGTGCCACCAGTTCGGCCTCGGCGAGGGCCCGTTCGAGCACGCGCCGCGCCGCCGCGGCGTACAGCGCTTGGGCGGGCTCGGCAATTTCGAGCCGCAATCCGCTCCGTGAGGCGATCGGCAGCTGCGCCGCGAGTGTCTGGCAGTAGGCATCGATCGTCATCACGCGCAGGCGCGCCGGCGTTTCGAGCAGACGCCAGTCGCACTCGCGATCCCGGCGCAGCGCGGCCGCCGCGAGCGGCGCCTCGAGTTCGCGTCCGCCCCCGCCCTGGCGCGCCGCCCGCAGTGCGTTCAGCACGCGCGTGCGCATCTCGGCCGCCGCCTTGCGCGTGAAAGTGATCGCGAGGATTTCCTCCGGCGCATCGACGCTCGCCAGCAGCGCCAGCAGGCGGCAGCTCAGCACCGTGGTCTTGCCCGAGCCGGCCGGTGCCTGCAGCAGGAAGGAGCGCCTGGGGTCGAGCGCCGCGGCGCGCGCGGCCGTATCGGCGTGCAGGGCTTCCGTCGCCGTCAGCGGAGCCGGATCAGACGGCGTCATCCGGCGCTCCCTCGGATTCAGATTCGGGCGGCGGCTGCTTCTCCGCGGCGATCCGGCACAGGCCGGGCAAGTGGCAGTTCCTGCAGGCGCCAGGCAGTGGCTGCACTGAGGCGATGCCGGCCGCAAATTCCCGCGCCAGAGTGTCGATGACTTGGCGCCAATGCAGCAGCAGCTCAGGCCAGGGCGGAGCTGCGGCCCTCCTCCGGCCCAGCTCTGGCAGCAGCGCAGGATCCGCCGCGGCGCCGCGCCAGCGAATCTGTCCCGCGCGCAGATAGACGGCGGCGATTCCCGCCAGAGGCGCAGGCGCGAGCGTCGCGTAGGCGAGCAGCTGTGCCTGCCGCGGGCGTTCCTCGAGCGGATTGAAGGGCTGTGCCCTGCCGCTCTTGTAGTCCAGGATGATGAAGCGTCCGTCCTCCAGGCGATCGACGCGGTCCATGCGCACGCGGATGGGAATCCCGCCCAGCTCGGCCTCCTGTGCCTGTTCGAGCTGGCTGACGGTGAAGTCCGCCACTTCGGCACGCGCCAGATCCTGATCCAGCAGGCCCAGGATCAGCGCCTCGAGGCGTCGCTGCTCGTTCTCCACCAGCGCTGGCGCCAGCGGCAGGACTCGCCGTGACAAGCGCGTGTCCAGGGCTCGCGCTACGGAGGTGCGCACCAGGACGCCCAGGCCTGCGGCCTCGCGCGACTGGGCCTTGAGTGCGCCTGATCCCCGCAGCTGGCCCCAGACCAGCTCGAGCGCGTGGTGCAGAATCTGGCCGCGCTCGCGGCGGTCAAGGCCTGGGACGGGGTCCACCACCGGATGGGCCGCGAGGCGCAGTTCGGCGAGCGCGCGGAATGGACACAGGGATTGCAGCTCCACGCTCCGGGTGCCCCGCGGCAAATGTTGGGCGCGCGGCCAGGCGATGGGCTGTTCCGCCGGCCGCGGCTCGCGCCGCGCCGAGCGCTGCATGGCCTGCACCAGTCGATCGGGGGACAGGGGCGCTCGCGGCCGCTCACCGGTCCGTGGCTTCGGCGCTGGCGCCGGCACGAGCAGGTGGCTGGGTTCCAGCGGCACCTCACCGTCAAACTCCGGCCAGCTGTAGACCACCTCGGTGGCGCATCGCTCCCAGGCGGCCATCGCCCTGTGTGCGGCCAGCAGCTGCCCCTGCGGGCTTGCGGGCGGGTAGCCCAGCTCGCGCTGCGCGGCAATCGGCAGGAAGGGGTCGGGTCGGGGGGGGGCAGGCCAGGTGTCTGAGGCCAGACCCGCCACCCAGATGCCCTCATAGCTCACCAGAGGGTCATCCAGGGACTCCGTCAGGGTGACCGGCACGTCCGCGCTCTCCGGCTCAAAGGCGGTCCGGCGGGCCAGCCCCTCCAGCAGCTCAAACGCCTCGTGGGCAGGCAACGGCTCCCCGTCTTCACCGAGCCGGTCGAATTCGCCCAGCAGTTCGCGCAAGCGGTCGCGCTGCTGCAGTTCCGGGCTCCCCAGCGGCTCGGTCCCGGGCCAGCCCAGCGCCTCCAGGATTTCGACATAACGCCGCGCCCACCACCCTGCCCCGTGGCGCTCCCCCCAGGGCAGCTGCATCGACGGCGCGGCAATTTCCAGTGCGGCGGCGAGGCCGGCCAGCGGGCCGCTCACTCCGGTCCGCGCCAGATCCAGCAGCAGGGCAAAGTCCGCCCGGTGCACGTTGCGTTCCCGGAGCAGCAATTCGAGGGCGGCGCGCTGGACCTGCGACCCACAGCTCAGATAAGGCGAGCGCAGTAAGGCGGCCGCCTGGCTGAAACCGCTAGGCCCGCTGGCCAGAGCCAGCAACCCCAGAGCCGCTGCCACCAGCGGGTAGCTGCTCAAGGGTTGCCCGCCCTCCAGCGCGTACAGGGCATCGCCCCGCTCGGCGAGCAGTGCTCCGCCGTGCAGCGCGTGTTCAAAGGCCTGGATTGCGCCCGCGCGCTGCTCGTGCAGCTGCGGGATGACCACCAGGAGGCGCGCCGCCGGATCGGCCTCGAGCTGTTCACGGCACCACTGCGCCGCGAGGCGCAGTTCATCGCTCCGGTCCGCACCCGAGCGCACCTGACGGGGTCCCGGGGCGGCGGCCTCGAGGCCGTTGGTGTCCTCCGCAAAGGACGCGCCCAGAGCCCGCAGTCGCGCTTGCAGCGCGCTCCCCATGAGGGGGAAACCCGCGAGCAGGAGGGGCGCCGGGGCGGGCGGAGCGCCCGCCAGCACCGCGGTCCAATCGCCAGCGGAGTACAGCCCCCGCGTCCGACAACGTCGCGCCTGCGCCGCACGGGTCCGCTGCAGCACGCCGTATTCCGACACCGCGGAGCCCGCCCAGCGCACGTTCCAGGCGTCCTGCAGCATCGAGGAGCGGTGCAGGGCATCGCCCAGGCTGGCCGGGCTCATGAGATCCAGGCCCTCGCAGGCTTCGACCGCCGCCTCGCGCCACAGGAGCCATTCCTCTGCCCGCCCTAAGCGGCGCCGCCCCCGTAACGAGCCACGGCGAGCCTGCTCCGCACTGCGCTCCAGCCAGGTGGCCCAGGTACAGATATCGGGAGAGGGCCAGGCCGTGAGCCCGGCCGCGAGCTGCAAGCGGGTATGCGCGAGACGCAGCGCCACCTCACGCTGGCGGCTGGGCACGACGACCGTGCCCCCCTGTTCCAGGGCAGCGGCGATCTGCGATTGGATCAGTGACAAATCAAGTCACTAGCGGCCGCTCTTACAGCTGGCTCAACACGTACTCGGCCGTGGATACCTTGAATTCGCCCGGCGCTTCGACGAACACCTGGGTGGCCACACCATTGTCGACCACGAGCGCAAAGCGCTGGCCGCGGACCCCCATACCAAATCCGCGTGCATCCAGCTCGAGACCCAGTGCCCGCGCATATTCACCATTGCCGTCCGCCAGCATTTGCACGGCTGAACCGGCGTTGCTGCTCTTTCCCCAGGCGCTCATCACAAACACATCGTTGACGGCCATGCAGGCAATGGTGTCGATGCCCTTGGCCTTGAATTCAGCCGCCTGGCTCAGATAGCCCGGCAGGTGCTTGGCGTTGCAGGTCGGGGTAAATGCACCGGGAACTGAAAACAGCACCACCCGCTTGCCATTGAACAGCTCGGCGGTGCTCAGGTCCTGCGGGCCCTTCTCGCCCATGATCCTGAACTTGCCCGCGGGCATGCGATCGCCGGCCGTGATGCTCATGGCTTAAGTCCCTCTAGCGTTCACCCGGCATCCGCGCACGCCGATTCCCAAAGGTGCCGGGCACCGGGCTGGTCAGGAACGCGCCTCCAGCACCCAGAGCTTGGCAAGGCGCGCGTACTTCGGGTCACTCGTCGCCCGGCCAAAGGCCTTCACGGCCTCGGCTTTGTTCTTGGCCCGCTCATAGGCCATGCCCAGCAGCAGATAGGCTTCATCCGGATGCTTGAGCTTTCCCTTGGCGATGCCGGTGGTGATCGCGACGACGGCCTTGTCGGACTCGCCGAAACCGAGGTAGGCCGCGCCGACCTGCACGTAGTCGTCGCCCGTGGCGGCGATTGCCGCGTCTTTTTCGTACTTTGGCAAGCTGGCGCGATCTTGGCTCG
>Ga0193713_1000318_pt1 | contig 16376 bp, 14 predicted proteins | sample H3a2metaG_FD_143054 | JGI IMG/M metagenome (GOLD analysis project Ga0193713, IMG submission 143054) | Soil microbial communities from a riparian zone of the East river system, Colorado, United States - H3a2 | ecosystem: Environmental > Terrestrial > Soil > Riparian zone | place: USA: East River... | reverse complement strand
AAGCATGCACAGGTCAGCATTCGCGCGCGCCGCTGCTGTGAACCCGGTCGCAGATCTGGTGGGCGCAGCATAGTCCTTAGAGGCAATCGGATGCGATGTCTGTGAGTTGCGACGTCTGTGGGTTGAGACATTCCGGGGCCTTCGGCGCCTCAGTATATTCACCTCGAAGTGCTGCGCTCGGGCACATGGGAGCTCAACGGATGAAACGCGACAGGCTTGGGATTCCGGCACTCCGCGCCTTGGCGCTCGCAGGCGTGGTGCTGATGGCAATGCAGGGCTGGTCGCGGGCCCACGCGAACAGGCACGGCGTCTGCACGATCGCCTCGCCGGTGTACCACCGAGCGATGCGGTGCTGACCCAGATGGCCGCCGACATCCAGGGGGGCAACACCGACGCCGCCGCACAGCTGGCGATGGCGAACAAGAACTTCTACAACGTGACGCTGAAGAATTTCGTCGCGCCCTGGACCAATCGCGACCGCACGGTGTTCGTGCCCCTCAACGACTACACCGCCACCGTCATCGGCATGGTGCGCGACGACGTCGATTTCAGCACCCTGCTGTCTGCGGACCTGCTCTATGTCGGCAACGGCGTGGGCGCGCCGGCCTATTCGGCGAGCGACAACAATCATTACCAGTATCTCGAGGACAACAACGTCGATCTGCGGGCCGCGTTGCAGCCGGCGACGCAGTCCGGCCTGCTCGGACTCCCGGTGGCGGCGACCGCGGGCATCATGACCACGCGCGCGGCGTCGGCGGCCTTCTTCATCAATGGCACCAACCGGGCGATGTTCCGCTTCACGCTCATCAATCACCTGTGCCGCGATATGGAGCAGGTGCAGGACTCCTCGCTCCCGCCGGATCGCATCCGCCAGGACGTGAGCCGTTCCCCCGGTGGTGACAGCCGCGTGTTCCTCAATAGCTGCATCACCTGCCACGCCGGCATGGATCCGATGGCGCAGGCCTTCGCCTACTACAACTTTGACGCCGCTTCCGGGCGACTGCAGTACACGGCGGGCGCGGTGCAGCCGAAGTACGCGATCAATACCGACAACTTCAAGTTCGGCTATGTCACCACCGACGATCACTGGGACAACTACTGGCGAGCGGGCTCCAACCAGGTGCTCGGCTTCGACGCGGCGCTCACCGGCAGCGGGAGCGGGGCCAAGAGCATGGGGCAGGAACTGGCACACAGCGACGGCTTCGCGCAGTGCCAGGTGGAAAAGGTGTTCAAGGCGGTATGCCTGCGTGACCCGGGTGACGCCGCCGATCGCCAGGCCGTCGACACGATCAAGACGAAATTCAAATCGACGGGCTACAAGATGAAACAGGTGTTTGCCGACGCCGCCGTTTACTGCATGGGCAGCTAGGAGCGCAACGTGAAGTCTCAATCCTGGGTTTCGCAGCTGCTGCTGGTCTGCCTGGTCCTGGCGCTGAACGCCTGCTCGGGTGGCGCAGCGACCACGTCCAATCCCAGCCCGCAGACGGTCACCTCTGCCAGCTACTCCGGACCGGCACCGGCCACGGCCGACGTGCAGGCCTTCCGGATCAACCTGTGGCAGAACATCAATAGCAGCAGCCGTTGCGGCAACTGCCACAAGGCCGGCGGGCAATCGCCGATGTTTGCGCGCTCGGACGATGTGAACCTCGCGTATAACGATGCGCTGGGTGTCGTCAACCTGTCGCAGCCCGACCAGTCGCGGATGGTCATCAAGGTGGCCGGCGGCCACAACTGCTGGCTGGCGAGCCCGCAGGCCTGCGCCGACATTCTCACCACCTGGATCAAGAACTGGGCCGGCGGTGTCGCCAGCGGCGGCACGCAGATCCAGTTGGTGGCGCCGGTCGACAAGTCGGTCGGCAGCACCAAGGTATTCCCGGCCAGCGCCAACGACAACGGCAGTGCCTCCTTTGCGCAGACTATCTATCCGCTGCTGAGCCAGTTCTGTTCGCGCTGCCACAGCGCGAGCGCGACCACGCCGCAGACGCCTTACTTCGCCAGCAGCGATGTCGACGAGGCCTACGCGGCGGCCCAGGCCAAGATCAATCTCGACACCCCGTCCCTGTCGCGCTTCTACGTGCGCCTGCACGACGAGAGCCACAATTGCTGGGTGACGGCCGGTGATGTGGCGGTCAGCTGCCCGAAGAGTTCGGCCACCATGCTGGCGGCCATCCAGACCTTCGTCGACGGCATCGTGCCCACACAGGTCGATCCGGCCCTGGTCCTGTCCAAGGCCCTGACCCTCTACGACGGCACGATCGCCTCGGGCGGCAATCGCTACGACACCGGAGTGATTGCCAAGTGGCAGTTCAAGGAAGGCATGGGCACCATCGCCGACGACACCAGCGGTGTGGATCCGGCGCTGAACCTGACACTGGCGGGCGACACCAGCTGGGTGGGCGGCTGGGGCGTGAGCTTCGGGCCCAACGGCGGTGAAGCGCGCGGCGGCGCGGCCAGCCGCAAGCTGTACGACTCGATCAAGAACACCGGCGAATTCAGCGTCGAGGTGTGGGTGGCGCCTGCCAACGTCACGCAGGAAGACGCCTACATGGCGAGCTATTCGGGCGGCACGGCGGCGCGCAATTTCACGATGGGACAGCACGCCTATCAGTACGAAATGTTCAACCGCTCGAGCGCCACGGACGCCAACGGCTCCCCGTCGCTCCTTACCAGCGATGTCGACCGCGACGCGCAGGCCTCGCTCCAGCATGTAGTCCTCACCTACGACGCGATCAACGGCCGGCGCCTGTACGTCAACGGCAACTACACGGGCGATGCTGATCCCGAGAAGGGCGGAACGCTCGGCAACTGGGACGATACCTTCGTCTTCCTGCTCGGCAACGAAACCTCCGGCAACCGCAAGTGGCAGGGCACGATCCGCTTCGCCGCGGTCTACAACCGCGCCCTGACGCAGGAGCAGGTCCAGCAGAACTTCGCCGCCGGCGTTGGCGAGCGCTACTTCCTGCTGTTCAATGTCAGCGCCCTGACCGGCGTCAACCAGGCTTACGTGATGTTCGAGGTCAGCCGCTACGACAGCTACAGCTACCTGTTCAACAAGCCCACCTTCATCAGCCTGGACAGCACGGCCAAGCCGGGCAGCATTGCCATTAAGGGCATGCGCATCGGCGTCAATGGCGCGGAGGCCAAGGTCGGGCAGGCCTACGCCCCGCTCGACACCACGGTCACGGATGCCAACTACACCGCCGGCGTGGGTCAGCTGCTCTCGCCGATCGGCACGGTCATCGCCCTTGAGAAGGGACCGGACTCTGACCTGTTCTTCCTCAGCTTCGATCAGATCGGCAGCAGCATCCATGTGCGTACCGATCCGGCAGCGCCGCAGCCGGCCACGCCGGCCGACAAGCCGGAGAGTTCGCAATTTGGTGTACGGGTGTTCAGCGAGATCAACGCCTCGCTGGCCGACATCACCGGCGTGTCGATGAACGATCCGGGCGTGCTGGCCGCTTACGCGCTGGTCGAGCAGCAGCTGCCCACGGTGCCCACGATCGAGTCCTTCGTGGCCTCGCACCAGATCGGCATGGCGCAGCTGGCGATCCAGTATTGCGACGCGCTGGTCGAGTCGGGGCAGGCGGGGAGCTTCTTCCCCGGGCTGCAGCTCAATGCATCGCCCGCGGCGGCCTTCGCCGACACGAGCCTGCTGATTGATCCGTTACTGGCGCACGGCGTGGGAATCAATCTGGCCACGCAGCCTGCGGACAGCGACGTGCGTGCGGAACTCAACAGCCTGGTGACCCGACTGTCGAGCTGCGGGGCGGGCTGCGCCCCTGATCGCACCAAGACGATCACCAAGGCGGCCTGCGCCACCGTGCTCGGCAGCGCCGCGCTGCTGATCAAATAGCCGACCGCTTTTTGGACCTACGAGGCCGATTATGAAGATCCGACGCAAGCGAGCCCTGGGGTTGAACGAACCTCTTCGTCATCCCGATCATCCGCGACCGGTGACACGGCGTGAGTTTCTCGCGCAGGGATTCATCACCGGCAGCATCGCCTTCGCCGGTGCGTCCGCCTTCACCCTGTTCGCGGATCCGCGCAAGGCTTACGCGGCGCTCTCGCCGGATATCGCGGCGCTCAAGAACAGCCCCTGCAACATCGTTCCTGGCGCTGGCAAGATCCCCTTCATCTGTTTCGACCTGGCCGGCGGGGCCAATATCGCCGGTTCCAACGTGCTGGTCGGCCAGCAGGGCGGGCAGCTCGATTTCCTGTCGACCGCCGGGTACAGCAAGCTCGGCCTGCCCGGCAACATGACGCCGAACTCCTCAATCGGGGCCGGCAGTTTCATCGATCGCCAGCTGGGCCTGGCGTTTCACTCCGACAGCGCCTTCCTGCGCGGCATACTCGAGCGCACCGCGACGACCACGCGCGCCAATGTCAACGGCGCCGTCATCGCCGCCCTCAGCCAGAACGACACCGCGAACAACCCGCACAACCCGATGTACGGCATCTACTCGGCCGGCGCGCTGGGTGACCTGCTGCCGCTGATTGGCTCGGACAGTTCCGATTCCGGCGGCAATTCCATGGCGCCCTCGTACATGATGGACTCCACGGTGCGCCCGACGAAGGTGGATCGCTCCTCGGACGTGACCGGGCTGGTCGACACTGGCAAGCTCGTGGGGCTGCTGAGCCAGGCCGACGCCACCGCCGTGCTCGAATCCATCGAGCGCATCAGCCGCAAGAAGCTCGACAACACGGTCATGCGCACCGACGTCACCGCCGACGCGGTCGTCAAGGATCTCGTGCAGTGCGGCTACGTCAAGGCCGCTGACCTGGCCGATCGCTACGGCAACGCCAAGGCGGCCCTCGATCCGGACATCGATCCGCTGATTGTCGGCCCGGCCGGGATTTTCACGCAGGCCGAATACGACGGTGACTCGGAGATCCGCAAGGCCGCCGCCGTCATGAAGATGGTGGTCAATGGCTACGCGGGCGCCGGCACCATCGAGATGGGCGGCTTCGATTACCACACCGGGGATCGCTCCACCGGCGAAGACCGCGATCTGCGCGCCGGCCGCTGCATGGGCGCCTGCATTGAATACGCGGCTCGACGCCACATGCCGCTGATGCTCTATGTGTTCAGCGACGGTTCGCTGTCCTCCAATGGCATGATCGACAACTCGGCCGGTGGCCGGGGCAAGGGTGTGTGGACCGGCGATAATCAGTCGACGGCCGCCGCGTTCTTCCTGGTGTACAACCCGGCTGGGCCCACGGCCGCCGTCACCAACCAGCTGGGCTACTTCACTCCGGACGGCTCCGTGGTGAGCACCTCGAGCCCGGGCGCGAATGCGGTCAACCTGCTGGCGGAGATGGTCGTGCTGAACTACATGGCGCTGCACGGACAGGAGGGCGCGTTCCAGGGCATGCGCTGGGCCGGCGGCGTCAGCACCGGCCTGGGCAGTGTCGGCACCTACTCGAGCCTGATCGCGCTTCCGCAGATTGTCAGCGGGCCCGTCGCGCCGAGCTGAGTTCCAGGGCCGGCCCGCCCGCCGGCTGTCGCGCATCACAGACGCTCGTGGTGGTTCCACGGCACCCCTTCTTCCCTCATCCTTGGCTTTGGCAGGCGCGGCACCCTCTGTGACCGGCGTCATGCCTGTGCGACGCGCCGGTCGCATCAGGAGCACGGATGATGTCAAATAGGACACAGCGGCCGGCAATTTATCCCGCCACTTCAAGGAGCTGCTGGTGATCCGCTGTTTTGGACGCTCTTGTCTGCTGGTCGCGCTGCTCGCGCTCGTCCAGCCCGCCGTGCCCGCCGCCACCGCGGTCGGGGAGCTGGCCCCCGATTTTGCCCTGCCGGCTGCCACGGGCGGCAACGTAAGGCTGTCCGAGCATCGTGGCGAGGTTGTGCTGCTGGCGTTCTGGAGCAGTCACTGCTCTGTCTGCACCGCGCAGCTCTCGCTGCTCGGTGATCTGCAGACCACGTACCGCTCCGCGGGTCTGGTCACACTGGCGGTCAGCGTCGATGACGACATGCATCGCGCCACCCGCTACGCGCAGGCACACCCGACGCGCTTCCCGATGCTGCTCGATCTGCGCAAGGGCGTGAGCCGCGCCTACGGCGTCGAGCGATTGCCGACCACGGTGCTGATCGACCGTCGTGGCCGGGTGCGCTTTCTGCAGTCGGATGATCGCGGGATTGATAACTCGTACGTCGCGCAGGTACGCGAGCTGCTTGATGATCCGCTGTGAACTGTGCACGATCCGGCCCACCCTGCTAGCCCCAACGGACCGCTCAATATGAGAACTGCAAATCGAACCTGGCAGCGGCTGGCGCCCGTGGCGCTGGCACTGTGCCTGGTCACGCAATGGGTCCGCGCCGCCGAGCCACCCGCAAAGCCGTCGGGCGCACCGGCGGCGGTGGCCGCTCCGGCGCCGGCCACCATCGCTGCGCCTGAGGCCGCCCCCGAAGCCTCCGCCGCAGCACCGGCCGGCGACGCGACGGGCGAGGGCAGCACGCGGGCTCTGGATGAACAGATCCAGGATCTGAAACAGCAGGTGGTCGATCTTAACAAGGACCTGTTCGTGCTCGAGGAAGAGCTGCTGTTTCCGGCCAACACGCAGGTCGCGGTGTTCGTGTCGATGGATGTCGGCAGCTTCTTCGGTCTCGATTCGGTCACTCTCAGGGTCGACAATCGCGAAGTCATCAATTACCTCTACACGCCACGCGAGGTTGCGGCACTGGTCAAAGGCGGCGTCCAGCGGCTTTACGTCGGCAACCTCAAGGCCGGTTCCCACGAGCTGGTGGCATTGTTCAGCGGCAAGGGGCCGAACGATCGCGACTATCGACGTGGCGCTTCGATCAAGTTCGAAAAAGGCGTCGGCGCGAAATACCTGGAGCTGAAGATTTCCGACAAGACACGCCGCCAGCAGCCAGAGTTCGAGATCAAGGACTGGGAGTAGCCCCCGATGTGGCGGCTGATCCTGCTCTCGCTTGGCGGCGTGGTCGCGGCGCCGGTGGCGTGGACGGCAACTTCGCCCGACGCCCTGAGCGCCATCCAGGTGCAGGATCTGCACTACGGCGATGTGCTGTTCCGCTTTTACTCCGGCGATGACTTCGAGGCGCTCACGCGTCTGGAGGCCTACGAGCACTGGCACCGCATGCCGCATCACGAGCAGGACGCGGCGCTACTGGCCGGTGGCCTGTACCTGTCACTCGGCATGCACAATGAGGCGGGCCGGCGCTTCGAGACGCTGCTGACCGACCAGGTGCCCGCCGGGCTGCGCAATCGCGCCTGGTTCTACCTCGCCAAGGTCTGGTACGCCCGCGGCTACTACGATCGTAGTGAGCAATCGCTCGGCCACATCAGCGGCGAGCTGGCGCCGGCGCTGGAGGCGGAGCGCCAGCACCTGCTGGTCAATGTGCTCATGCGCCAGAACCGCTTTGACGAAGCCGAAGCCCGCCTGGCGCACTGGCAGGGGCCGCCGGACTGGATGGCCTATGCCCGCTTCAACCTCGGTGTCGCGCTGGTGCGCCAGAACCGCATGGACGAGGCGGCGCCGGTCCTGACCGCGGTGGGCACGATGCCGGTGACGGGCAGCGAGTTGCTGGCGCTGCGCGACAAGGCGAATCTGGCGCTTGGCTATGCCTGGCTACAGGCCAACAATCCGGCCGCCGCGCGCGACGCGCTCGATCGCGTGCGCCTCACCGGTCCCTATTCAACCCGCGCACTGCTGGGCGTCGGTTGGGCGCAGGCCGCGCTGGGCAACTATCACGAGGCGCTCACGCCCTGGACGGAGCTGCACAACCGCAACCTGCTCGACGCCGCGGTGCAGGAGTCCTACCTCGCCGTGCCCTACGCCTACGGCAAGCTCAACGCCAACGCACAGGCCGCCGAGTTCTACGAGTCCGCAATCAACTCCTTCGACCAGGAGGCGCAACGCATTGACGCGGCGGTCGCGCGCGTCGGCGAGGGCCACATGCTCGACGACCTGCTGGGTGCCGACCCGAAGTCGGACCAGCAGGGGTGGTTCTGGCAACTGCAGCAGCTGCCCGGCGCGCCCCAGTCACGCTACCTCTACAGCCTGCTGGCGGAGAACGATTTCCAGGAAGGACTGAAAAATTACCGCGACCTGGCCTATCTGGGCGGCACCCTCAAGCGCTGGGACGAGAGCATGGACGCCTTTGCGGCCATGATCGATACGCGCCAGCTTGCCGACGGCGAGCGACTGCCGCGGGCGGACCTGCTGCTTGCCAGCAAGGCACCGACGAAACTGCTCGCCGCGCGCGCCGCCATCGATTCGCGCCTGACTGCGATCGAGACCGGCGCGGACGTCGCGGCCCTGGGCACCGCCAGGGAACGCGAGCAATGGGCCAAGGTCCGGCTGCTCGAGAGCGCGCTGGCCAGCGCCACCGGTGGCGACAGCGAAGAACTGCAGATCGAACGCGACAAGATCCACCTGATGAAAGGCGTGCTCTACTGGCGCCTCGATGCGCAGTTCAAGCAGCGCAGCTACGCCGAACGGCGCGCACTGCGCGCGCTCGATGCCGCGCTGAATGAAGCCCAGAACCGCTGGGTGCGCGTGCAGAGCGCGCGCCACAGCGTGCCCGGCAACACGGGCGAATTCGCCGCGCGTATCGCCGCGCTGGCCGCGCGCATCGCCCAGCTCAGGGTCGGACTGGCGAACTCGGCCCAGCAGCAGAGCTACTTTCTGGACCAGCTCGCGAGCAACGCGCTGCTCGAGCAGAAGGACCGCCTGGCAGCGTACGAAGTGCAGGCGCGCTTCGCGCTGGCCGACATTTACGATCGCGCCGCCGCTCCGGCAGCGCCACCTGCGCCGGCGACTGAGCCCGCGCCGGCGACTGAGCCCGCGCCAGCGACGGAATCTGCGCCAGCAGGTGCGCCGGGTGATGGAGGCAAGCCGTGAGCGCTCCTGGCCGAGTCGCCATCGTTGGACTGGTGCTGATCGCCGGCGCGACGGCCGCCGCCGCGGCGGGCGATCCGGCCGCCACCGTGGGAGATCTGGCCAAGCGCAACGCCGGCAATATCCAGGTCCATCCGGACGCCAGCGTGAGCGGCGGCACCGCCAAGGCCATGCAGGGCTACAGCGAATTCCTGAAACTGCAGAACACGGACGCCCATCTGCGTGCCCAGGCGCTGCGTCGCCTGGGTGACCTGAACCTGGATTCCGGGGACCTGGAGCGCATGTCGAACGAGGTGTCGCTGCTCGACACCCAGGGCGCAGAGGCCATCAGGCTCTACTCGATCCTGCTGAAGGCCTACCCCGACTACCCGCGCAATGACCAGGTGCTCTACCAGCTGGCGCGGGCCTATGAGACCACCGGGCAGAGCGACACCGCGCTCGCCACGTTCGATCGCATCGTGGCGAAATACCCGGCCGCGCGCGAGATCCCGGAGGTGCAATTCCGGCGCGGCGAACTGCTGTTCTCGGCCAAGCGTTATCCCGAGGCTCAGGCCGCCTACGAACAGGTGATCGCGCGTGGCGCGACCGGGTCGGCCTTCTACGAGCAGAGTCTGTACAAGCATGGCTGGTCGATGTTCAAGGAGTCGGAGTACGAGGCCTGCCTGCAATCATTCCTGAAGCTGCTCGATCGCACGCTGCTCAATCGTCAGAGCGGTGCGCCCCGCCGGTGGGAGGGCCTGTCACGCGCCGAGCGCGAGCTGGCCGACGATACGCTGCTCGTCATGAGCATCTCCTTTTCCTACCTGGATGGTTCGCAATCGCTCGATCAGCTGCTGTCCGCCCGCCGGTCGACTCCCTATGCCTGGCTGTTTTATTCGCGCCTCGGCGATTTGTACGTGAAGAAGCAGCGCTTCCAGGACGCGGCCAATACCTACCGCGCGTTCGTCGCCCGCGATCCGGTGGATGAGCACGCGCCGGAGCTGTCGAACCAGGCGATCGATGCCTACGCCAAGGGTGGTTTTGCCGACCTGGTGGTGGAGGGCAAGGCGGAATACGTGCACAGCTACGGCTTTAGCGCGCCGTTCTGGCGCGGGCGCGAGCGCAGTGCGTTTCCGCAGGTGGTTTCCGAGATCAAGACCACCTACAAGGACCTGGCGCAGTACTACCACGCGCAGGCGCAGAAATCCAAGCGCGTCGAGGACTACAGCGTGGCCGCGCGCTGGTACCGGGATTCGCTGGCAGCCTTTCCGGAAGACGCGGATTCCGTCGAAACCAACTACCTGCTCGCCGAGGCGCTCTACGAGAGCCGCCAGTACCTGGACGCCGCCACCGAATACGAACGCACCGCCTATGCCTATCCGCCGGGGCCGCGCTCCGCCGCGGCGGGGTATGCGGCGCTGGTGTCCCTGCAGAAGCAGGAGGATGCGCTCCCTGCCGGTGCGCGTGCCGAGGTACGCGCGCGCGCCACCGAATCAGGCGTGCATTTCGCGCAGACGTTCCCCGAGCATCCGGAAAGCTCCGGCGTGCTCACCCGTGCTGCGCAGGATGTCTTTGCCGCGCATGACCTGCCGCGCTCGATCACGCTGGCAGAGGCGCTGCTGGCGCGCAATCCGCCGGTGGACGTTGCCAAACAGCGCATCGCGTGGACGATCGTCGGCCAGGCGAATTTTGATCAGGGCGCCTATGGGCAGGCCGAGCCGGCCTTCCAGCACGCGCTGCAGGTGACCGAGGCCGGCGCGCCGGAGCGGGCCGATCTGACTGAGCGGCTGGCTGCTGCGGTGTATCGCCAGGGCGCCGCCAAGCGCAAGGCGGGTGACGAAGCGGGCGCGGCCGCCGACTTCCTGCGCGTCGCGACGGTCGCGCCTGGCTCCAAGGTGGTGCCCACCGCCCAATACGACGCCGCGGCTTCGCTGATCAACGTCAAGCAGTGGGATCAGGCCATCAGCGTGCTGGAAGCCTACCGCCGTGATTACCCAAAGAGTGAATTCGCCGCGGATGTCACCCGCAAGCTCGCCATCGCCTATGTCGAAGCCGGACGCGGCGCCATGGCCGCCGCCGAGTTTGAAAGAATTGCCACCGCACCCGGCGAGGATCCGGCCGTGGCGCGCGAAGCGACCCTGAGGGCCGCTGATCTGTACGACAAGGCGGGAAATCAGGCGCGCACCACCGTCATGCTCGAACAGCTCGTGCAGCGCTATCCCGCGCCCGTGGTGGATGCGATGGAGGCGCGCGCGCGCCTGGCCGGACTGGCGGAAAAATCCGGCAATGTGGCGCGCCTGGACTACTGGCGCGATGAAATCATCAAGGCCGACGCCGCCGCCGGGGCCGGCCGCACCGATCGCACACGCTTTCTGGCGGCCGGGGCGCGGCTCGCGCGGGCGCAACCCGCACGCGACGCGTTCCGCGCGGTGCGCCTGACGGCGCCACTGAAGAAATCCCTGGTGGCCAAGAAACAGGCCATGGAAACTGCGCTCGCCGGCTACAAGGCCGTCGTCGCCTACGACATTGCCGCGACGACCACCGCCGCCACCTACGAGATGGCGGAGCTGTATCGCACGCTGGCCAAGGACCTGATGGCCTCCGAACGGCCAAAGAAGCTGAGTGACGAGGAACGCGAACAGTTTGATTCGCTGCTCGAGGAGCAGGCGTTCCCGTTCGAGGAGCAGGCGATTGCCATTCATGAAGTGAACACCAAGCGCACGCTCAGCGGCGTCTATGACGAGTCGGTGCGCGGCAGTTTCCACGCCCTGGCGGAGCTGAGCCCGGCGCGCTACGCTAAGACCGAACTCTGGAGCGACCTAGTGCGCACGCTGGCGACACCCGCGGGGGCCGCCCCGGAACCGCGCGCGGTAGTCGAGTTCACTCGCGGTGTGGCCGCCGCGCTGAGCGGCAAGGTCACCGACGCAGAACTGGAGTTTCAGCAGCTCGAGCTGCAGTACCCGACGCTGGCCGAACCTTCGATCAATCTCGGGATCGTCGAGCAGGGTGCGGGCAACCTCGATGCCGCGGCCGCCGCCCTCGAGCGCGCCACGGTGCGGGCCCCAGCCAACCCCGTGGCCTGGGACGAGCTGGGCCTGGTGCGGCGCGCCCAGGGAAAATTTTCGGAGGCGCGCCAAGCCTACCAGCAGGCGATTGCTGCGGACGCTTCGTACGCCCAGGCGCATCGCAACCTGGGTGTGCTGCTCGATCTGTATCTGGGTGAGTCGGCCGCGGCACTCTCCGAAATGGAGCAGTATCAGCGGCTCAGTGGCGAGGACAAGCCCGTGAGCGGCTGGATCGCCGAACTGCGACACCGTACGGGAGTCAAACCTCCTGCGCCGGCGAGTGAGCCTGCGCCTGCGAACGCGCCCGCACCAGTAGCGAGTGGAGACGCCAAATGAAGCCATTCCTGACCGTTCTGCTCCTCGCCACCAGTGCCGTCGGGCAGGCGGAGGATCTTGAACCCGCGGTAAACACCTCACGCGGGGACGCGAAGCCCGTAGCGGGGGCGGTAGCGCCCGCACCGGCCAAGCCGACGGTCTCCGGGGCACCGGCTGCGCCAGCGAAGCCCGCCGCGAAGCGTCCGGTGGGCCGCGCTGCCCCCTCTGGCCGCGGCGTGTCGCCATTGCGCGACCAGATCCAGCTCGATGCGACGCAGATCACAGGCAACCGCGAACTGCCAAACGTGATGTACATCGTGCCCTGGAAGAAGCCGGATCTGGGCGAATTCGCGGGCCGGCCACCCAAGAGCCTGCTCGACGAGATACTGGCGCCCGTGGATCGCGAGGTCTTTCGCCGGCAGAACCGTTATTTCGCGGCCCTGCAGCCCGACGCTGCGGTGCCGCCGCCGGCGCCGCTGGCGCCGGTGGCGCCGGCGGCTGGGTCGGCGGCTACACTGCCCGCCGGGGATGAGAAGTAGGTCTCGGCAATGGTACGACCTAAGTCTTTAATTTCGTGGATGGATTCAGGCACGGGAGTCTGATGATGCAATTCTTTAGCATGATTATCCGTTTTTTCCAGGGCGGCGGCGCGATGATGTACCCGATTGCGGTGGTACTGGTCATCGGCGCGGCCATCGCAATCGAGCGCTACGTCGTGCTCACGCAAACCTCGGTGCGCAATCGCGGACTGTGGAACGAGATTGCGCCGCTCCTTGCGCAGGGCAACTTCAAGGGCGCGGTACAGGTCACGTCAAAATCCGACGCGGTGATCGGCCAGATCCTCAGCTATGGACTCGCGCGCATCAGCTCCTCCAGCCGACGCGACGATGTCGAGAAGGCGATGGAGGAGAGCCTGATGGACGTGGTGCCAAGGCTTGAGAAGCGCACCCACTACCTGGCGACTTTCGCCAACCTGGCGACCCTGCTGGGCCTGCTCGGCACCGTGGTGGGCCTGATCAACGCCTTCGCGGCCGTGGCTACGGTCAATCCGGCGGACAAGGCCAACCTGCTGTCGGCCAGCATTTCGGTCGCCATGAACTGTACGGCCTTCGGCCTGATGACGGCGGTGCCGCTGCTGGTAATTCACGCAGTGCTGCAGACCAAGACTACCGAGCTTGTCGACAGCCTGGAAATGGCCTCGGTGAAATTCCTCAATGCCGTGACCGAACGCAGCAGGGCGGCGGCCTGAAGCCTCCCGGCAACCTCAAGCGAGAACGCGCATGCGTCGCTCCCAAGCCCTGAGAAAACTGCTGCGCCGGCAGCGCCGGCCCTCGGAACTGACACTGGTGTCAATGATCGACATCTTTACCGTGCTGGTGACCTTTCTGCTGATGACGGCCATCTTTTCACGCACCGTGGTGCTCGACCTCCGGCTGCCGTCGAACAACGCCACTTTCCCCGAACTGCCCAAGGGACTGAATCTCGAGATCATCATCCGCGACGATCTGCTGGTGATTGCCGACCGCGGCACCGGACCGTTGCGCACGCTGCCGAATACTCCCAAGGGGTATGACCTCGACGGCCTGACGGAGTACCTGAAATTTGTGAAGTCCCGTTACCCCGACAAGACCGAAGCCACCATCCTGCTCGAGCCGCAGACTCCCTACGACACGCTCGTGCAGGTGATGGACCGCACGCGCGTCGTGGAGGTCAACGTCGGGCTCAGTACCCAGCAGGCCGAACTGTTCCCCGAAGTGTCGATCGGCGATGCCCCGCTGCCGGTCGGTAACGCGGGAGTCGCGCGATGAGCATGTCCAGTCGCGCGCGGCGCATGCTGCTGCACCAGGTGCGCAACAAGGCGGACGCCGAGCTGAACCTGATTCCGATGATCGACATCCTGAGCGTCATGGTGTCCTTCCTGCTCGTGTATTCGACCGAGGTCGAAGTCGTGCAGAACAGCAAGGGCATCGACATACCGCAGTCGATCTCCGAACAAAGGCCGCGTGAGACCGTGGTCGTGATGCTCACGCGGGACGATCTGTTCGTGCAGGGCGAGCGCATTGCCAGCCTCGATGAGGTGCGCAACACGGCGGGCAACATCATCGCCCCGCTCCGTGTGGCCCTCAAGCGCCCGTCGCTGATCGGACAGGTGATGACGGAGAAGACCATCGCCGCGCGTGAGATCACCGTGATGGCGGACAAGAGCAGGCCCTATGCCGTGCTGAAGAAGGTGATGACCACCTGTACGGACGCCGATTATGGCCGCCTCTCCTTCGCGCTGGTGCAGAAGGAAAAGGCGGTGAACATGGACCAGTTGCGGAAGAAGATCTAGAGCGGAGACCCATTAGGTGCAGCTGACGCAGTACTACCGCACGTTCGATCTGCCCTGGGATGTCGACCCGGAAGAGCAGCGGCGTTTTCGCCGTTTCCTGCGCTTTGGCCTGGGAGCGGTGCTGTTCGTCGGCCTGATATTGCCCTTAGTGCATCTGCCGAAGCGCGCGCTCAGCGCGGAGGAAGCGGTGCCGCCGCGGCTCGCGCGCCTGATGGAGCAGGAGCGGCCGAAGCCGCCGGCGCCGAAACCCGTGGAGCAGCCCAAAGAAAAGGCCAAAGTCGAGCCGCAACCGGTCCCCAAGCCGGTCGACACGCGCAAGAAGATGGCGAATTCCGCGGCGATGCGCGCCATCAAGGATGAGCTCGCGGACCTGCGCGATCAGCTCGACACCACTGCGCTGCAGAATCGCCAGCTCACCGCGGCGGTGAGCCAGGACGCGCGCTCGGAGCGCTCCCTGATCGCCTCCAAGGTCGGCACAGGTTCGGCGGGCATCGTCACGGCGAACGCCAGCCGCGGTTTTGGTTCCGGTGCCGGCGCACTGTCCGATCACAACGCCACCGCCGTCAGTTCGCGCATCGCCGCGCAAGCGGCGCAGAGCGGCGTCACCCGCAACGGAGGGGGTGGCAAGGCGGCGCGCAGCTCGGAAGAGGTCGCGTTGATGTTCGATCGCAACAAGGGGGCGATCTACTCGCTGTACGGACGTGCCCTGCGCGAACGCGCCGATCTGCAGGGCAAGCTGGTGCTGCAGCTGACGATCTCACCGGCCGGCGAGGTCACTGATTGCCATGTGGTCAGCAGCGATCTCGGCGACCCGGACCTGGAGCGCAAGATTGTCGCGCGGGTGCGCATGTTCCGCTTCGAGGCCAAGGATGTCGGGACGGCCGAAGTGACCAAGCGCCTGGATTTCTTTCCGATCGACCTGAGTGCGCCGTGAACCTGCAGTCGGAAATTGAATACTTCAGCGAGCTCGAGCCAGCTGGCCAGGCGCGCCTGCTCGCGCTGCTGGTGCACGAATTGAGCATTGAAGCGCGCACGACCTACGGCAGCAACGCCGAGCAGGTGCAGGATGGCGCGCGCCTGCGCTTCGTCAATGAAATGAATTCCCGCCTGGCGCGATATATTGAACTGGTGCTGGTGGACGAGCCAAACCGGCCCGGCGCGGATGTGCTGCTGCGCATGCTGCTGGCGCCGCGGGCCGACAAGGCGGCCGAACGGCTGGTGGTCAGCGCCTACCGCCGTGCCCTGCAGGGCTTCGACCAGCACGACGCCACCGTCACGATGGAACCGCGCTAGCCCACGCGGGTGGTCGCTGGGCACCGCTCCGGTGGCAGCGGCCTGACCGGTTGGACAAGGCGCGGGGCCGCGCTTAAGTTGGCGCCATGTCTGCGCCACTTCTGACCCAGGTGCTGGTACTGCTGTTCGCCTCGGTGGTGGTCGTCGCCGTGGCGCGCCGCCAGGGCCTTCCGCCGATACTCGGTTACCTCGTGGTCGGCTTGCTGCTCGGCCCCCTGGCCTTTGGCCTGCTGCCCGCAGGCCCGGCCACGCGGGCGCTCGCCGAGATCGGCGTCGTGTTCCTGCTCTTTACGCTGGGCCTGGATTTTTCCTGGCCACGCATGGTGGCGATGCGACGCGAGGTCTTCGGTCTCGGCCTCGCCCAGGTGCTGGTCGTGGGGCTGGCGGGGGCGGGGGTGCTGCGCATGCTGGGCGTGGGCTGGGCTGCGGCGCTGGTGGCCGGTGGCGCGGTGGCGATGAGTTCGACAGCGATCGTGCTGCAGCAGCTCACCGAGCAGTCGGAACTCAATCGTACGCACGGC
>Ga0193713_1000317_pt1 | contig 16394 bp, 13 predicted proteins | sample H3a2metaG_FD_143054 | JGI IMG/M metagenome (GOLD analysis project Ga0193713, IMG submission 143054) | Soil microbial communities from a riparian zone of the East river system, Colorado, United States - H3a2 | ecosystem: Environmental > Terrestrial > Soil > Riparian zone | place: USA: East River... | reverse complement strand
CCTCGAGCGGTTGTCGCTCGGGGAGCGAGCCACGCCCGTCGATCCGTTCGAGGTGATGCCGGCTCCCGGACAGGGCGCGTTGGGTCTCGAGATCCGGGCGGGTGACCACGCGACCCTGGACGCGCTGCGGCCGCTCGCCGACGCAGCCAGCGCGCAAGCCGTCGCGGCCGAGCGCGCTTTGCTCGCGGCGCTCGGCGGCGGCTGCCAGGCGCCGGTAGCGGCCTGGGTTGCCGAGCGCCGCCTGTTCGGTCGTGTCACCGCAGCGGACGGCGCCGTTCAACTGACCGCCTCAGCTACGATAGAGGCCGCGCGCCCCGAAGCGGCGGGCGAAGCCGTCGCGCGCTTGCTCGAGGCCGATGGGGCGGCGAGCTTACTCGCCCGATGAGTCCTGCCTCGTTTCCCATCCGCCGGATGCGGCGCCTGCGGCGTACTCCGGCCCTGCGCCGGCTGGTGCAGGAGACGCACCTCGTGCCTTCGCAGCTCGTGTGGCCGTTGTTCGTCACGCACGGCGACGGCGTGCGCCGGCCCGTCGGCGCGATGCCGGGGGTCTCCCAGCTCTCCGTTGACGAGCTCGTGAAGGACGCGGAGCGCGCCGCGCGGCTCGGGCTGGGCGGCATCGTGCTGTTCGGCATTCCCGCGGCGAAGGACGCGACGGGGTCCGAGGCGCACGACGAGCAGGGCATCGTGCAACAGGCGATCCGGGCGGTGAAGCGCGCCGTGCCCGATCTCCTCGTGATCGGCGACGTCTGCCTGTGCGAGTACACCGATCACGGCCACTGCGGCGTGATCCGGGACGGCGAGGTGGACAACGACTCGTCCGTGTATCTGCTCGGGAAAGTGGCGGTCACACAGGCGCGGGCGGGAGTGGATCTCGTCGCGCCGAGCGACATGATGGACGGCCGGGTGGCCGGAATCCGGAAGGCACTCGACGCGGCCGGCTTTGCGCACCTGCCGATCATGTCGTACGCCGCGAAAATGGCATCGGCGTTCTACGGGCCGTTCCGCGAGGCGGCGGGCTCGACGCCCCAGTTCGGCGACCGGCAGACCTACCAGATGGCCGCGGCGAACGGCGACGAGGCAATGAAAGAAATCCGTCTCGACCTGGAGGAGGGCGCCGACATCGTGATGGTGAAGCCGGCGGGGCCGTGCCTCGACCTGATCCGCCGCGCCCGCGAGGAGTTCGGCTCGCCGCTCGCCGCCTATCAGGTGAGCGGCGAGTACGCGATGATCAAGGCGGCGGCGGAGCGGGGGATGCTCGACGAGAGCCGTGCCATGTGGGAATCGCTGACGGCCATCCGGCGCGCCGGCGCCGACATCATCCTGACGTACTTCGCGCCGGCGGCCGCCGAACAGCTCTAGTTACGCGATGTCGGTCGCGTCGCGCGGCAGCAGCACGAACTTCCACAGCGCTCCCGCCGCCGTCGCGCCGAGCAGCGGTCCGATCCAGTAGACGGCCTGGCCGTGCCACTCCCACGCGACGAGCGCGGGGCCGAACGCGCGCGCCGGATTCATCGCGGCGCCCGTGAGTGCGCCGCCCACCAACGCGCACACGAAGATCGCCAACCCGATGCCGAAGCCGCCCACTTTGGGCGCCTGCGACGACACCGCCGTGCCGTACACCGCGCTGACCAGGAAGAACGTGAGCAGCGCTTCGATGCCGATCCCCTCGAACAGGCCGATCGTCCCCGCGAGCTGCGGCGTGCCGAGCGACGTGACTTTGCCGGCCATTGCCGGGGCGTCTCGCTCTGGCTGGCTCAGAAGATCCACGGCTCCGAGGAGTTGGGACCCCACGTAACTGCCCAGCGTGCGGCCGTCGATCTTCTGAGCCAGCCAGAGCGAGACGCTCACGGCCGGATTCAGGTGGCCGCCCGAAATGGACATCGTCATGGTGACGAGCACGGCCATCCCGACGCCGTGGGCGAGGGCGACACCGACCGCCCCGAGGGCATTGTTCGAGGCGGCGTTGACGACGATGCTGCCGACGCCGAGGAAGACGAAGAGTGCCGTCCCGATGAATTCGGCGACGAGCGGCCGCAGGGCCTTGGGATTCACGAGTCTGCTCCCGAAGAGTTGAAGAGTGAAGGCGGGGGCAATCTACCGGTCGCCGCCGTCGGGCCGCAACACCAGCGCCGCGTTGATGCCGCCGAACCCGAACGAGTTCGAGACGACCGCGGCGGGCCGCGCCCGCAGGCCTTCGCCCGGGAGGCAGTCCAAGTCGCAGGCGGGGTCGGGATGTTCCAGGTTGAGCGTCGGCGGGAGCCAGCCGCGGCCCAGCGCCAGGGCGCAGATCGCCGCCTCGATCGCGCCGCTCGCGCCCAACGCATGCCCGTAGTAGCCCTTCGTCCCGCTCACCCTCAGATGGTAGGCGTGGTCCCCGAACACCTGCTTGATCGCCTTCGTTTCCGTCGAGTCGTTGAGCGGTGTGGATGAGCCGTGCGCGTTGATGTAACCGACCTCCGACGGAGCGACGTCGCCGTCGGCGAGCGCGAGCGACATCGCCCGGGCGGCCTGGCGCCCGTCGGGTCGGGGCGCGGTCATGTGGTAGGCGTCGTTGGTGAACGCGTGGCCCACGACCTCGGCGTAGATCCGGGCGCCCCGCGCAATCGCGCGACCGCGCTCCTCGAGCACCAGCACCGCCGCGCCTTCAGCCATGACGAAGCCATCGCGGCCGGCGTCGAACGGACGTGAGGCGTGCGCCGGATCGCCGTTGCGCGTGCTCATCGCACGGATGTTGCTGAACGCCGCGAACGTGAGCGGTGCGAGCGGCGCCTCGGCACCGCCCGCGAGCATCATGTCGGCGCGGCCGTCACGCACGACGTGGAACGCCTCCCCCACCGCGATGGTCCCCGACGCGCAGCTCATCGCATTCGTGGCGTTCGGGCCCGTCACGCCGAACTCGATCGCGATGTTACAGCTCGCGGCGCCGGCGAAGACCGCGAGGGCGAGCGACGCGTCGAGTCCGCGCGGACCCTCGGCCAGGTACTTCGGTACCTGCGCCTCCGCGAGCGCCACGCCGCCAAGCGCGGATCCCATCATCGTGCCTATGCGGTCGCGATCTTCACGCTCCAGCGCCAGGTCGGCATCGGCGAGGGCCATCCGCGCGCTCGCCACGGCGAGCTGCGAGAATCGGTCGAGCCGGCGCGCGCGCTTGGCGTCGAGGAAGTCCTGAGGACGGAAATCGGGGATCTCGGCGGCGATGTGACTGCGGAAGGGCGCTGGATCGAACCGCGTGATCTCGCGGACCGCGGACGTCCGCGCCTCGAGACCCGCCCACAGGCCGGCGGCGGCAGTGCCGATCGGCGTCACGGCGCCGACGCCGGTGATCACGACGCGCCGGGGGAAGTGGGCGATCACGCCGCGTCCTCCACCACCCGCTTGATCCCGGCGAGCGTGCGCGACGCGATCCCATGAACGAACACGGGGCCGATCACGAGGTCCGCCGCGACGCGCCCGATGAGAGGCCAGCGCGGGCCGTCCCAGGTGTGCACAATCTCCACGTCCACGCCTCCTTCACCCTCGACCAACCTCCACACGACTTTCATGCCTCGCGTGATACCCCGGATGTGGCGATAGCGGATTTCGCCGGCGGCCCGATCGAGTGTCATCTCCGAGACCCACCACGTGGGATACCTGAGCGGCCCGAACGGCCGCCACGCCGCCATCTCCACCAGGTTCCCATCGAGTCGCCGCACCCAGCGGTAGTGCGGCAGTATGGCCGGCCAGCGCTCGACCTCGCTCGCCGCCGCGTAGACGGATTCAAGGGGTGCACGGATGTGGCTTCGATCAATGGTGCGCACTGGACCCCCCAGGGTGGGTTAACCCCGGGCCCAGGGCCCGGGGGTTACCGCACCGGCTACTCGCGCAGCCCCGCATACCCGCCGCGGTAGTAGAGCAGGGGTCGCCGGTCCGTGACGTTGCCACCGACCACCAACCCGATGAACACGGTGTGGTCCCCCGCCGGAATCGCCGTCTGCTTTTCGCATTCGATGTGCGCCAGCACGCCGTCGAGAACCGCGATCCCCTGTTTGTTGGGATGGAAGCCCACCCCGTGGAAACGATTCGGCTCGTCGGCGGCGAAGCGGCGCGACAGCGCCTCCTGCTCGGCGGCGAGCACGTTGAGCACGAAGTGCGGTGCTGCCTCGAGCGCGCCGTGCATTTCGTGGCGCTGCTCCACCGACACGAGCACGAGCGGAGGCTCGAGCGAAACCGACGCGACCGAGCTGGCGGTCATGCCGACCGGGTCGCCGCCGCGCGTGCGCGTCGTGACGACCGTGACGCCGGTGGCAAAGCGGCCGAGCAGTTGGCGGAAGAGGGCGGGTTCGACGCCGGGCATGGTCACCAGAGGAGACCGGCGAGAACGCCGGGAGCGAGGACAGCGCGCGCGGGAACGCAGTTGCCGGTAGCGCGAACCAGAAGATCCGCGAGATCGGTGCGGCGCGCCAGCCGGCCGACCACGCGCTCGGCGAGCGCCGGCCAGCCCACGCCCAGCGCGATGAGCCGCTCGAGCAGCCACTTGCCCGTGAACTCGCGCCGGCGCGCGCGCGCGTACCCCTCGAGGCCCGCGCCGCTGGTGAGCGCGGCGATTACCGCGGCAGCCGCGAGCTCCGCGCCGCGCAGCGCGCTGTAGATGCCTTGGCCGGTGAACGGATCGAAGAAGTCGGCCGCGTCACCGACGAGTAACGCCCCCCCTCCCGGAGCAACGGCCCCCCGCGACCATTGCGCGAACGGGCCCGTCGCCAGGACGTCGCGCACCATTCGCCGGGGATCGAAGCGGCCGGCAAGGCCGGGGAACTGCTCGAGCGCTTGGAAGAAGCCGGGGCGTGCCTTCAGTCCGCGTACTGGGACGACGAGCGCGACGGTCGTGACACCGTCGCCGATGGGGCCGAGGCCCACGTACCCGGTGCGGCCGATGTGCATCTCGCCGACATCCGTCACGCCCGCGACATCCGAGACATGCGCGGTGAAGGCGACGCGATGCGGCGGCGACGAGCGCACCCGGCCGAGCCGCCGCGCCACGACCGATCGCAGCCCATCGGCCCCGACCACCACGCGCGCCCGATACGTCTCCCCGGCGACCACCCCACCCACGGCACCGCGGTCGTAGAGCAGGTCCTTCACCTTCACGCCTTCACGCGCGACGGCGCCCGCGGCCTCCGCGGCACTCCGCAAGATCATGTCGAAGGTCATGCGGGGGAGCGCGTAGCTGAAACGCTCCCCGAATCGGCCGATCATCGAGGCCCCGCTCGGAGCGACCACCTTCATGCCCGTGAGCCGCGCGTGTGATGCCGCGGCGACGCTGTCCAGCACGCCGCCGCCGAGCCGTTCTAACACGCGCGTCGTCTCGGGACTCAGGTACTCGGAGCAGGGTTTGTCGCGGGGGAAGCGCGCGCGGTCGAGCAGCAGGACGCGCGCGCCCGCGCGGGCGAGGAGCAAAGCAGTCGCGGAGCCCGCGGGTCCGGCGCCGACGACGACCGCGTCCCAGGAGGTCATACTAGCAGCAGAGCCGCCATCCAACGGCGGCGATTGCCGCGCCGGCGAGCGTCATCGCGAGGTTCACGCCGTCGTTGTTCAGCCATCTGTCGTCGGGTCCCTGCAGCGTCGCGCCCAGAAGCGAGTCGATCAGCATGCCTAGTACACCGGCGCCTGCTACCACCACCCCGCCCCAGCCAGGGCGGGGTCCCAGGAGAAAGAACAGGGCTCCTATCATTGCTGCGCCGAGCACGCCTCCGCCTGTTCCCAGCAGTGTGACACCGCCGTCGGCTCCCGGCGTGACCGCTGCTCCGCTCGTGATGAGCCGCGGTGGAGTGGGGGAGTGCGCGCCGATCTCCGTCGCCCACGTGTCGGCCGCGGCGGCGGCAACCGCGCCGGCGAATGCGGGCCAGCTGCCGAGCAGCGCCGCCACGGCGGCGACGCCGCCGTTCGCCAGCACTTGGCGTGCGCTGCGACGGCCACCGCCCCGCGTCAACAGACTCCCAGAAACAAAAAAGGCGAGGAGCAACAGCACGCCTCGCCATCCCACCCCCAGCACCGTCGCCCCTCCGACGGCGAGCGCTGCCGCCGCCCCCGCCGCGGTCAGCCACTTCACTCGCCGAACAGCTCGCGCAGCACCCGTCGTTTGAGGTCCGCCGACGCGCCCTGCGTGCGGCAACGCGCCCGGAGGAACTTCAAGTACACGGCTTCGAAGTCGAACTGCTCCACGCAGGGTGGGCACTCTTCCAGGTGGGTGCGAATGTCGCGTTCCAAATCCGGGGTGACCTCCCGGTCGAGGAACTCGTACAGGTGCTCCATGCACTCGCGACAATTCATGCTGGAGTTCCCTTGATATAGCCCTGGCTCAGGGCGTAGCCGTAAAGCCGCCCCTGCAGCACTTTGCGGGCGCGGAACAGACGCGACTTCACGGTTCCGACCGGAATCTCGAGAATCTTGGCGACCTCCTGGTACGACATGCCTTCGACATCGCTCAACACCAGCGTCTCGCGAAACGCCTCCGGGAGCTTGTCAATTTCCCGGAGCACCTCGTCGTCCACGATCTTGTCGAAGAACGCTCCCTGGGGGTCCTCGTCCTGTATCTCCCCAAACACCGCGAAGGGCTCAATGGTGTCCAGATCCACGTTCTCGGGGTGCCGGGTGCGGCGGCGGTATTCATTAATAAAGGCGTGCCGGAGGATGGTCAGGAGCCACCCCTTGGCGTTCGTGCCCTTCTCGTATTGGTGCCAGGCGCGGTACGCCTTGAGCATGGTCTCCTGCACGAGGTCGTCCGCATCGGCGGCATTGTTGGTGAGGCGCAGGGCGACACGGTACAGGGCGTCGAGATGGACCAGCGCTTCGCGCTCGAAGCTCTCGCGCTTCTCGTCTACCGGCGTGGGGGTCGTGTTGGGGGTCATCGGCGTGCCTTAAGGCTCATGCGGGCTCCCGAGTTCCGCAATGGGGTGCTAGGTTTCGCGCCCCGTGGTCCACAGCATCGTTCCGCTCACCGTCCTTGAGGCGGTCAAGAATCTCGACACGCCGGTCGAGGATGGGCTCACCGAATTCGCCGAGGAACTCCTCGTGAAGCGCCTGGGGCTCTCGCCCACGGTCGCCATGCAGCTCGCTGAGTACGAGCAGCTGGTGCGGCGCGATGCGCGCGTTGACGGCGCGCACGTCGAAGCGCTGCTGCGGCTCGTGGGGCGGCGGCCCGATGCCGATCTCGTGTTCGCCGACGCCGGGCGGCGCGCGGCGCGGCGGGCGGTGCGACGGGTCTTCCCGCCGTTGCGGCTGTTCGGACATTTCGCCGCGCGGCGCGCGGCCCGCGCCGTGTTGGGCGCGGATCTCACGCGCGAGCGGCATGTCCCCGTGGCGCGCGTCGCCGATCCCATCGCCATCAACGCCACGCCAGACGGCGCGGCCTGCGGGTTCTACGGCGCGGCCGTCGCCGAGCTGTTGCGGCTGCTCGTCGGATACGAGGGCGCCATGCTTCACACCGCGTGCCGCGCCACCGGCGCCGCCGCGTGCGAGTGGCGCGCCGCGACGTCGGATCCCCGCCACCACTGACATGACCGCGCTGCTCGACGGATTTGATTTCGCGGCGCTCGGTGAGATGCTCGAGGGGCTCGGCGCCGACGGCTGGTTGCTCTACGACTTTCACGGCGTGAATCCGGTGGCGACGCGCGTGCTCGGCATCCACGGCATGGGCACGCGACGGTTCTTCGTTTTGCTGCCGCGCCCGGGGAAGGGCCGGCCCGTCGCCGTCGCGCACCGCATCGAGCTCGCCTCGTTCGACGGCTTCCCCGGCGAGGTCCGACCCTATGCCGCGTGGCGCGAGTTGCATGCGGTGCTCGGCCCGCTGGTCGCGGGAAAGACGGTGGCGATGGAAGTCTCGCCACGCGACGGTGTCCCCTACCTGGATCGCGTTCCTCACGGCGTCGTGCAGTTGCTCGAGGGGTTCGGCGCGCGCGTCGTGCCCTCGGCCCCGCTCGTCACGCGCTTCGCGGCGCGCTGGTCGCCCGGCGAGCTGGCCGGGCACCGGCGCGCGGCGGAAGCGCTTGCCGGCATCGCGCAGGAGGCGCTGCGCTGGGCCGGGAGCGAGCTGGCTCGCGGATCCGAGGTGCGCGAGACGGCGGTGCAGCGGCGGGTGATGGACGCCTTCGCGCGGGCGGGGCTCGTCACGGATCATCCGCCCATTGTCGGTTTCCAGGCCAACGCGGCGAACCCGCACTACGAGCCGCAGCAGGGCGCGGACCGCACCCTGAAGACGGGCGAGGTCTTATTGCTCGACCTGTGGGCGGGGCCGGCGCGCGGCACGGTGTTCGCAGACCAGACGTGGATGGGGTTCGCCGGGCGCGCGCCGGATGCCGAGGTGCGGCGGGTGTGGGAGACGGTGCGCGGCGCGCGCGACGCGGCCGTCGCGCGGTTGCGAGACGGGTGGAGGCGCCGGGTGGTGACAGGCGCCGAGCTGGACGATGCGGCGCGCGATGTGATTACGAAGGCCGGTTATGGCGAGTTCTTCCCGCACCGCACCGGCCATTCGATCGACCGGGACCTGCATGGGTCCGGGCCCCACCTCGACAACTTCGAGACGGCGGACGACCGCGTGCTGCTCGCGGGCATCGGCTTCTCGGTCGAGCCGGGCATCTACCTTCCTGGTCGATTTGGAATGCGCAGTGAGATCAACGTGTTTCTCAACGAAACTGGACCGGAAGTTACGCCCGCCGTTCCGCAGACCGACCTGCTGCTCGTTTGACGAGTGCACGGGGGGCCTTGCGGGGTTGTGCGGCGGGCTGCATTATCGCCGCCGCTGACCCGTCATCCTGTCCCCTCGGGGGGACAGGCGCGCCCTAAGACGTTGACGTGGTGTTGCCTTGACGCATCGCTGACGGCGGGGCAGCTTACCAAAATAGTAAGTGGTTCAGCCGTCGGGTACGTGCACACCGAAGGGAGGTGGCGTGTCGACCTCATTGTTTTTGTCCGGCAGTCCACGCGCATCCACGTCTTTGGAGGACTAGATCCATGACTCAACGTGTGCGAAGCGCTTTCGGCCGCTTCCTCGCGCTGAGTGTCGGGTTCACGATCGCACTGGTGATCGCGACCTCGCCGCTCTCGGCGCAGCAGACTACGGGGAAGCTCGAAGGTTCGGTGACAGACCAGGCTGGCGTGGCGATCGCGAACGCGCAGGTGTTCGTCGTCGGAACCTCGTTCGGCGCCATCAGCAACGACAAGGGCTACTACTTCATCAATAACGTGCCCGTCGGAACCTACACGGTGCGCGCGCAGTTCATCGGCTACGCGCCCGCGGAGGTGCGGGGCGTTCGCGTATCCGGCGGCAACACGATCACGGTCGACGTGAAGATGCAGTCGTCCGCGGTCGTGCTGACCGGCGTGACCGTGACCGCTGCCGCGAACCCGATCGTGCCGCGCGACGAAGTGGCGTCCAAGACCAGCGTCGGCCAGCAGCTGGTGGACAACTTGCCGGTCGACGACATCCGCAACATCGTCGCCGTACAGCCCGGCGTCGTCGAGTCAGGCGCGGGCGCCGGTGTGTCGATCCGCGGCGGCCGGCCCGGTGAGGCGAACGTCTACATCGACGGCGCTCCGGTCCGCGCGACGAACAGCGGTTCGCAGCGCGTCAACCTCGGCACCAACGCGGTGGAAGAAGCGTCGGTGACGACCGGCGCGCTCGGCGTCGAATTCGCCGATGCGCAGTCGGGCATCATTGCCTTCACGACGCGCGCCGGTGGCCAGAGCTACCAGGGCTCGGCGTCGATGGAGACCGACACACCCTTCGGCGACGCGAACAGCGTGGGCTTCAACCGGTTCGAAGCCAACGTGGGCGGTCCGATCCCGAAGGTCGCGAACCTGACGTTCTTCCTGTCCAGCATCCTGCAGGGCCGGCTATCCGACTTCCGCGGCATGGGCCAGGACAAGAACGCGACGTATGTGGTGGGCGGCGTGGACACGATGGTGAACGTGACCGACGCGGACGGCAACGTCAGCAACGTGGTCGTGCCGCAGTTCGTCCAATACAGCGGGCAATGCCCGAGCGGCTCGGACGCGAACCCCGTTCGCAACGCGATCCTGAACAACTACGGGGTCGAGTGCCAGGGCCGTCGCTTCCCGATGGACTGGACGACGGACGCGACGGTATCCGGCAAGCTGCAGTACACGTACGGCCAGGGTTCGCGGGTGGGTCTGTCCGCGTTTGCAAGCGGCCAGCAGGGCCGCAACACGCCCGGCACCGCAATCGGCGACCCGGCGAGCTTCACCGGATTCCACAACATGAGCCGCTACCTCGTGCTCGACGCGACCCACACGTTCATTCGGGGCGCCGAGCGCGCCCTGTCGCTGAACCTGAACTTCTCGCGCCAGCAGGACCAGACGATCGCCGGTGCCCTCGATCCGACGTACGAGCTCGGTTCGCGCAGCCCGGCGCTCGGTATGGAGCTGGGAACCGTCGAGTTCGGGTTTGGCAGCTTCCCGTTCCCGATCGGCGATCAGATCATTCAAAACATCCGGACGAACAGCGGGACGCGGGTCCCGTACCTGAACAACAGCGACCTCGAGAATCGCCAGCCCTACCGCATGAACCCCTACGGGATGCTGGCGGGTAACTGGCGGACCGCGGGCGCCAACGTCACGGGCACGTTGTACCACGAGACCCGGTACACGGGGCGCGGCTTCCTCGACTTCCAGGCCAACCGCTTCAACCGGTTCCAGGTCGGCGGCGACTTCGTGAAGACGAACCTCTCCTACTGGCAATCGGGCTTACTGCGCCAGTCTTTCATGGACGCCTACGTGGTCGACCCGATCAAGTACGGACTCTTCGCCTCCGACCGGCTCGACCTGGGCGACGTCGTGCTCGAGCTCGGCGCGCGGTTCGACTACTACAACAGCAACGCATTGTTCGCGAAGACCCCGGGGCGCATCTACACGCACCCCGACTACCAGGCGAACTACGTGACCTCGCCGAGCGACCCGGCGGTCTACGCGGCGTTTCTGGCCGATACCAACATCTGGGCCAAGAGCGTCGGGCACCACACGATCAGCCCGCGGCTCCGCGTCTCGTTCCCGGTGACGGAGAACACGGGCTTCCGCCTGTCGTACTCGCACCAGGTGCAGACGCCCGAGTTCACGACGCTGTTGACAGGCATCAACAACGACCTCGACTTCACGAACACCAACGACGTCTTCGGTCGTGACCTCCAGTTCGGGAAGAGCATTCTGTTCGAGTTCGGCGTGCGGCACGCCTTCAGCCAGGACATGGTGCTCGATATTTCGGCGTACAACAAGGACAAGGTGTCTGACTTCGCCGCACGGATCGTTCCGTACGCCGATCCCGCCAACTGCCGGGCGGGCGCGTGTGACACGACGAACCTGAACGTCCTCACCAACTCCGATTTCGGCAACATTCGGGGCGTGGACGTGAAGCTCGACCGCCGCGTGGGCAACTACCTGTCCGCGTCGGTGTCCTACACGTTCCAGCTAGCCAAGGGCACGGGATCGGATCCGTTCTCGTACCTGCGCACCACGTCGCGGCAGATCCAGCAGGTGACGGGATCGCGCGTGCCGCCCCCGCAGGCCATCCTGCCGACCGACGACAACCGGACGCACAACATTGTCGGGTCGGTGTCGCTGACGCTGCCGAACGATTGGCAGAAGGGTACGGCCCTGGGCAACGTGCTGCGCAACGTCAGCCTGTTCGCCACGTTCCGTGCGGTGAGCGGGTTGCCGTACACCCGGCAGGAGAACAACGGCTCCGGGGCGCTCGCGCCTCGCCAGGGGTTCGGCCTCACCGCCAACTCGCTCGAGCCCGTGAACGCCTCGGTGATGCCGTGGACCAAGAACATCGATCTGCGCCTCAACAAGGCCTTCAAGTTCGGCGGCACGGATTGGACGCTGTACGCGGACGTCCGCAACCTGCTCAACTTCCGGAACATCACGTCGCTGTTCGTGGAGACGGGCGATGTCGTGAACGCCGAGCACCGCACCCAGACGCTGTCGAACGAATTCTCGAACCTGCGGAGCGAGGCGACGGACAACGGTGCGCTGCTGTCCGGCGACGCGATCAGTTTGTCGAACTGCAGCACGTGGGCGGGAGACGCGGGACCCGTGAACTGCGTGATGCTGCGCCGTACCGAGGCGCGGTTCGGCGACGGCAACGGCATCTACACGCTGGGCGAGCAGACCCGCGCGTTGAACGCCTATTACGATTCGTTCTTTGGTCCACAGAATCTGTACGGCGCCCCGCGGAACATCCGCGTCGGCTTCGAGGTGAACTTCTAGGCAACCGGTGACCGGCGGCGTCCCGAGCGGGACGTCGCCGTTCGCTCTATTTCACTCGAGGAATGATCATGCGTTCAACCTGGTTTAGTCGCGCGGCTAGGGGCTTGGTGACCCTGACGCTCCTCTCGGCGACCGTCGCCACCGGCGTGGCGGCGAAGCCCGGTCCGGAGCGGCCGGCTCGGCGGCGGGCCCTCAACCTGTTCGCGGTCACGAACGCCGTCCTGAACGTGAACCGCGTCTTCTGCGGCATCAACAACCTGGGCGAGCTGTGCGTCGACCCGACCAACTCGCCGGTCATCGGCGGTGGCTTCTGGCCGAAGGGCACGCCCGACCAATACGTCTTCAACTCCGGCTTGCAGCTGGCGGGCATCATTCCCCAGACCGCCGGCTTCGTGTGGGCCGGCGACACCGTGGGCGCGTACTTCTTCGACGCCCGCGGCACCCAGGTCCAGGGCGACGCCATCACGCTGGTGTACAACTCGCTCGACCCCGCCGATGCGGCCGCGTGGCCCAACGGCGGCATCGCGCGCGACCCCGCGCTCTATCACCCCGTCCTGCTCGGCCGGAACAGCATCTCGCAGCAGGATCTGTGGACGCGAGCCTGGGACGGCAACCCGGCGTTCCTCTCCGGACGTACCCACCCCATGGGGATCCTCGTCGAGGAGCGCGGGCTGGCCTGGAACTACCCGACGGGCAACGAAGACATCATCTACTTCCTGTTCACGTTCTACAACGTGACCGCGCGCAACTGCGCGGTGTATGCCGGCTTGCTGCCCGCGATCCAGGGCGAGATCTGCGCGGTCGGACAGAACTTCCAGGACCGCAACGAGGCCGTCTTCAACCTCGACATCCCCGACAACGGCTACGCCATCGGCAATCTGTATTCGGCGTTCTCGATGGACCCCGATGTCGGTGACGCGAGCTTCGACTACTCGACCGCCATCCTGCCCTTCAACATGGGCGTGGCTTACAAGAACGATTTCCTCGAGCCCAACTGGGCATTCCCGGCCGAGATTTTCGGTCCGCCGTTCGTGCCGTCGCCCGGGTTCGTCGGGGTCAAGTACCTGCGGTCGCCCAAATCGGGCGGTGTCGAAGTCGGTCTCACCATGTTCTCGAACACGCGCAATTCGGCGACCGGCTTCCCCGATCCCGTGGGTGTGAAGCAGCTGTTCCGCTACCTCTCGGGCACGACCAGCCCGGCCGCGGGGGACAACCCCTGCACGGTGAACCCGGCCACGCAGCATATGTGTTTCCTCGATCAGACGGCCGCCGACACGCGGTTCTTCCAGTCGTCGGGGCCGTTCACGCTGGCCCCGGGCGAGTCGCAGACGATCGTGGTGGCGTACGTCCACGCCGCCCCAACAACCACGGTGGTTCCACGCATCGGCGGCGATAATGCACCGGGCATCCCGCCTTCGGGTGACGAGATCTTCTTGGACTCCAGCCGCGTCCGTTGGCTCGAGCACGCCGCCGGCTGGCTGAGCGCGGCCGATTCGAACGCCAACAATCGCATCGATCAAAATGAGGTGACGAGCGTCAAGCGCTCGCTGCTCGACAAGGCATTGGTCGCGCAGGCGGTGTACAACAACAAGTTCCTGCTGCCCTTCGCGCCCGAGCCGCCCACCTTTTACCTCGTGCCCGGCGATAACCAGGTATCGATCGCCTGGAAGAAGAGCGAAACGGAAACCGTCAAGCCGGGCGGCGGCGATCCGTTCTATGAAATCGCCAGCGCACCCCTCGTTTTCGATTCGTTGGGCAACCCGACGGCGAACCCGTTGTACGATCCGAACTTCGAGCAGTACGATGTCGAGGGCTATCGGATCTATCGCGGCCGCACGTCGGGCCAGCTGGAGCTGGTCGCGCAGTTCGATTACGCGAGCGACTCCATTATCGATTACACGGGCACCTTCGCGTACACGACCGACGTGGATGGCGACGGCATCAGCGAGTGTGCGGTGGAGCTCGGCATCGTCGATGACTGCCCCGATGCCGTGCACGACACGCTCCCGAGTGGGCTCCCGGACATGACGACCGGTGATGCCCATCACCTCGTCGGCGACGTCATTCAGGTCCCAGCCGGCGGCCGCGTGGCCCTGGCCAACGGCTCCGTGTTGATCATCAAGGCGGACACGGCGGTCACGGGCAACGGGTCGGGTTTCCCCGCGCTCTCGGACGGGGGCATCGGCTTTGCCTACGTGGACCATGGCGTGCGGAACTCGTTCACCTATCACTACGCCGTGACGGCGTTCGACGTGAACTCCTTCACGTCGGGGCCGTCGTCGCTCGAGTCTCCGCGTGTGACGAAGGTCACCACGCCGCGCAAACCGTCCCCCGCTGAGCAGGTGGCGGTCCTGAACTCCGGAATGTTCGGCGATGACAATGTCGCTTTGAACCCAGACGCGTCCTTCAGCATCGACCCGGCCACCGGCAGGTTCAACACCACGCCGCCGCCGACCAACGCGCTCGTCGGGGCGTTCGCCCCCCTGGTGCAGCAGCTCTTGCCCGCGCTGAGTCTGACGGCGCACATCGACTCCCTGCGGGTGCGGACGGACGCCGACGGCGGTTGCCCCGTGAGCAATGGCCTTGCGGCGTGCTACCTGATCGACGTGACCTTCACCAAGGACGGCGTGCCGCAGCAGTTCACGATCAACCAGCCGTGGCCCGTCTGGACCAGCTTCGACGGCGTGACCAACATCGTCGCCTCGCTCGGCGCGGTGCCGATTGCCGCTGATTCTGTCTCGGCGACCCGGTTTGGGATCCCGCAAGGGTTCTCGAAGTTCAACGCGACCGTCACCGCGACGTTGCGCGAGTACATCCGGTTCTCTTCCCTCGAGGGCCAGGCGGCACGGCGCGGACTGATTGCGGGAACCGCGAACGCGAACTTCTCGCCGGGCGGGTCGCGGTGGTTCTCCGGCGCGAACGAGACGGTGGATCACCCGGGCTATGGCATTCGGGTGGGCCACATTGCCGGCGTGGACACGGTGTGGGCACCGATCCATCACACGGATATCGATCCGGCGACGCCTGGCGCGCAGATCTACTCCAACTCCGGCGAGCTGCAATGCTTTACCTACGCATTCGGCGGACTGACCCGTGAGGCGGACGTGGTATTCACCTGGGGCAACTCCGGGCAGGTTCAGTCGGTGCGCGACGTGACGCACCACGTCAATGAAATCTTCAAGCCGACCTACCAGGCGTCGTACGGCTTCGTGGGCGACTTCAACGGCAATGGCTACATCGACGTGCGAGACTTCAACTACGTCGACATCGCCTCGCAGTATTTCGATGGCACTGCCCAGCCGGCGGGCCTCGGGTGCGCGCATACCGATCCGGGACCGGGCGGGCGGGGGGCCTTGTTGGCGCAACCCGTCATGCTGCCCGTGTCCGTGCAGAATGTGCCCACCGCCGGGAGCGGAACGGGTTTCGGGCTCTACATCAACGGCGAGCGGTACATCTTCCGCTTGACGGGCGGCACGGCGCCGGCGACCGGCACGACGTGGACGCTCCGCACGTACGCGGGGACGGTCCGCTCGAGCACCGCCACGCTGGGGACGTTTACGCCGGCGGGGTACACGTACACCGCTACCGACCGGCCGCCGATCATTCCTGGGTTGGATGTCCGGTTCGTCGTCAGTCAGGCGACCCAGCTCGGTACGCTGACGGATGCCATGATGGACCGCATCCACACGGTGCCGGATCCGTACTACGTGACGAATTCGCTCGAGATCACACCGAACACCAAGGTGCTGAGGTTCGTGAACCTGCCAAACCAGTCGATCATCCGCATCTATTCGGTGAGCGGTGTGCTCGTGCAGGTGCTGACGCAGAATGATCAGACGAACGGCGGTGAAATCACCTGGAACCTGCGAAACCGCAACAACCAATTCGTGGCCTCCGGCGTGTACTTCTATCACGTCGAGACTGCGAACGGGAAGTCGAAGGTCGGACGGTTCACCGTCGTCAACTTCGCGCAGTAAGGGAGGACGCCATGAAGCTTACGATCACTCGCGGACTGCTCGCGATCGCGCTCACGGCGGCGGTCACCGCTCCCGCAGCTGCGCAGGTCGTCGACCGGTCCGACAATACGGCCTACGGCACCACCGCCGGGGAGTTCCTGCTCCTCGGCGCCGGGGCCCGCG
>Ga0193713_1000316_pt1 | contig 16434 bp, 13 predicted proteins | sample H3a2metaG_FD_143054 | JGI IMG/M metagenome (GOLD analysis project Ga0193713, IMG submission 143054) | Soil microbial communities from a riparian zone of the East river system, Colorado, United States - H3a2 | ecosystem: Environmental > Terrestrial > Soil > Riparian zone | place: USA: East River... | reverse complement strand
TGATGTGCTCGACGGCGAGGATGCCTTCGGCGCTCGCGACGTGGGCGAGGAGCGGCGTGGGGACGACGTCGCCGATCGCGTAGATCCCGGGCTCGGCGGTCTGCATCAGGCCGTCGACCTGGATGAAGCCGCGCTCGACCTTGACCTTCGTATTCTCGAGCCCGAGCTTCGCGGTGTTGGGCGTGCGTCCGACGGCGACGAGGACTTTTTCGGCGGTCACGGTCTCGGAGCTCTTGCCGCCCAGCTTCACGTCGTAGCCGCCCTTGCCGGGCTTGATCGACTCGGTCTTGGTGCCGGTGTGGATCTTGATGCCGCGCTTCTCGAAGAGCTTCCGGAGTTCCTTCGCGATCTCCTCGTCCTCGAGGGGGAGGACCTGGTCGAGCATCTCGACGATCGTGACCTCGCTGCCATAGCTCCGGTAGATCGAGGCGAACTCGACGCCCACGGCGCCCGCGCCGATGACGACGAGCGATTTCGGGATCGCGCCGAGGGTGAGGGCCTCGATGTTGGTGATGATCCCCTTGCCGTCGGGCTCCATGCCGGGGAAGACCTTGGCCTCGCTGCCGGTGGCGATGATCGTGTTTTTCGTTTCGAGGAGGGTGACGGCTTTGTCGGCGCCCGCGACCTCGACGAGGCCCGGGCGGCGGATCGTGCCGGTGCCGGTGAAGACCTGGATCTTGTTCTTCTTCATGAGGAAGCCGATGCCCGCGCCGAGACGCTTGAGGACGAGGTCCTTGTTCTTCATGACCTCGGGGAAGTTGAGGCGGACGTTCTCGACCTCGATGCCAAGTTTTTTCGCGTTGAGGATCTGCTCGTAGAGGTACGCGTTGTGGAGGAGCGCCTTGGTGGGGATGCATCCGCGCCAGAGGCAGGTGCCGCCGAGCTTGTCGTCCTTCTCGACGATGGCGGTGCGCAGCCCGAGCTGTCCCGCCCGGATCGCGGCGACGTACCCGCCGGGGCCGCTGCCGATGACGACGACGTCGAACGGACCGGCCTTTGATTCTGCCATAGCTCCTCAGCGATCAGCGGTCAGCAATCAGCCCCGAGCACTTCCGAAAGAAGGTAGCGGAAGAACAGGCCCGATGCGAGGAGTTCACCGACCTGTCATTTATCTGTTTCTCGTTTCTCAAGCTCGGCAACGCGGCGTCTCAAGCCTTCAATTTCCTCGCGCAGTCGCGAGTTTTCCTTCTCCAGTTCTTCGATTTCGGCTCTTTTTTCGCATATGGTCTGGTAGTGATACCTCGCTTCTTTGGTAAATTTGTCTTTCCACTTTTCAGCTTCATCCGAATGTGCGCAGCCTCCCGCGACGGCAGTCAGGCCGAGAGCCATCGTGAGATTTCCCAGGATCCTTCCCATATCTAGATCACCGTCCCCTTCGAGATGACGGTGATCCCGCTCTCCGTCACGAGGAACCGCTTCCGGTCCTCCACCTGGTCGAAGCCGATTTCCATCCCCTCGGGGATGTTCACGTCCTTGTCGATGATCGCGCGGCGGATCTTCGCGTGGCGACCTACGTTCACGTTTTCGAACAGGATCGACCCTGAAACCTGGCAGTAGCTGTTGATCCGCACGTAGGGCGAGAGCACCGACTCCTGCACCCGGCCCCCCGAGATGATGCACCCCGGCGAAACGAGCGAATCGAGCGCCATCCCCAGCCGCCCCCCGGGCTGGTCCTGCGCGAAGACGAACTTGGGCGGCGGACCCACGATCGGCACCGTACGGATCGGCCACGTCTTGTCGTACAGGTTCAGCATCGGGTTCACGGTCACCAGGTCGAGGTTCGCCGCGTAATACGCCTCGATCGTCCCCACGTCGCGCCAGTACTTCGCCTCCTTCTTGTTCTCGTCGATGAAACTGAAGGCGAAGACCTTGCCCTCCGTCCCCACAAGCTTCGGAATGATGTCCTTCCCGAAATCGTGCGAGCTCTTCGGATCGCGCGCGTCCTCCGCCAGCACCCGCGACATCACCTCGGGCCGGAAAACGTAGATCCCCATCGAGGCGAGGCACATCTCGGGCTGGCCGGGAATCGTCCGCGGCTCCCTCGGTTTCTCCTGGAATCCCACGATGCGGCCCGCCTCGTCGACCTGCACGATCCCGAAGTTCGACGCCTCCGCCCGCGGCACCTCGACCGCGCCGACCGTGAGATCGGCCCCGCGATCCTCGTGCAGGCGGAGCATGTGGCGGTAGTCCATCTTGTAAATGTGATCGCCCGCGAGGATCAGCACCGCCTCCGGCTGCTCCTCCTCTATCGCGAAGAGATTCTGGTGCACCGCGTCCGCCGTGCCCTGGTACCACTGCTCGCCCGTGACGTACTGCGGGGGCAGCGTCTCGACGAACTCGCCCAGCGCCGGGTTGAAGTTGACCGACCACCCGTCGCGGATGTGGCCGTTGAGCGACCGCGACCGGTACTGCACGAGCACGAGAACCTTTTTCAACATCGAGTTCAGGCAGTTCGAGAGCGTGAAATCGACTATGCGGTAGATTCCGCCGAACGGCACCGCCGGCTTGGCGCGATCGCGCGTCAGGGGCTCGAGTCGCTGCCCCTTCCCGCCCGCGAGCAGGACAACCACCGTCCGGTTCAGATCCATACGCTCACGCCATTCTTACTCGTGACCCGTGACTGTCGACTCAAGACTTCAGTTTTCGACTCACGACTCTCGACTCACGACTCATGACTTCATTCAAATCGAAGAGGTTTTTTCTTCAACATCGCTCTCAGTGGCCTCAATCGACTCCCAAGCTTCACCAAATGACAGACCGCCGATCCGGGGATGACCATGGGCATCGTCGAGATTCCGACGACGAGTCCCGCGTGAGGAGCCTTGAGCCGCATCACTTCGGCCCCGAAAGGCTTCGTGTTGATCGCGATCACGTCCCCCTTGTCCACCAGGTCGCCGGGCTTGATCTGGAGCATCATGATCCCGCCCTTCTCCGCCCGGATCCACTTGTGGTCGTCCACGTTCACCTGGAAGTGGGGCGACACCCTCGGGAAATCGTACATCCCCAGCTCGTTCATCACGTTCTTGACCCCGGTCACGCCCTGCTCGATCGGACCCAGCTGGAATTTCAGCGGTTCCCCCGCCTCGTACACGATCGTCGGGATTCCCAGCCGCGTCGCGGCGTTCCGGAGCATCCCTTTCTCGCCCGCAATGTCGAAGACCACCTCGCAACCGAACGCGGCCGCGAGGCGCCGCACCTGCGGGAACTTCATGTCGGCCCGCACGTGGGGCAAATTCGTCCGCCCCGCCGCCGCGGTATGCAAGTCGATCCCGTAGTCGGCCCGCCGGATCACCTTGTCGAAGAGTGCCGCCGCGATGTGGGAGGCCATCGAGCCCAGGTCGCGGCCGGGAAAGAACCGGTTGAGATCGCGCCCGTCGGGCAGGTCGCGGCTCAGGTTCATGAAGGCGATCGGGTTCGCGATCGCGACGAGGAGGAGCGTCCCGCGAAGAATCTGCGGATCGACTTCCGCGCGGATGCGCCGCACGATCTCGATGCCGTTGATCTCGTTCCCGTGGATCGCCGCCGTGACGAAGAGCCGGGGGCCGGGCGCCGCGCCGTTCACCACCGTGAGCGGCACCGTGACGGGCACCGCGGTGTAGAGCTCGCTGATCTTGACCCGGATGTCCGATCGCTCGCCGGGGATGACCGTGATCCCCCCGAGTTCGAACGGGGTGGCGACGTGCGGGTTGTCGCGGCGCTTGGTGTCGACCATGGCCCGATGACGGATGACCGATTACCGATGACGGATGACCGCTCTGCGTCATCTGTCATCGGTCATCTGTCATCCACCCCTCATTTTCTCTTCGCGATCTTTACCGCGTAATCGATGATCATTTTTGCCACGTTTTGTCCGGTTGCTTCCTCCAGGCCCTGGAATCCCGGCGAGGAGTTCACCTCGATCACCATCGGGCCCTGTTCCGACTCGAGGATGTCCACCCCCGCGACCTTCAGGCCGCATGCTTCCGTCGCCATCACCGCCGCGTGCTCATAGTCCGCGGAGAGCTTCACCTTTTCCCCCATGCCGCCCCGGTGGATGTTCGAGCGGAACTCCCCCTCGCGGCCGACGCGGCGCATCACGCTCCGGACCTTGCCGTCGATGACGAGCGCCCGGACGTCGCGCCCCTTCGACTCCGCGATGAAGCGCTGGAGCATGATGTCCTCGCCGAGGCTCCAGATCGTCTCGAGCATCGACTCGACCGAAGCGGCCGTCTCCGCGATGACCACGCCGGTCCCCTGCGTGCCGCGCAGAAGTTTCAGGATGAGCGGCGTGCCGCCGAGGAGCGCGATCAGCTTGTTCAGGTGGCGCGGGTAGCGCGAGATGAGCGTGTCCGGGATCCGGACGCCGTGTTCCTGGAGGAGCTGGAGGCAGCCGAGCTTGTTGCGGGCCCGCGCGATTGGACCGTGGTCGTTCACGCTCGGGACGCCCATCAGGTGGAGCTGGCGGAGGACGGCGAGGAGGTAGCCTGTCGCGAAGGTCCCGACGCGGGGGATGACGACGTCGAAGCCCTCGACTTCCTTCCGGTTGTGGAGGAGTTTCGACACGCCGCCCGCGAGCACCACGACGCACTTGAGCGGGTCGAGGATCGACGCCTCGTGGCCCGCCTTCACCGCCTCCTCGACGAGTCGGCGCGTGGAGTAAAGCGCCCTTCGGCGCGAGAGGATCAGGAGCCGCATCAGGCGTAAACTCGATAGTCGAGCTCCTGGAAGATCGTGTCGCGTTCCTCGATCTCGCGGAGCTCCCGCTCGACCACGTCGCCGCGATCGACCATGTCGGCGAGGCGGTGGAAGCGCGACGCGTGCTCCCGGAACCGGCGGTGGGCGTACGGGGAGGCGGTGCCGACGGTGATGAGGAAGGCCCAGTCGCTCGACTGGGCGAGGAGGAGCTCGCGGGCGGCCTGGGTCAGCGCGCGCCGCTCGAGGCCGGCGGCGTCGGGGCGCCGGCGGGCCAGCTCGACCATCCGGTCCTCCGCGCGGTGCTGGTGGCGGATCATCCAGTCGTTCGCGCCGTTCAGCCAGACCTCGGCGTAGCCCCGGTCCCCCCACGTCGAGAAGGAGGGCTCCAGCGTCTGGAGGCGGTTCTCGATCTTAAGGACCTCGGAGGGTGAAATCAAAACAACATCGGACGACGGGCGCCCCAGTCGGCGCGCGACCGCCTCGAGGAATTTCGGGCCCTCGAACCACCAGTGGCCGAAGAGCTCGGCGTCGTAGGGCGACAGGACCGTCGGGACGGCCCCGAGCTTCTCCTTCAGCCACCGCGCCTGCTGGACGCGGTTGAAGACGAAATTCTCGGCGTGCTCCTCCGCCTTGGCCGCCGCCGCGCCGGGGTCGTAAGGCTCCTTGAGGTGGAGCGGGACCTCGCCCGTGATCCGGTGGTACTTGAGGCCGACGTTCCGCCGGACGCCGTCGGGGTGGAGATAGGGCTTGATGTACTCGTGGTCCGCGTCGTACCCGAGGTCCCGGTAGAACTCGCGGTACACGCCGTCGCCCGGGTAGCCCTCCTTCGCGCTCCACACCTGCTTCGAGCTTTCACGGTCGCGGGCGAAGACGGCGACGCCGGACGGCGTGCGTACCGGGGCGTACAGGCCGCGACGGGGGACGCGCGAGCCGTTGACCAGGCCGTGGCTGTCGACGACGAACCACTCGAGGCCGTTCCTGGCGAGCGCTTTGTCGATCCCTGGCGCGTAGCCGCATTCCGGAAGCCAGATGCCCCGTGGCGCGCGGCCGAAGTGACCCTTGTAGTTCTCCACCGCGACGGCGACCTGGGCATTCACCGCCTCGGGCCGGCCCATGTTGGGCAGAAATCCGTGCGTCGCGCCGGAGGTCAGGATCTCGAGGTGGCCCGAGTCCTGCAGCGACCTGAAAGCGCCGAGCAGGCGTCGGCCGTTCCTGCGCTCGAAGACGTCGTGCGCCTGCTGGAAGAGCCGGCGGTAGACTTCGACGACCGCGGGATGGCTTCCCCGGTGGCGCTCGCGCTCGACGAGTTCCATCCGCGACGCCAGGTGGGCACCGAAGCGGTCCTGCAGCATCGGATCGGCGAGCATCTCGCAGAGCGGCGGCGAGAGCGTCAGGGCGAGGCGGAACGGGACCCCCTCATCCCGAAGCCGCTCCGAGAGGACGAGGATCGGCACGTACGTCTCGGTGATCGCCTCGAAGAGCCAGTCCTCCTCGAGAAACCGGGGGTGCTCAGGGTGACGCACAAACGGAAGATGGGCATGTAGAAGGAGACACAGCCGACCATTTATCTCGGTGTTCACGGTCATTTGTCCCTACCAACTGCGCTGGCACCGCTCCCAGTTCCCAGATCCCAGATCCCAGTCCCTGAAGTTTCGAGCTTCAAGCCAGACTCAGCAACGAGCGTCTCTTGGGCTGGTAACTCGCAGCTCGAATCCCAGCTGGGATCTGGGATCTGGAAGCGGGAAGCTCCACCCTTAATCATGACTGGGTCCCCCGCGGCGATAAGCACCACCCCTGATCCAGGTGCGCGCTTGGGGACCCGAGAGCGTTCTCCACACGTCCGCCTCGCCTTCGATGGGAACCCACTCGGGATCGATCTCGGTCGCGGGTCCCTCACGGGGCGTGCGAATCCGGTTGCTCGTCCGGACCACGACGAAGATGTCGCCGCTCGTCCAGCCGAGGTCGACCTCGTAGTCGCGCTCGGGCGAGGCATCGAAGTAGAACGCCCCGCTCGCCGCCGCGGCCCGGTCGAGCGTCGCGATCGTGGCCGCACTTGTAGCTACATCGCGCAGGCGGACGGTCCACGAGGACGATTTTTCCGAGTCGGGCCACTCCCAGTACGCGAAGACCGATCGCGGATCGCGCACCAGGGCCCGCAGGGTCAGGACCCCGTATCGCTCCGGAAGCGGAGGGCCGAAATCGAGGTAGGGATCGGACGCCGCGATGTGCGGCCGGTCGGTCGGGCTCAGGCGCTCGCGGGAGTTCATCGCTTCTGTATCCGATGGGTGATGGCCGTCGTCCAGGGTTTCCCGGGCTCCAGCTTGATCTTCCAATGCGGGAGGATCGCGGTGCTCTGGTAGGTCAGGTCGAAGCCGGACTCCGATTGCGAGACCGTGCGCACGGGGTAGGTCCAGAAGTCCGCGCCGCGGGGGGCGATGAACTCCACCTCGAGGCCGTACCACTGGTCGCGGATCGACAGCCGCTGGCCATGCCCCTCGATTTGATCGGAGAGCGAGCCCGTCCGCTTCGGATCCGGGCCGGTGACAGTCGCGTCGGGGGCGGTCGGGCTGAGGAGCGCGACGTTGAACTCGACGGCGAAGATGGCTTCGACGGGCGCCTCGGCGACGAGCGTGTAGGTCGCGACAATCTCGTTCCCGCTCAGGACGATCTGCTTGGCCGCCGTGACGACGACTCCGCCGACCCGGCCCCTGCGGAGGAGGCCGAGCGCCGGCGAATCCGGCGGCGTCGCCCCGTACGCATGGGTGGTGAAGTCGCCGATCTCCTTCCACCCCTTAGACGCGTCCTCCAGCGTCGCGTCGGGGGCGAAGAAGTGGTCCACGAGCGAGGCGCGCGGATGGGCGTCGTAGACGAGGTGACGGTCGAGGTCGGCCACCTTGCTCACGATCACGTCGTGGATGCTCCTCGCCTCGGCCGAGCCCGCGGTCGCCTGCCGGATCTTGGAGTGGTAGTGCTCCTTCCGGCGCGCCAGGGTCGCGGTCAGATTCACGCCCGCATCCCGGACGTCGAGCTCGACGATGTGGCCGCCGGTGAAGGGGGTGATGAAGACGTTGAGCCGGTCGTTGAAGAGCCGGACGTCGGACCCCGCGTCGAGGTCGAGATCGACGATCTCCCATCCGGCGCCGGCCGGGTCCGACAGTTTTTCGGCCGCGATGAGGTGGCGGTAGATCGATCCCCGCAGGTGCGGCAGGTGGAGTCCCCCGAAGACGCCGTGCCAGTACGCGCAGTTGCACTGGCCGCGGTAGAGCTCCTCGAGCGCTTCCGGCTTCCCCGACTTGCGCGCCTTTCGCGAGACGTGGAGCATGCGGCCGTACATCAGGTTCGCCTCGGGGTATTTCGCCCGGAACCCGCGCCACGTGCCGCCGAGCAGGAAGGGCTTGGCCGCGTCGAACCGGTTCTGGCGCTTGAGCTCCTCGGCGAGCGCCTCGTACTCGGCCGCCGCCGCGGGCGGCAGGGCCCACTCCCCCATCTCGCGGTACGAGGTCGACGGGAAGTAGACGCGGCTCGGTCGCGGGGATTTCGCGAGGGCCTCCGAGAACGTGACGGTCCGGACGTCGTCCGCCGCGCCTTCGAGCGCGTCGAGGAACCGGTCGAGCCATCCCTCGTCATAGACGTGCTTTTTCGTGTTGGGCCAGAGGCCGAACTTCTCGCCGTCGTCCGCGTACACGACGGTGCGGAGGCCGGAGTCGTCGGCGAACCGCCGGAGGTAATCGATCGTGAACTGCGGGTCCTTGTACGGGATCGCGTAGCGCAATTCCTCGTGGAGGGGAAAGACGCGCAGGAGCGAGCCGCGATCTTCGGTCAGGAACGCCCCGGCCAGGTCGGCGGGCGCGATCCCCGCCGCGCGGAAGTGGAAGTCGTCGAGGACGGTGTACTTCACCCCGGCCTTCGCGAGGATCGGCACGAGGCTCTGCTCCCACACCCGCTCGGGCAGCCACGCTCCGGTCGGGCGGCGCCCGAACCGGCGCTCGAGGAAGCCCGACATGAGGGCGATCTGCCCCGTCGCGTCTTCATCCGGAAGCATCGTGAAGATGGGCTCGAAGTGGCCGCCGCCCATGAGCTCGAGGCGCCCCGCCTCGACGAGCATTTTCAGCCGATCGAGGAACTCCGGCCGGTGGCGGTCGAGCCACTCGAGGAGCGGCCCGCTGTAGTGCGCGACGAATTTGATTCCGGCGCGGCGCTCGATGCGATCGAGGAACGGCAGGTAGGCGTCGTCGAGCGCCTGCTCGAAGACCTTGTCAAAGTTGTCCACCGGCTGGTGATTGTGCAGGCACAGAACGAAATTGATGCTCATGAATAGCTTTCAGCCATGAGCCTTGAGCCCTGGGCCTTAAGCCCTGAGCCCGAAGCGATAAACGAGCATCCCGGGACTCTTGGCTCACGGCTGAAGGCACATGGCTCAAGGCGGAGCGATGAATGATACCCTCAGCGAAGGGACTTGAATACCTCGAGGTAGCGCTTCGCGCTCGGTCCCCACGAGAAATCCTGCTTCATCGCGGTCTGGATCAGCCGGCCCCACCCGGCCTTGTCGCGCCAGGCCTTGAGGGCGCGGTCGACGGCGCCGGCCAGCGCCTCGGGCGCGTACTCGACGAAGACGAAACCGGTCGCGAGACCCTTCTTCGCGTTGGCCGGGGTCGCGTCGACGATGGTGTCGGCCAGCCCGCCCGTTCGCCGGACGACGGGAATCGTGCCGTAGCGAAGGCTGTAGATCTGATTGAGGCCGCACGGCTCGAACTTCGAGGGCATGAGGAGCGCGTCGGCGCCTCCCTCGATCAGGTGGGCCATCGACTCATTGAAGCCGAGCTTCAGCGCGACCTTCGTGGGATGAGCCGCCGCGAGCCGGGTCAGCATGTCCTCGTAGCGCGGGTCGCCCGTCCCGAGAATCGCGATTTGCAGGTCGAGCCCCACGAGCCGTTCCGCGGCCGCGCACAGGAGGTCGATTCCCTTCTGTTCGACGAGCCGCCCGATGAAGCCGATGAGGAGCGCCTCGCGCCGCTCGGGCAGCCCGAACGTGCGCTGAAGCCCCCGCTTGCAGACTTCTTTTCCCCCGAGACCGGCGGCGCTGTACGTCGCCGGCAGGTGGCGATCCTTCTCCGGGCTCCACTCGCGGTAATCGACGCCGTTGAGGATGCCGGTGAGCCTTTCCTCGCGGTCGCGCAGGAGCCCGTCGAAGCCGCACCCCAGCTCGGGCGTCTGGATCTCCTTCGCGTAGGTCGGGCTGACGGTGGTGAGCGCGTCGGCGAAGACGATGCCGCCCTTCAGGAAGCTGACCTTCCCGTAGTACTCGAGCTGCTTCCAGTTGAAGAGGGCGTGGTCGAGGCCCGCCTCCTCGATGGCTTCGGCCGGGAAGAGGCCCTGGTAGGAAAGGTTGTGGATCGTGAGGACCGACTTCGACTTCGGGAAGGCGAGCGAGGCCGCGGTTTTCAAGTAGACCGGGGCGAGCGCCCCCTGCCAGTCGTGGACGTGGACGATGTCCGGGATCTCCCCGAGCGCTTTGAAGAGCTCGAGGGCGGCGCGCGCGAAGAAGGCGAAGCGCGCGGCGTTGTCCGGGTAGTCCCCTTCGGGCTCGCCGTAGAGATACTCGCGGTCGAAGTAGTCGGGATGATCGATGAAATACGCCGGGACCGGGGTGCCTGGCAGAATAGACCGCGCGACGCGCGCCTCGGTCACGGTCTTTCCCATCGGGACCTTGAGGCGCAGGGGAAGCCGCTCGAGATCGAAGGCCGCGACGGAGCGATGGAGCGGGGAGACGACGAGCACGTCCGGGCCGAGCGCCGCCAGGTGCGCCGGGAGCGCCCCCACGACGTCGCCGAGGCCGCCCGTCTTCGAAAAGGGCGCGACCTCGGACGCGATCTCCGCTATTCTCACGAAACCATTCTAACATCGGGGAAGGACGCCGCCGTGGGGATCCGCGACCGCATCGAGATCGCGGAGAGCGACATCACAAGCCAGGAGACCGACGCCATCGTCAACGCGGCCAACACGACGCTCCTCGGGGGCGGCGGCGTGGACGGGGCGATCCATCGGGCGGCCGGCCCCGAGCTTCTCGAGGAGTGCGCCCGGTACACCGGGTGCCCGACGGGCGAGGCGCGGGTCACGAAGGGTTACCGGCTTCGGGCGAAGTGGATCATCCACGCGGTCGGCCCCGTCTGGCGCGGCGGCGAGGATCGGGAGGACGAGCTTCTCGCCTCCTGCTACCGCAGCTCCTTCCGGATCGCGGCCGACCTGGGGCTCTCGTCGATCGCCTTCCCCGCGATCAGCACGGGCGCCTACCGGTTTCCCAAGCTCAGGGCCGCCAAGATTGCGATCACCGAGGCCGCGCGGTTTCTCAAGACCGACCCCGTGCTCCTGACCGTCCGGTTCGTCTGCTTCGGCGCCGAGGACACGGACACCTACCGACGGGCGTTGCAGGAGCTTTTCGGGACGGACTGACGGCGGGACAGATTCCCTTATGCGCAAGTAATGATCGACCCGAAGGGATAGATGGCGCTCATGCTCTGCATTGTGAATGGCGCCGCGATGGCCAACATGGGCATCCCCATGATCGCGGTGGTCTGGCCCTTCTCATGGCTGGCCTTTGTGCCCATCGTGCTCGTGGAGTGGTGGCTCGCCTGCAGAATGTTGAAGATTCCGGCGCGGAGAGGGCTGGTGGTGGCCACGGTGGGGAACCTGTTTTCCACATTGCTGGCTATTCCTGTCCTGTGGGCTCTCATGCTCCTTATTGGAGGGATGGCCTCCTTCAAATCCCCGGACTCCTTCCTCGGCGTGGTCAATTCGGTGGTCGTTCACAGCGCCTGGCTGGCTCCCTGGGAGGACGGGGATCATTGGAGGGTGCCCGCCGCCGCCATCACCCTCTGCGTTCCCTTCTATTTCGGATCGGTGGCCTCGGAATATCTGGTCGCCAAGGGATTCCTGGGTCGCGCTGGCCTTTGTGCCAGATGCGGGCGCTGGGCCTGGGTGGCGAACGGCGTGACGTATGGAGCCATCGTCTGCTGGCTGGCGGTCATGGTCATCCTTCAGCTGAATTGAAAGCGGCCGTAGACCAGGTTTCAAGTTTATATGCCATAATTGGCATATAACTTCCGCCTCAGACTCGACTCTGTCGCAGGCGCGCGGCCGCGGCCTCCGGCGCGACCGTGTTGATGAAGAAGCCGGTGGCCCACTCGAAGCCTGCCACCCCCGCGACGCGGGGAATGATCTCCAGGCGCCAGTGATAAGAGTCCGACGCAGGCACGTTGAGCGGCCCGCTACAGACGAGGACGTTGTAGGCCGGTCCATCGAGCGCCCGCTCGATCCGGACCAGCGTTTTCCTCAGCGTCTCCGCCAGTTCGCCGATCCCCGCGTCGTCCGTCGCCTCGAAGTGTGAAGCATGGTCTTTCGGCAGGATGTGCGTCTCGAAGGGCGCCTTCGAAGCCCACGGCGCGAGGACGATGAATCGCGAGGTCTCCGCCACCACGCGCGCCCCGCCCTTCCGCTCCTGCGCGATGAGGTCGCAGAGGAGGCATCGTCCCGTTTCCTCGTGGTGGCGCGCGCACCGCTCGAGCTCGGCCTGGACCCGGACCGGCACGACCGGGGCGGCGATGAGTTGGGAGTGGACGTGCTCGAGCGACGCCCCGGCGCGCTCCCCCACGTTCTTGAAGACGAGGCCGAAGGCGAGCCGCGCGTCGCGTTTGAGGTCGAGCAGGCGCGACCGCCACGTCGCGAGGATCTCCGGAATCCGCTCCGCCGGAAGACCCGTCAGGCTCAGGACGTGCTCCGGGCCTTCGATGATCACTTCGTGCGCGCCGAGCGCGGCGCCGGACTCGAGGAGTCCCTCGATGTGGTTCCCCGGGGCACCCTCCCGCACGAGCGCCGGAAACTTGTTCGGAACGACCCGAACCCGCCAGCCCTTCGCGTCGCGGATCGACGCGATCTCCGGCGGCGTCTCGTGCTCGCGGCCCGGGCAGAAGGGGCAGGTTGCCTGGGCCGAGGGCCGCGGGGGAGCGATCGGGAAGTCGAGCGGCCGCGCGGCCCGGTCGGGCGCGATGATGACCCACGAATCGCTGATCGGATCGCGTCTCAGCTCGCTCATCGGCGGACCGGCTTCGACAGATTCTCCGGAGGATCCACACCCGCGTAGGCGCAGGCGTTGGCGAGATGGGCCCTGAAAATCGCGTCGAATTCCGGGTCCTGCGTCGACGAATAGTCCTCCCCGAACCACCAGAACCAGTCGCTCCCCTCGGCGCGGTAGAGCGAATCCCACGCGGCGTCCTCGCGCGGCGTGCCGAGCCGCCGCCGGACCTCGGCCAGCAGGTCCCAGGCCCGGCGATCCTCCTCGTGCCCCATCCAGATCGCGAAGTTGGCGTTGATCCACGAGCCGCTCCACAGGTCTTTGATCGGCTCCCCCGCCGCGACTTTGGCGATCCCTTCCGAAACGGTGACAGTGCGAATGACGGGATGGGACGAAAGCCCGCGATAGAGCTCACGGAAAAAGGGGACGGCGTTTTCCTCGTAGTGCTCCCATGCGTTCTCGCCGTCGAGCGCGACGACGACGAGCCGGTCCTTGTCCGCGGCGAGCGATTCCACGCGGCGGATGAAATCAGCCGCCGCCTCGCGTGGATTCCAGGTCTTGTAGATGAAGCCGGGGAGATTCGAAAGCTCCGCGTGGCGGAAAACCCCGGTCATGCCGCCGACCGGATGGGGCCGGAAGAGGTCGCCGCCGCCCGATTTCTCGAGGATGGCCTCGTCGGTCGCGAACCATCGGAAGCCGCACGACCTCAGGAGCGCCACCGCGTCGGGACTGACGGAACCCTCGCTCGGCCAGGTTCCCACGGGGGCGCGCCCGAAGAGTTCCCCGGCCCGCTGACGCGCGCGCGCCGTCTGGACCTCCGCGTCCGGGGCGAGCGTCTTTCCGAGCGAGGGGCGGGGCGTGTCCGGGAGCGCGCGCTTCGCCGACTCGAAGTCGCACAGGAGCGGCAGGATCGGGTGGTAGTAAGGACTGACGGCGATCTCGACGCGGCCCGATTCCTGGAGCCGCTTCCATCGCGGGATCACTTCCAGCAGGAGCAGCCGGTGGCGCCCGAGGAGGGCGTCGCGTTCTTCGGAGGTGAAATCGCGGCCCCGGGCCGCGAGCGCCCGCAGGGTCTCGTCGCGCTCCACGATCAGCGGATGAAACCAGACGAGCGAATGGAGCGTCTCCAAATCGAGCCAATCTTTCGCGTCGAACGGACCGCCCGCGCGGACGCGCTCCCTCAGCTCGGCGTACCGCGGGAATTTCACGATCTGCCGCTCGGGGACGAGGAAGAGGTTGCGCCGGAGAAAGGCGCGATCCCCGTCGGTGCGGGTTTCCGGCGGCTTGCGCATGGCAAGCAGAAGCGTGTCCTTCGCGCCCTTGCCGTACGCCAGGAGCTGGTCGAGGAGGCCCGGGCTGAAATTCGCGGTGCACCGGATCTCCGGGAACTCCTCGAGGAGGAGCGCCATCCCCGTGTAGTCCTTGACCCCGTGCAGGCGCACCCACGGCATGCGCAGGAGGTCCTTGCGCGGATCGTGGTACGAGGGCTGGTGGAAGTGCCAGAGGAATGCCAGATGGATCATGTAAGGCGGGGATTCTATCGAGAGCCCATCAAGCGGGCCAGCATTGCCATGGCTGTCGGCCGACAGCTATCAGCAATCACCGTAAGAAGCGCTCAGGTGGAAGCACTCAGCAGTATGTCGGATTCAGAAAGCTCTCGCGATTGATTGGCCTCAAACCGTGATCGGTATAATGGCAGGGATGCGGGGGGCCCTTCTTGTTCTTCTTCTGCCCCTCGCCTTCCAGGACCCCCCCGAGCCCGCGGTTTCCCTCACATGGAAACTCGCGCGCACCGACTTCGCCCGCTACCGCTCCAGCACGATCTCGTTCGATTCCGGGGGCGACGAGCGGACTTATCCCAATCCGATCCGCATCGTGGGCCTCTTCGGGTACGAGATCACCGAGGGGACGAAATATCGGCCGTCGGGATTCGACTCCTCGGAGCTCCCGCTCCTGCTCGGGCTTTCGCTCCCACCCAAGCCCCTCACGATCGGGAAGGCGACCGACTGGAGCGTCGATTGGGAGGAGGGGTGGGACTACGGGCCCATCACGGCCCGGTGCTCGGCCACCCGGCGCGTCGCCGTCGACGTCGGGGGCGTGTCGTGCGTGGCGGTCGACCTCAAGGCGCGGATCACCGCCCTCCTCAGGGCCGACCCCCCGCCGAAGCCCCAGCGAATCGTTGAGAAAGGGAACTTCGAGGGGACGCTCCTCTTCGATACCGCCAAGGGCGTCGTCCGCCGGCTCGACTTCGCCTTCTCGCTTACGCTCGCGCCCGCCGACCCCAAGGGGAATCGCGATACGATCGAGCATCGCGAGCGCCTCGAGCTCGAGGCCATCCTTCCCAACCGGTACCGCGGGTTCGAGGGCGACGTGATCACCGCCATCGACAAGGGGATCGCGTGGGTCTGGCGGAACTACCAGGAGGCAGGAGGACATTGGGGCGCGCACTTCGAGCACAAGCCCGGCCCAACGGCGCTCTCGCTCCTGACGATCCTGAAGGGGAGCTCCGACCGGAAGGACCCGCGCCTCAAGAAGGCGATGGACTGGATGCTGGAGCAGACCTTCGAGCACACGTACGACACGGCGGTCTCAATCATGGCGGTCGAGGCGTTCTACTCGCCGAAGGACGAGACGGTCCGGCAGGGCCAGGCGCCCGCGGCCGACAAGGAGGTCTCGGCGCGGATCGAGCCGGTGCACGCGCGGTGGGTGGGGAGCGCCGCGCGGTGGCTCGAGATGAAACTGGCGAAGGAGATGTGGAGCTATCCTTCGACCGACCCGGAGGCGCGCGACTTTTCGAACACGCAGTACGGCGTCCTCGGCCTTTACTCCGCGGCGAGGTGCGGGGCGACGCCGGACGTCACGGTCCTCCGGCGCGTCGCCGAAACCTACCTGCGCGTCCAGCAGAAGAAGGGACCGCGGGTGGAGCTCGCGCTCATCGAAACCGACGCCGAGGGGAAAACGGGGGCGAAGCAGACCGCGGAGGCGCGTGGCTGGCCCTACTACGACCATCCGGCCGACCCCATCTACGGAAGCATGACGGCGGGCGGGATTTCGAGTCTCGTCATCCTCGACGCCCTCCGACGCCGCCTCGGCGATCCCAAGTACGACGGCCGTGAGCGCGCGCGGGTGCGGACCGCGCTTCGCGACGGCTGGGCGTGGCTGCAGCTCCATTGGACGGTGAAGGGCAATCCGACGCACGGAAGGGACTGGCTCTATTATTTCCTGTACGGCATCGAGCGGTGCGGAATGCTCGACGGCGTGGCGCGGCTCGGCGAGCACGACTGGTACGCCGAGGGCGCGACGCTGCTCATCTCGAATCAGACGAGCGACGGATACTGGCACACCGGGAAGTACGTCAACCTCTACGACAACTGCTTCGCGATCCTCTTCCTGAAGCGGGCGACGATGCGAGTGGCGACCGGAAAGTAAGTCGCGAGTCGAGAGTCCAGGGTCGAGGGTCGAAAAGGGAAGTCACGCGTCGATTGTCCCGCCTCGCGGGTCTTCCGAAGTCACGGGTCGCGAGTCACGACGCGAGACGCGCGACCGATGACGCGCGACTCTTCGGATGTTAGACCGGGGACATAGGTAACACTTCAGATCGGGCACATGGGTAACACTTTTCCATATCCGATCCGCTTCGTTCTGCGGAGCTGACGCTCGTCGACAATTCCCAGCTCGTGGCCCCGGAAGTG
>Ga0193713_1000315_pt1 | contig 16446 bp, 12 predicted proteins | sample H3a2metaG_FD_143054 | JGI IMG/M metagenome (GOLD analysis project Ga0193713, IMG submission 143054) | Soil microbial communities from a riparian zone of the East river system, Colorado, United States - H3a2 | ecosystem: Environmental > Terrestrial > Soil > Riparian zone | place: USA: East River... | reverse complement strand
TTCTCCCGCTCCTCGTCCCCATCGCGCTGGTCGGATTCGCCGCGACGGTCCGGGCCCAGGAAGGCAAATCTCCCGGGCCGGAGGGGGAGCTGAAAGTCGACCACACCGTGATCTGGGCCGAAAAAGGCCGGCGCATCGCCTTCCTCCAGGGCGTGACCATGACCGGGTTCCGCATCCAGGACAAGGATGGAGCGTTGCGGGCGGACCGGATGATCGTCTGGTCGGACCTGCAGGGGCCCCAGGAGGAATGGACGCAAATCGGACTATCCTCCATCCGGCAGATGTATGCCGAGGGCAACGTCACGTTTAAAACTCATGACCCCAAATCGAAGAAGGCGGAAACCATCAGGTTCGAGCGGCTCTTTTTCGACACCGCCACCCGGCGCGGCTACTTCTTCGATATGCGGGCGGACCAGCGTTCCGGGCCCGACGATCGAATGGCCGTCGTCCTCCGGGCGAAGGAGGTCCAGCTGACGGTGGAGGGCACGACGCTGGCGTTCGAGGCGGTGCGGAGCGCGACGCTCGGCCTGCCGGGGATCACCCCGCCCGGGGAAGGGACGATGAAGGCGACCGACGTCACGATCTCCACGTGCACGTTCGGCGATCCTCACTACTGCGTCGCGCTGAACGAGGCGGACTTCGACTGGAAATGGCCCCAGGACCCCAAGGCCTCCAAGGGTCCTTTCGCCCTGCTGCTCGGAAAGCCGGAGGACCTGCGGATCGGGGGCAACTGGGCCACCGTCTATTTCTGGGGCGTGCCGATCTTCTTCTGGCCCTCCTTCTCGGTGCACCTGGCCGCGGTGTCGGCCCTCCCGCTCGAACGCATCCAGGGGGGCCGGACGAACCGCTTCGGCCTTTCGGTGGAAACGGACTGGGGCCTGAAGCTCTCGAAACGGTTCGTGGATCGCTTCAATCCCTGGAGCGACGGCAACGACAAGGACGGCGACAAGGAGTGGGGCAAGCTGCGCTGGGAAATCGACTGGCGCCAGACGCGCGGCTGGGCCGGGGGCATCGACCCGTCGTGGCACTGGGGCGATTACGAGGGCTACCTGGACACCTATTACCTCCGGGACAAGGGACCCGACCCGAACAACGATTTCGACGCCCGCTTCCTGCCGCTGATCCGGGCCGACCGCGGCCGGGCGCGCCTCTTTCACCGCCAGGCCCTGTCGCCCAATGTCCGCCTCGAGCTCGAGAGCTCCTGGCTCAGCGACCGGAACGTCCTCGAGGAATTCTTCGAGAAAGAATTCAAGGAGGGAAAGGAGCAGGAAACGGTGGCCTACCTGCGCGTCCTCGACGAAAACCGGGCCGCCTACATCGAGACGCGCAAGCGCATCAACGATTTCCAGACGCAGGTGGAGTATCTGCCCAAGGTGCAGGCCTTCCTCTTCGACCAGCCCGCCGTCACCGGGTCCTTCGGGAGCCTGACCTTCAGCCAGGAGCTGGGGCTGGTCAACCTCCGCCAGCGCTACGACACCGCCCTGGGGCTCTCGAGCCCCTCCACCTGGCGCGTCGATTCCCTCACGTCCTGGGTGGTTGCGCTCCCGCTCGGGCCGCTCAGCTTGTCCCCCTTCGCGGAGGCGCGGGTGACCGGATACCAGAACGCCCTCGACGGGGATCCGGCCGACCGCTTCCTCGCCACCGCGGGGGTCCGGGCCTCCACGGACATCGTCGGCGTCCACGATATCCAGTGGGACTTCGTGGGCCTGCACCGCCTGCGCCACATCCTCCACCTCGAGGGGCGCGCCACGGCGGCCTTCGCGAACACCCTCGACCCCTCCGACCTCTTCCAATACGACGCGACGGACGGCCTGGACAAATTCCAGGAGATCGCCTTCGAGGTGCGCAACCGGTTCCAGACGAAGGTCATCGACGGCGAGAATTTCCGGACGCTCGATTTTCTCGAGGTCGGGGCCGAGGTCGAGTACTACCCCGACGCCCCCCGGGACACGGTGGGTTTCCGCGCCTCCAACTTTTCCGATCCCTTCAACTGGATCACGCTCGCCCCGCACGACGCGACGGGGGTGTTCGAGCAGCGGGACTGGTCCAACATCCACTGGGATGCCGTCCTCCGCACCGCCGGCAATTTTCTGGAGGCCCGGGCCACCGGCGAATACAATCCCGTCAACCGCCAGGAGGAGGCGCGCGAGTACCTCGTGACGGTCCGGCCCCGGGAGGGGCTGGCGCTCGCCCTGGGCCAGGTGTTCGTCTTCGACGTCACGAACGCCTTCACGGTCGGGGCCCGGTGGAACCTGACCGACAAATGGCGGGTGACCGCGGACGCCCAGTTCGACTTCAAGACGAACGACTTCATCAGCCGGAAGGGGTCGCTGATCCGCGACTTCCACGACTTCCAGCTGGAGGTCGTTTTCGAGGAGGACGTGGGACGCGACGAGCGCAGGTTCTACGTGACGTTCGTCCCCACGTTCCTGAGGACTTCCAAGTAGACCCATGAAGACTTCGATCATCGGCACCGGCCATGTCGGGCTCGTCACCGGGGCGTGCTTCGCGGAGCGCGGCCATCGCGTCCTGTGCGTCGACGTCGACCGCGCCAAGATCGCCAAGCTCCGGAGGGGCCGGCCGACGATCTACGAGCCCGGTCTCGACGAACTCGTGCGGCGGAACGTCCGGTCCGGCCGGCTCACCTTCGGGACCTCCAACGCGGAAGCGGTCGCCTTCGGGCGCGTGGTCTTCATCTGCGTGCCGACGCCGCCGAGGCCCGACGGCACGGCGGACCTTTCCTTCATGGAGGCCGTGTCGCGCGACATCGCGAAGTCCCTGGAGGAATACCGGCTGATCGTCGACAAGAGCACGGTCCCCGTCCACACCGGCGAGCGGGTCCGGCAGGTGATCACGAAATACGCGCCGCGGGGGGCCGACTTCGACGTCGCCTCCAACCCGGAATTCCTGCGTGAGGGAGCGGCCGTGCAGGACACGCTCCACCCCGACCGGATCGTCTTCGGGGCGGAGTCCCGCCGCGCCGAGATGATCCTTCGGGAGCTGTACGAGCCCTTCAAGGCGCCCATCCTCTGCACCGACATCAAGAGCGCCGAGCTCATCAAGCACGCCTCGAATTCATTCCTGGCCCTGAAGATCTCCTACGCGAACGCCCTCGCGGCGCTGTGCGACCTCGCCGGGGCGGACGTCCAGATGGTGACCCGCGGGATGGGGATGGACAAGCGGATCGGGCCGGCCTTTCTCCATTCCGGGATCGGCTACGGCGGGTCCTGCTTCCCGAAGGACGTGGCGGCCTTCGAGGCGATTTCCCGCGAGCTGGGGTACGATTTCCGCCTCCTGCGGGAGGTCCAGCGCATCAACGAGGAGGCGCGCGACCTGTTCCTCAAGAAGGTGGAGCGCGAGCTGTGGATCATCAAGGGGAAGCGGATCGCGGCGTTCGGCCTGAGCTTCAAGCCGGACACCGACGACGTGCGGGAATCGGTGGCCCTGAAAGTGGTGAAGGCGCTCCTCGAGCGGGGCGCGGAGGTCCGGGCCTACGATCCGCAGGGGATGGAGCGGGCGAAGGAGGAGCTGCCCGGGCTCCGCACGGCGCGCTCGGCGTACGAGGCCGCCCGCGGGGCGGACTGCGCCCTCCTGCTGACGGAGTGGAAGGAATTCCGCGAGCTGGACCTCGCGAAGCTGAAGAAGGTCATGGCCCACCCGACGGTCATCGACGGACGCGACCTGTTTGACCCGGAAAGGATGAAGGAAGCGGGATTCACCTATAGAAGCGTCGGAAGACCCTAGCGGAAATCACGAGTCGAGAGTCAGGGGACGTGAGTCGAAAACCGGCTGACAATTGATTACAGAGAACTGAAATGAGCATGGCCGTGTACCCGGGGTCGTTCGATCCAATCACCAACGGGCACCTGGACGTGATCCGCCGGGGGGTTCGCGTCTTCGACAATCTCATCGTGGCCGTCGCCGACAACCCCGGCAAGCAGGCGCTCTTCACCCGCGATCAACGGGTCGAGATGATCCGCGAGGTCACCCGCCACGAAAAAAACGTGGCGGTCGAGCATTTCGACGGGCTCGTCGTGGATTACGTCCGCCGCAAGAAGGCGGGGGTCATCCTGCGCGGGATCCGCACCGTCTCCGACTTCGAATACGAGTACCAGATGGCCCTGACGAATCGGACCTTCGCGCAGGACATCGAGACGATGTTCGTCATGACGCACGAGGAGTACTCGTTCATCAGCTCGCGCCTCATCAAGGAGGCGGCCTCGCTGGGGGGCGACGTGAGCTCCTTCGTCCCGCGCGAGGTGGAGAAGTGGCTGAAAAAGAAATTCGGATCGGAAACCAGATCGAAGAAGAAAGAATGACAGGGCGTGAAACCTGATTGTGGATTTCGGATTGTGGATTATCGGATCGCGTCATCCACAATCCGCAATCTGCAATCCACAATCGGAGGTTACTCCGCGACGGACTCGGCGAAATCGTCGGGCAGGATGTCGTCGACCTTGAGATCGCCGATCGCTTCGCACACCGAGTGGTCGGGGCCGACCTGCTTCACCGCCATCCGGCCGAGGGACCGTCCCTGGCGGCGCACCTCGAATTGCATCCCGACCTTGGCGCCCATGCGCGTTCCGATCTCGATGTAGATCCCGGTCTTGTCGACGCGCCGCACCTTCCCGACCAGCGAGGTCTTGGGGTCCTTGAGGAGGATTTCGTCGTCCTGGGCGGGCTCCGCCATCTTCGACCCTTCGACGACCTTCCCGGTGGAGTAGGTCTTCGTCACCTGGTCCAGCCGGAGTCGCGCGATGATCCGCTTGTCGCGCTGGACGTACACGATATCGGAGGGCTTCACGCCGTCCCGGGTGCACACGTCGAGGAAGTAGGTGTCGGTGTTGAGCCCTACGATCTTGAACTTGTGCCCCTCGGGCCGGGCGGCCGTCTCCTTCTCCGGCGCTTCCTTCGCGGGGAGGGGATCCATCTTGCGGTAGGCGATCACGGCGTCCCCGTACTTCATCTTCTCCGCGGACCCCTCCACGATCTTCAGCTTGGACTGGGTGGACTTCGCCGTTTCGACATACTTCTCGAAGACCGCCTTGCCCAGGAGCTCGTTGGTCACGTTCCCCTTTTCGTCGCGGTGCGGCCGGACGACTTCGAACATCCAGCCTTCCTTGACCCCGTCGTCCTCGCCCAGGTTCACGATGATGAACCCCAGTTCGGCGTTGAGGCTGTAGATCTTTCCGTGCACCGGAGCGATCGGCCCCTCCGGGGGTCCGCTCTTCGCGGGTCCCTGGGGACGGGCCGGGTTGTCGTTCCCCTTGGCCGCGGGGTCCGGCGCGCGGTTCCCGGCTTCCGCGAGTGCCTGCTTCAAGCGGGTGATCGTTTCGGCGGCTTTCGAAGCGTACTGCTCCATGGTATCGAGCTGCTTTTTGAGGTCGTCATTCTCCCTTGCGAGCTTCTCCCGCTCCCCCTCGAGGGCCGTCACGCGCTTCTGGAGCTCCTCGACCTTCTTCGCGAGCTCGTCTACGCGGTCCTGGGGCGGGGTCTCCTGGGGGCCGCGGGCGCCGGCCAGGGCCAGGATGAGGGCTACGGCAACGAACTGCATGAGCGGTCCTCCAAACGGAAACGACGGGCGGCTGCCTGTTAAGATATGCTCGATGATCGAATCGGTCCGGGCCTCGAAGGAGGAGCTGATCACCCGCTACGGGATCCCCGAGCGGCTGGCGGTCCGCATCCTCGCCCTCCGCTCCCGCGGGCTGGGGGTGAGCGGCGCCCTGATCGAGGAGGCGGTCCGCTCCCCGAAAACGGCCGAATTCCTCCTGTCGCCCGGTCTCCTGGACCGCGCGGCCAAGCTCGACAAGACCCGACTCCGCCGCCTCGGGGCCGTCGCGAAAGCGCTTTCGGTCGTGAACGGGGTCCTCTGCCTCGATGAGGAGGTGCAGGCGGAATCCGTCGGCGACGGGCCGCCGGCGAGATTGCCCGCCCAGGTTCCCCGGCGGTTGCCCACGGGGGCCCTCGACGCGCGCGAATCGCGGCAGGCCTTTCCAGCCGAGGAGATCTCCCGCCTCAAGCTCGTGATCCTGACCGCGGTCGACGCCTCGGCCAAGGTCGAGGCCCTGAGGCGGATCGCCCTGGCTCCGCTGAGCCACGAGGAGAAGGGGGTGCTGGCGCTTCGCGCGGTCGCCGACCCCGCTCCCGAGGTCCGGCGCGAGGCGGCCGAAGTCCTCGCCTCGATGGGTCTCGATGCGGAACTCGCGGAGGGGCTCAAGACCGCGGCCTCCGGAAGCGCGCGGCAGAAGGAGATCGCGCTCCGGAAGATCGCGCTCCTCGGCCGCCGGATCGGACCGGCGGAACGCTCCGTGGCCATGGCGGCGCTCGTCTCCACGCTCGAATTTGAAAAAGACTCCGCGGTTCTGAAGGAGACCCTGGCCGCGCTCTCCGCCTTCGCGGAGCCGGTCGCCTCGCGCGCGGAATTGCTCGCGGCCCTCGCCCGGCATCTCGTGCGGATCCTCGCGGAGGATTTTGCGGCGCTCGCCTCGCAGGCACGGGTCCTCCTGGATGGCATCGGCGCCGTCAAGAACCCCGAAGCTCCCTCGATCCTCTGGAAGGAGGCTGAGGGCACAGGCGACAGGGTTCTCCGGGCTTTCTTCCTGGAAGCCCTCTTCTCCATGGAGCTTCCCAAGGACCTGGAGCGGACGCTTTGCCGGATCGCCGCGCAGGACCTTTCGGCGCGGCCGCTCGAAGACCTGGAGTCGCGCCGGGTCGCCGACGCCCTGCGCCTGCGCGGAGACGCCGCCCTCGAGGCGCTCCTCGAGACCGTGCCGGCCCTCAAGGAGGAGGCCCGGGTGCTTCTCCTTCCGGTGCTCGACTCCGTCGCCTCGGGACCCGACGTGAACGCGAAGCTGAGGAACCGGACGGCGGAGTATTTCCTCCAGGCGCTCCGCGAGGGGAGCCGGGCGCTCCGCACCGGCATCATCGAAGCCCGCCTTTGCTCGCATCCGGACCTCGATCCGGCCCTCAAGAGAAAATTGGCGGCCGATTTCATCCTCAATCTCCACGCCTTCCGGGCGGAGCGGATCCACACCCTCACGGCCGGGGCGATCCGGCGGATCGGCCGGGCCGCGGAAGGGGCGCTCGTCCAGGCGGTGAAGAAGTCGCCCCATCAAGTCGAGCGGGACGAGGCGGCGCGGCTTCTCGCGGAGCTGGCGGAGGAGGAGCGCGAGGATCGGGACACGGTCGTCCGGATCGCGGAGTTTCTCCGGTCGCGGGAGGCGGGGGAACGGATTCCCGTGGGGCTGGTCATCCGGTGCGCCGGACGGGCGGCGCACGGTCCCCTGGCGCCCGCGTCGCTCGTCGCGGAGATGCTCTCCGACTTCGGCGCCCGGGTGGGAAAGGTGCCGTACAGCTTCGACCTCGTCGCCGCGCTCGGCTGGCTCGCCTCCGCCCCGGCGTGCGACCCCGGCCGCGCCTCCGAGACCGCGCTCAAGTTCATGGACCTCCTCGACTCCCCGATGCCCGACGTCGAGGTCAACGAGACCCGCGGGAAAGAGGGGACGCAACTCTTCGTCGGGGCGCAGACCACGGTCTATACCGACCTGATTCCGGAGCTCCTGGCGGGGTTGCGTCGCATTTCGGAGGCGGGGCGCGTGGCGCCCGGGGTCCGTCGCCGCCTGGCGGAGCGCCTGCGGGAGCGGTACGCGGCCGTCACGGAATACCGGGAGATCTGGGCCCCGGGCAATGTCGTCCAGCTGGGCGAGGTGCTGGGCGCGTTCGCCTCGGCGCCGGGGGCCGGGCCGGAGGAACGCAAACTGCTCGTGAACGCTCTCCGGGGCAATCTCCGGAACCTGGGGACCGTCCAGATCCTGTCGGAGGTTTTCGCCCGCGCCGACGAGGACGAGGCCTCGTACGTCGAATCGCTCGAGGGCTTCGTCGGGGAAGTTCTCGCCTTTCTCGAGCGTCGCGAGTACCAGGAGCGCGAGGACCAGCGGATCCTGATCGAATCGCTCGGCCGGGTCGCCGGAAACCGCCGCCTCGCCGCGAACCGCGCGGAGAGCGAGCGCCGGCGCGAACGGATCGTGGAACTGCTCCTCGAGCACGCGAACTGGATCCGGCAGGCCCGCCCGATCCTCCGGTCGCTCGGGGATTCCGCGAACCTCCCGAAGGCGCTCCGAAAGCGGGCGCAGGAGGGGGGCGCGTGAGCGGTGAATTCGTCGTCTTCACGGCGCGGACGAACATCGCCGAGGCGATGGACCTGGACGCGCGGGTCGTCGAGGCTTTCAGGGCCCTCGGCCTGAAGTGCCCCGGACGCACGCCGAAGCGCGAGTGGTGCGTCGCTTCGGAGAAGGAGACGCTCGCCGAGGCCGCGCTCTACCACGAGCGGGAACTCGAGCCGATTCTCCAGGCCCTCAACGACCTGAAAATCCCCAGGAAGCCCTGATCCGTGACCGCGACCGCGTCCGCGCTGGAGCGGCTCTCCTCCCCCCTGCAATTTCTGAAGGGGGTCGGTCCCAGGCGCGCCGAAGGCCTCGCGAAAGCGGGGCTCACGACCGTCTACGACCTCCTCACCTGGTACCCGAGGCGCCATTACGATCGGCGCTCCTTCCGGAAGATCGCGGAGGCGCGCCCGGGCGAGGTGGAGACGCTCCAGGGAGTCGTCCAGTCGATGCGCACCGAGCGCACCTCGAAACGGGGCCTCACCCTTTTCCGACTGGCGCTCGCCGACGAGACGGGACGGATCGAGGCGGTGTGGTTCGGACGGAGATTCCTCGAGAGCGCCTTCCAGGCCGGCGATGTGGTCATCGTCTCCGGGAAGGTCGAGGTCTTCCGCACCCTCCAGATCCGGCCCGACGAGTACGAGATCATCGGAGGTGAGGACTACGAACCCATCCACGCACTGGGGCTGGTGCCCGCGTACCGCCCCGTCGAGGGCGTGGGCCGGAAGGCGCTTCGAAGGCTCATTCACGAGACGGTGAAGGAGTTCGCGGCCGCGGTCCCCGAAACGCTCCCGGCGGAAGCACGGCGCCGGCGCGGCCTCGCGGAGATCGGCGATGCGCTCCGCGCGATCCATTTTCCGGCGGACGAGGAGGAGAAGGAGCGGGCGCGGCGGCGGCTGGCCTACGACGAGTTCTACATCTACGAGCTGATGCTGGCCCTCCGGAAGCTCGGAGTCCGGAAGGCCAAGGTTGGAAAGGCTCTCCGGATCGACGATTCGCTGGATGGCCGGATCCACCGGCGCTTTCCCTTCACCTTGACCGGGGCCCAGGCACGCGTGATCGACGACATCCGGAAGGACCTCGCCTCGGATCGCCCGATGAGCCGCCTGCTCCAGGGCGATGTCGGGTCGGGCAAGACGATCGTCGCGGCGTACGCGGTGCTCGCGGCGGTCGGGAATCGCCGCCAGGCCGCCGTGCTCGCGCCCACGGAGATTCTCGCGGACCAGCACGCGCGGACCTTCGGCTCGATCCTGCGGGGATCGCGGGTACGGATCGGATTCCTCGGCGGCGGCATGAGAGGCAAAGCGGGGAAAGAACTGCGTGAAGCCATCGCGGCCGGGGAGATCGACCTCGTGGTCGGCACCCACGCGGTGCTCGAGGAGGACGTGAGATTCCGCGATCTCGCGGTCGCCGTGATCGACGAACAGCAGAAATTCGGCGTGGCCCAGCGCGCGTCGCTCCGGCTCAAAGGCAACCGGCCCCACGTGCTCGTGATGACGGCGACGCCCATCCCCCGGACGCTCGCGCTGACGCTCTTCGGAGATCTCGACCTCTCCGTGATCGACGAAATGCCCCCTGGACGCAAGTCCGTGACGACGCTCTGCCGGCCCGGGGAGAAGCGCGCGGAGCAGCTGCCGTTCATCCGGCGGCTCCTCAAGGAGGGAAGGCAGGCCTACTGGGTCTCGCCGCTCGTGGAGGAGTCGGAGAAGCTCGACCTCGAGTCCGCGGTCCGGCTTCACGAAGCCCTCGTTCACGATCTCGCCCCCCATTCCGTCGCCCTTCTCCATGGCCGCATGAAGGCCTCCGAGAAGGAGGCGGTCATGGGGGCGTTCCGGAGCGGCGAGTCGCGCGTCCTCGTCTCCACCCTCGTGATCGAGGTGGGGATCGACGTTCCGAACGCGACGCTCATGGTCGTCGAGAACGCCGAGCGGTTCGGCCTCTCCCAGCTCCACCAGCTCCGGGGGAGGATCGGGCGCGGCGCGCAAGAGGGGTACTGCATCCTCTTCGGCGACCCGAAGTCGGAGGAGGCGCGGGAGCGGCTTCGGGTCCTCGCCTCCACGACGGACGGGTTCAAGATCGCCGAGGCCGATCTCAAGCTCCGGGGCCCGGGGGAATTTTTCGGGACGCGCCAGAGCGGGCTGCCCGAGTTCCGTGTGGCGGACCTCCTGGGGGACGCGGCGCTGCTGGCCTGGGCGCGCGAGGATGCGTTCGCGCGGATCGAGCGCGACCCCGGGCTGGCGGGCGAGGGGGGCCCGGCCCTCCGGGCGCTCCTGGGGGACCGGCTCCGCACCCGGGTTTCACTGGCCACGGTCGGCTGAACGGCCGATGTGCTCGTATATGATGGCGGCGTCCCGCGCGCTCCTTGTCGGAGCCGGGGGGGCGTGATAGCTTCTGGCTCCCCATATGCCCCTGCTCAGCGTCGAAAAGGCCACCAAGATCTACGGCGGCCGCCGCGTGGTGAACGGGGTCTCGCTCGAGGTCAATGGGGGGGAGGTCGTCGGCCTCCTCGGCCGCAACGGCGCGGGCAAGACCACGACGTTCCGGATGGTCATCGGGCTCGTGCGCGCCAACTCGGGGAAGATCACCTTCAAGTCGAAGGAGGTGACCCGCCTGCCGATCTACCGGCGCGCGCGCATGGGGATGGGCTTCCTTCCGCAGGAGCCCTCGGTCTTCACGAGGCTCACCGTTGAGGAGAACCTCATCGCGATCCTCGAGACCACGAAGATCCCCCCGGCCGAGCGGCAGGCCCGGGCCCAGGCCTTGCTCGAGGAATACGGCCTGACGAGGCTCGCCAAGCAGCGGGCCTTCACATTGTCGGGAGGGGAGGAGCGGCGCCTGGAGATCTGCCGCGCCCTCATCACGAACCCCTCCATCATTCTGCTGGACGAGCCCTTTTCGGGCGTCGATCCCATCGCGGTCTCGGAGCTCCAGCAATTCATCACGCGGCTCAAGGTGCGCGGGATCGGCGTCCTGCTGACCGACCACAACGTGCGGGAGACGCTCGCCATCTGCGACCGCGCGTACATCATCACCGAGGGCAAGGTCCTCTGCGACGGCCCGCCGGACCAGATCGTGAGCGACCCGCAGGTCCGGAAGATCTATCTCGGGGAGCACTTCCAGCTCCTCCCGCCCCGCCATGACGGGGGAGGTCGGCGGTGAGCTCGGACTCGTTCGGATTCGTCCTGGCGGGCCTCATGCTGATCGGGCTTCTCTTTTCCACCGTGCTCTTCGAGCCCGCCCATCGGAAAACGGGAGTCGCTTTCTTCCTCGGGTGGTTCGTCCCCGGGGCGGGCCATTTTCTCCTCGGGCGCCGGACCAAGGCGGCCTCGCTCTTCCTCATCCTGTCGCTGCTGTACGTCGTGGGGCTCTGCATGAGCGGATGGCGCCTCGTTTCGTTCGACGACAACCCGTTCTATTACGTGGGCCAGTTCGGATCGGGGGTGACCACGCTGCTGGGGCGGCTGTTCGCGGAACCCAAGGCATACCCGCTCGAGAAATTCCCGCCGAAGTGGATCGATCCGGGAATGCTCTATGTCTGCGTGGCGGGGCTCCTGAATATCGTGGTGGTCATGGGAGTCTTCAACGCGGAGGGCAAAGACGGGGCGCCGGCGACGGAGGGGGAGAAGAGGTGAGCGATTCGTACCTGTGGTTCTACTTCCCGCTGGTGCTGGCCATCATGGCCGTCCTGGAGATCTGCCGCCACGACGACCCCCGGACCATCGTCCGGCGGACGCTGATCAATGCCGCCATCCTGACAGGGGTCCTGGCGGCCGGAGCCCTCGTCCTGCATCTCCTCGGGCGTTTTCTCTGATCGCCGCCGGATTCACCGGATCAAGCGCAGGCATCTCGACATCGGCCAGCAGACGGCGAACGCGCGCCCGACGATGTACTTCCCCTCGACGATGGGTTGGTACACCGGCGCCTCCGGCGGCCCCCTCATTTGATCGTAATACCAGGCCTGTTCGTGGCCATGGATGTCGGCGGCGACGTAGTAGTCGGGAGTGCGCTCCTTCCCCATGCGCGCCGCCCATCGCTTTTTCACCTCTTCCTTTTCGCCGGGTCCGGCCAGCTCGAGTCCCTCGCACGCGACTTCGCGGCCGCCTATCAAGTGGAACACATGCTTCCTCCAGACGCGGCCGTCGTGGCTGTTGTTCACGTTGTCGCCCATCATGAAGTACTCGTCGCCCTTGAGGTGGAGGTGATGCAGTTCTCCCACGGGCCCCGGGTTCAATTCAATTCCCGGCTGCTGTTCCTTGTAGTGGATGTCGCGGCCCACCCGGAAGCCGGACAGCGTGAACCGGATGTCCTGCGATCCGAAGGAGAGACCCTCGCCCGGCATCCGGACCCTGACCTCGTCGTACGTCTCCTGGAAGACCACCTCCGCCTGCACGCGACCGTCGAAAAGAACCACGGCCATGCCGTCGTAGACCATGAATTCGAGATGGACGGTGGACCCTGTGGGGAAGGCGGTTGTATTCAGGGGATGAACCTGCCCCGCGACCCCGAGGGCCGAATTCCCGGCGGGACTCAGGGTGAGCCTGAAGGGTCCGAAGTCGTGCCCGATCTCCACCCAGAAGGCGCCGGTCTCCTTTCCGAGTTGGAGATCGGCCTCGAACACGATGTCGTTCACGACCACCCTTGACCCGTCGTCAATCGACCGCCTCGCCCTGAAAATGGATCGTCCAGGGCCTCCGCCCCTGAGAACTCCATCGCGCACGGACTCCCTTTCGCTCTCGGCGGAGGTGAAGATCTCATCGAAGGATTCCCGGCTCTGGAAGATCGGGCGGCCCCTCAGGTCCCAGGCGTCGATCCAGATCGCGCGTTGATCTTTCAGCGGCTTCCGCTGGATGTGAAATCGCGCGTCCGTCGAAGCGTCGGAGTGGGTGTAGACGTTCCCGCGGAACAGGAAGAGCTCCTCCTCGGGAAGGCCCACGACGCGCTTGATGAAATTCTTGGTGGGGTTCAGGGGGAACTTGAAGACGTCGACGTCAAACCGCCGCACCGGCGCGAGAAGGTAGGAGAGCTTCGTGACGATGATCCGGTCGCCGGAGCGGCCCTCGTCCGGCTTGTCCCCCATGAGGGTCGGCTCCATGGAGCTCGAGGGGATCTTGAAGACCTCGACGCAGAAGCAGCGGATGACGAGCGCCATGATGAAGGCCACGGCCACCGCCTCGACGTTCTCCCTCAGCCAGGCGAGCGGGTGCTCCGACGCCGGATCGGCCGGCTTCGCGGCGGGGGTGGCCTCCGCGGCGCGGAACCGGTGGTGGGAGAGGAAGGCATAGACGATGAAATAGCCGATCGCCGGGACCGCGAGGAGCGTCACCCCGTTCCGGAGCACGTAGACGATGCCGATGACCATCCCGGCCAGGGCGAAGACCTCGGCCACGCGATGGGCCCAGCGCAGACCCAGGGCCGTCGCCGCCGCCGGAATCGCGGCCAGACCGATCCCGATCAGGGCAAGGACGAACCCCGGTGTTTCGCCGACGCGCCAAGCCCCGACCGCGGCCGCCGCCGGCCACAGGGCGAGGGGGAGGAAGAGGAGGGCCGCGGAGATCGCGCGGTCCTTCAGCGGACCTACGACTCCTCGTCCGACCCCTTCAGCACCGCCATGAAGGCCGCCTGCGGGATCTCCACCCGGCCGATCGACTTCATCCGCTTCTTGCCTTCCTTCTGTTTCTCCCACAGTTTCCTCTTGCGGGAAATGTCGCCGCCGTAACACTTCGCCGTCACGTCCTTCTTGAGCGCGGAGATGTCCTCGCGGGCGATGACCTTCTTGCCGATCGCCGCCTGGAGGGTGACCTCGAACATCTGCCTCGGGATTTCCTTCCTCAGCACCCTCAGGATCCTCCGGCCCTTCTGCTCCGAGTTCTCCCGGTGGATGATGATCGAGAGCGCGTCCACCTCCTGCCCGCCGACGAGGATCCGGAGCCGCGTCAGGTCCGCGATCTCGTAGCCGAGGAACCGGTAGTCGAGCGTCCCGTACCCGCGCGTCATCGACTTCAGCTTGTCGTAGAAGTCGTACACGATCTCGGCGAACGGGAGCTTATACGTGAGGATCACGCGGAGGGGCGAGATGTATTCCGTCTTTTCGTAGGTCCCGCGCCGCGCCTCGCACAGCGACATTATCGCGCCGATGCTCTCCGTCGGGACGATGATGCTCGCCCGGACGACCGGTTCGCGCCACTCCTCGATGAGCGGGTCGTCGGGCAGCTTCGCGGGGTTGTCGATGCGAAGCACCGCCTTCCCGTGCTCGGTCTGCGCCAGGATCTCGTAGGTCACGCTCGGAGCGGTCTGGATCAAGTCGACTTTCTCCTCGCGTTCCAGCCGCTCCTGGATGATCTCCATGTGGAGCAGGCCGAGAAATCCGCACCGGTAGCCGAACCCGAGGGCCTCGCTCGTCTCGGCCTGGTACTTGAAGCTGGAGTCGTTCAGGCCCAGCCGTTCGAGCGCCTTCTTGAGGTCTCCGAAGTCCGTCTCGCCCGCGGGGAAGAACCCGCAGAAGACGACGGGAAGCGGCTCCTTGTAGCCCGGGAGCGCCTTGACCGAGACCGGTCCGGCGGGCGCCACCGTGTCGCCGACCCTCACGTCGCGGATCGACTTGATATTCGCCATGAGGTAGCCGACGCGCCCCGCCGTCAGCTCGTCGACTTCCTTCATCTGGGGCGTGAAGATGCCGACGTACTCGACATCGTGCTCCGTCCCGGTGCCGAGGAAGCGGATCTTGTCGCCGCGCTTCACGCGGCCGTTCATGATGCGCACGTAGGCCACGCACCCGCGGTACTCGTTGAACTCGCTGTCGAAGATCAGGGCCTGGAGCGGCGCGTTCACGTCCCCCTTGGGAGGCGGCACCTTGTCGATGACCTGCTGGAGGAGCTCCTCGATGCCCGTCCCCATCTTACCGCTGACGTGCAGGACCTCCTCCGCGGGGATGCTCAGCGAGTTCTCCATCTCGAGGAGCGACTCCTCGACCTGCGCCGTCTGCATGTCGATCTTGTTCAGGGCGGGCACGACGGCGAGGCCGCCCTCGGTGGCGAGCAGGGCGTTGGCGACCGTCTGGGCCTGGACGCCCTGCGTGGCGTCCACGAGGAGGACGGCCCCTTCGCAGGCGGCCAGCGAGCGCGAGACCTCGTAGTTGAAATCGACGTGGCCCGGCGTGTCGATCAGGTTGAGCTGGTAGCCCTTGTACTCCATCGCGACGGCCTTCGCCTTGATCGTGATTCCGCGCTCGCGCTCGAGGGCGTTCGAGTCGAGGAACTGCTCGCGGATGTCGCGCTTCGACACCGTGCCCGTGAGCACCAGGATCCGGTCCGCCAAGGTGGACTTGCCGTGGTCGATGTGGGCGATGATCGAGAAATTGCGGATCTTCGTGATTTCGATCATGGGGGACTTACGTTCTCAAGTAACGATTCTGGATTCTCGATTCTGGATTCTCGGGGCCGAGAATCGAGAATCAAGAATCGAAAATCGCTCATTTCCTGCCACGTCCCTCGTTCGCCAACAAGGCGCCGCCAATCCACCCGGCATCGTTTCCCAAAAGCCCGCGCACGATCACCAGATTCTTCCGGTAGGCCCCGAAGACGCGTTCGCGGGCCGCGCGCCGCACGCGCTCCAGGAATCCCGCGCCCGCCTCGGCCATGCCGCCGGAGATCACGAACCGCTCCGGCTGGAGGACATTGAATACTCCCGCGATGGCCGCCCCGAGCGCCGCCACGGCGCTTTCAACCGCCTTCCGCGCCCGGGGGGAGCGGCTCTCAAAGGCCTCCTCCGCGCTCCGCGTGCCGGCCGCCCGCGTCACGGCCGTGGCCGAGGCGAAGGCCTCGAGGCATCCCCGGCGCCCGCACGCGCAGGCCGGACCTCGCGGATCGATCTGGACGTGGCCGAACTCCGCCGCGCCCCCCGCGGCCCCGGTCCAGAGCCGGCCGTCGAGAACGAGCCCGCCTCCGACTCCGGTACCCAGCGTGTACAGCGCCAGACTGGAGGTCCCTTTACCCGCGCCGACCGCCCATTCCGCGAAAGCGGCGCCATTCGCGTCGTTCTCGAGGCGCACCGGCCGTCCCAGCTGGGCCTCGAGAAGCCGCGGCAGGGGGACGTTTTTCCATCCCAGGTTGGGCGCGACCAGGATGCGCGTCCGCCGAAGGTCGAGGGGCCCCGGGGCCCCGATTCCGCAGGCTCGCGCCGATTCGAAGCCTTCAAGGGTCCGCGCCGCGGCGGCGATGTCGGCGACGACGGCCTTCGGGCCTCGTCGCGGCCGGGTCGGGATCGACCTGGAATCCCTCACGCGGCC
>Ga0193713_1000314_pt1 | contig 16452 bp, 15 predicted proteins | sample H3a2metaG_FD_143054 | JGI IMG/M metagenome (GOLD analysis project Ga0193713, IMG submission 143054) | Soil microbial communities from a riparian zone of the East river system, Colorado, United States - H3a2 | ecosystem: Environmental > Terrestrial > Soil > Riparian zone | place: USA: East River... | reverse complement strand
GCCGGCTTCGACCAGAGAAATCTTCTGCCACGCCGAAATATCTGCCGGCGTCACGTTGGTCCAGGTTTTTCCAGCATCGGTCGTGAGATGAATCAAACCATCGTCGGTGCCGCACCAGATCCGGTTCGCGTCGAGCGGTGACGGCGCAACGGTATAAATCACGCCGCGCCGACGGGCCTGCTTTGTTGCGTCCTCCTTGTATTTCCCAATGCTCACCGGCAGCTGATAATTCGGCCGCGACAAATCCGGACTGATCTTTTCCCAGTGGTCGCCACGATCGCGTGTTTGCCAAAGCGTGTTTCCAGCGAAGAAGAGCAAATGCGGATCGAACGGCGAAAAGACAACCGGCTCGGTCCGCAACATCCGGAAGTCTTCTGTTTGCACCGGCACCGGAAGTATATTTTGTGCCTGACCGGTGCGGCGATCGAATCGCGTCAGCTTACCGCCGATGATAATGTCTGGATCGAACGGATCGGCAACGACGTAACCATATTCCTCGGCTGCGACCGGCTTCCAATCGCGGAACGTGATCTGTCCTTCATCGCCGCGGCTTTTGATTCCGACCGAACCGCTCTCCTGTTGTCCGCTGTAAAGCCGGTACGGAAATGCATTGTCGGCGCTAACGTGATACAACTGCGCAGTCGGCTGGTTATACCATGAGCTCCAACTCTTGCCTCCGTTCACAGTGACGATCGCGCCCTGGTCCGAACCGAGAAGAATGATGTCGGGATTGTTCGGATTGATCCAAACGTTTTGATAATCGTCGCCGCCGGGTGCGCCGCGCCAGCCGTCCCAGGTTTTGCCGCCGTCCGTCGATTTCCAACAAACCACGCTGGCCGAGTAAACGATCTGCGAATTCTTCGGATCAAACCGCACCACGGGGAGATCGCCACCGCCGATTCCAAGTCCCGGGCGAGGATCATCAGTTGTTCCACTCCAGGTTTCGCCAGCGTCGTCAGAGCGATAAAGTTTCGCGATCGTTTTTGTCCGGACCGCGGCGAACAATGTTTTCGGCGCGCTCGGCGCGATCGCGATGTTCGCCTGCACGATGTTGCCCGGCAGTCCTTTGGTTAATTGTCGCCATGTCTTGCCGGCGTCGGTGGATTTAAAAATGCCGCCGCCGTCTCCGTTGAAGACGCCGTTTTCCCAGGGTCCTTCGCGCGATTCCCATAGCGCAGCGTAAACAACCTGCGGATTACCTGGATCGATCTGCACATCGCTCGCGCCGACGTTCTCATCGCGATAAAGAACTTTTTCGAACGTTTTTCCGCCATCTAGCGATCGGTAAATGCCGCGTTCTTCGTTAGGCCCGTACGGGTGACCGGCTACGGCAACAAAGATGCGGTCCGGGTTTTTTGGATCGACCACCAACTGCGCGATCTGCTGACCGTCGCGTAATCCGAGATGCGTCCAGGTCTTGCCGTCGACGACTGAAAGATCCGGCCGATGCAGTCCTTCACCGCTGCCGACGTAAATGATGTTCGGATCTGAAGGCGCGACCGCAATCGCGCCGATCGACGCCGTCGGCTGATCGTCGAAAATTGGTTGCCACGTCCGACCGTAATCGATCGATTTAAAAACGCCGCCGTTCACCGGCGCCATGTAGAAAACATTCGGCTGCGACGGCACACCGCAGATCGCGCGCGTCCGCCCGCCGCGGTAAGGTCCAATGTTACGCCAGCGCAGAATCGAATCGAACTCTCCTGAAATCGAATCGAACTCTCCTGATCGCGCCTGCCCAAGCCCCAAACCAATCGCGAAACCGATTACGATTGCATTTCGAAACGATTGCATAAGTTGGCCACTTTCTTCTGCGAAGACGACCCGCGCAATCCTGTAGCCGCTGGCGCTGACTGCGGCAATTACATCGCTTGACGGCTGCGTCCAATCTTTTAACTCCCCTACATCAACTCCGATCTCGAGGCTCCATGCAATCCGCTATAATCTTCGATCTCGACGGTCTGCTCGCCGACTCCGAGCCGTGGTGGAACCAGATTGACGCGAAATTACTCGCCGAGTACGGCGTGACCTATCGCGGTGAATATCACCAGAACGTGCTCGGGGTGAGCTACCGGCTCGCGGTCGAGTTTTACAAGAAGGCGTTTGGCCTCTCCGTGCCCACTGAGGAAATGATGCGGCGCCGCGGTGAAATCGCGACGGAGTTCTTTGCCAATCGGGTCGGTCTGTTTCCTCACGTCAAAGAAGTGTTGGAAGAGCTGCGGCAGATGAAACTGCATCTCGCCGTCGCCACGAGTTCGGTTAGTGTGTCGGCGCGGCCCTTTTTAGATCGACATCACCTGACCGAATTCTTCGAGGTCATTGTTACTGGCGAAGAAGTTGAACGCGGCAAACCCGCTCCCGACATCTATCTGCGCGCGGCGGACAAACTTGGAATCCCTACTGACGCGTGCCTCGTCGTCGAGGACGCGCTTCCCGGCGTTGCCGCGGCCAAGGTGGCGAGTATGCGCGTCGCCGCGATTCCCGACACGCGCTTTGTAAATCCGCGCGAGTACGAGAAGAAAGCCGACTACCTTCTCAGTAGTTTGAAAGAATTACCGGCGCTGGTTCGAAAACTTGTGGTCGCCGAATAACCACCACGCCCGACTCGTAATTTCCTCAAGTTCCGCCGCAAACGGCGTAGCCTTGAGCGCGCAAGTCGTCGGCCAGATCTTTTTCCATTTGAACAGCATGTTCGTACGGCATCGGGTTCAGATGCTCGAACAGCTCCGGCAATAATCGAACACCATATTTCCTGACCAGCCTGGCCGATTTGTACCCGTTCTTATGATTTTCAAATCGATGATCGACCGGCAATCCGGTCATTCCAACGTATACCGCCGGTTTGGATGGATCGCGCGCGGGATTGCGCCGCAAGATCGACAAATCCTTCAGTGCTGCTTTCGAGAGTAGAACGACATAAACATTATGATGGAATTCGAGTTCGGATAAACGCACCCCTGTCCGCTTGCGACGACGCACCGGCACCGTGTAACTCGGAAAACGATCATCGGCAACGACCAGCGAAATTCATCAGTGCAAAAGAGCTGCAGCCGCGGGCGTTGACCGCGGAAAATACGTTGCTTGCATCTTCGGTTTTTGGCTTTCTTTTGGCGATGACGGAAACCAGGATTTTGCCGCCGAGTCAACGCATCCGCGGTGTAATGGCACCCGTCGTAACCCCGTTCAAGGCCGATCTTTCGCCTGACTGCGAACGATTCATCAGGCATTGCCAATGGTTACTTTCGCAGAACTGCGGCCTGGCGGTGTTTGGCACCAATAGCGAGGCGAACTCGATGGCAGCCGAAGAGCGATTGACGTTGCTCGACGCCGTCGTCGCGGCCGGCATCGATCCGTCTCGCATGATGCCGGGCACCGGCTGCTGCTCGATCACCGAGACAGTCAAACTTACGACGCGTGCGGTGAAACACGGTTGCGCCGGTGTGTTGATGCTCCCGCCGTTTTATTACAAAGACGTCAGCGAAGAAGGACTCCACCGTTACTTTGGCGAAATAGTACAACGCGTCGGCGACACGCGTCTGAAAATTTATCTCTACCATATTCCACCGGTGGCAATCGTCGGTATCACACCAAAATTGGTCGAGCGCCTCCTGAAAGCTTATCCAAACGCGATCGCCGGGATGAAAGACAGCTCGGGCGATTGGAATAACACCAAAACTTTTCTCGACGCATTTGCCAAAAATGGTTTTGACGTATTTGTCGGCAGCGAGTCGTTCTTGCTGGCCAATATGCGCAATGGCGGTGTGGGCACCATTTCCGCCACGGCCAATGTGAATCCGGCGGCAATTCACAAGTTGTACAGACAGTGGAACACCGCGGATGACGCAGATAGCGCGGATCAACAACAATCGAAACTAGATGTTGTGCGTGAGGTGTTCGGTAGCAGGAAATTTCCGTCCATGATCGCAGCGTTGAAGCAGGCGATTGCGATATGCAGAAACGATCCGGACTGGACCCGAGTGCGCCCGCCGCTGGTCGAGCTTACAAACGAGCAGGCAAAGTTGCTTGCTGCGGAATTGAAAGCGATCGGGTTCGCGATGCCGGACATCGCGTGAGTTCAGCTTTGGATTTGCGCCACCTCGTGCGCGCGCAATAAGATGGCGGGTGCGCGGACTCCGCTGCGTTTGTTCCATCTTGGTGATGACGACCGCAGCCGTCTTGTTCCTGCTCGATGCCAGCGGTTGCGCCAAACATCGCCTGCCGGGCGGTTTGTCAAAGTTGAAGCCGTGTCGGTTAGCCGGAATCGACGAGGAATTGTTTTGCGGTAAACTGACGGTTTTTGAAAACCGCGAAACGCGCACTGGTCGAACGATCGATCTAAACCTCGTTGTCCTGCCGGCGCTTGATCAAAAGACGAAAGCGGAGCCGCTGTTCGATCTGGCGGGCGGTCCGGGCGCGTCGTCCGCTGAACGAGCGGAATTCTACGTCGGACCGGGCAAAGATTATCGACGCCGGCACGATGTGGTCTGCGCCGATCAGCGCGGCACCGGGCAATCAAACCGCCTTTCAATTCCGCGAGAAAAAACAGCGCAGTATTACCTGAGCGAGATGTTTCCAATCGATTACGTCAGGCAATTGCGTCACGCGCTCGAGCAGCGCGCGGACCTGACGAAATACACAACGTCCATCGCGATGGATGATCTCGATGATGTCCGCACCTGGCTCGGTTACGACAGGATTAATCTTTTTGGGGGGTCGTATGGAACGCAGGCGGCGCTGGTTTACATGCGGCAGCATCCGGAGCATGTGCGCAGCTCGATTCTGCTGGCCGTCGCCCCGACTGATTTGAAAATGCCGTTACACCATTCCGAGTCCGCAGCGCGTGCAATGGATTTGTTGTTGGGTGAATGCGAACGAGACGATGCGTGTCACGCCGCTTTCCCGCAAATCCGCGATGACTGGAAGAACGCGCTGGCGCAGTTGGAGGAACAGCCTGAGCGCGTGGAATATTCTTCGGCCAACAAGGCCGCACCGACGACCGTCGAAATTCAGCGCGGTGTCTTTGCGGAGAAAATCAGAACCTGGATGTACGGACGCGACAAAGCGGCGCGGATTCCCATGATTGTTCATCATGCGGCTGGTGGCGATTTCGCGCCGTTCCTCCGGCAAGCGATCGGGCCATCGATCCCTGATTTCGTAGCGGACGGAATGTATTTGTCCGTCACATGCGCCGAAGACGTTCCATTCATTGATCAGGAGGAAGCGGCGAAGCTGAACGCGGATAATCCATTCGGGAACTATCGCGTCTTTCAGCAAACACGCGCCTGCGGGATGTGGCCGCGCGGTAAGATTCCAACCGATTTTCTCGAACCGGTGTCTTCAAACGCGCCGGTGCTGATTTTTTCCGGCAACATGGATCCGGTCACGCCGCCAAAGTACGGCGAAGAGGTCGCCAAACATTTGCGGAACAGCAGACATATCATTATTGCCGAGGCCGGCCACGGTGTTGATGGCCTAAAGGATCCTGGTTGTGTCGATCGGATCGCGATCGAATTTCTCGACAAAGGGGACGCAAAAAATCTTGATGTAAGCTGCATTGAGCGAATGGCGCCGCCACCGTTTGCGACGAACTAGCGCGCTGGACGATGTCGGCGGAACGCCTCGACACAGCGAGGCGGTTACAATGACTAAGTGCGCCAGTGGCGAAGCACCCGATGGCGGGAAGTCGCCGTTGCATGGTCGCGGGTGGTGACGATCAATTCGCGACGGCGCAGGGTTGCAAGAGCGATTTGGATGGCGCTCTTGGAAAGGCCAGTCGCGTCGGCAAGCGTTCGTACGCTCGCGACAATCGGTTTCCATTTCTTCCGCGCGGCCTGGCCGTAAAGATACAAGTAAACCAGGTATGCGGCTGGTTGCTGATCGTGTCCGATCAGATCGCGCATCAGGACGTCGAGAACGTAATCGTCGATAGGAATGGTTTGGCGAAACCGCGGCATGTTGTTTTCCAGAAATTCTTACACTTCCCTCACCTCAATCCTCTCCCAGCGGGAGAGGCGGGTCCGGCCATGCTGGTCTAGCAGCTATACCGATAAACGGACAGCACTTTCTGATATTGCAAGCAGCTCGCTTCTGGACGCGAACGTGTCGATCACATTAGGTTCGGCGCATCATGATCAAGCAAATCAAATTTATCAGCATTCCGGTCGCCGACCAAAATCGCGCCTTGGATTTTTACACGGAGAAGCTTGGGTTCACGATCATCACCGATCAGCCCTTCGACGAGAAGCAGCGCTGGATCGAATTGCGAATTCCGAAAGCGGAGACACGTGTAGTGTTGTTCACGCCTGAAGGTGACGAAAAGCGAATAGGCTCATTTATGAACATGTCGTACGCATGCGATGATATCGACAAGACGTATGCCGAACTGAAAAAGCGTGGGGTGGCATTTGAAGGGCCACCGGAAAAACAACCCTGGGGCACCTATGCGATGTTCAAGGACAGCGAGGGCAATCGGTTCGTTGTGTCTTCCGACTGAAGGAACAGCGGCGGATTTGCAGCGGAAAGCAGCAGCCGCTACAAATGCAGCCGTGCGCGCGACCAGGTTCGAGTTCGAAAAACGGTTCTGGATCATTTGCGCGATCTATCTCACGGGGTTTTGCCTTTCCGCCTTCGACCACGTTCCGTTTATTGTCGCGCTGAGGCATTTAATTGCTCCGTCGATCGCTCGCGGGGAGCCGCAAGCGATAATGTTCACGCGAATCGTCATCGTAGCCGGTGCGCTGCTCGTTTTTCTCGCGGCTGGATTGCGGACGTGGGGAGCGGCGTATTTGCGAACCGAAGTTGTGCACGACACCGAACAACATTCGGAAGCGCTGGTAGCCGACGGGCCTTTTCGTTACGCGCGCAATCCGCTTTATCTGGCAAACCTGCCGATGGCGGCTGGAATCGGCGTCCTCGCGAGTCGTTCCGGATTTATTTTTCTTGTACTGGCAAACTGGATTTTTGTTTATCGGCTGATTCTTCGCGAAGAAGAATCCCTGCTGAAAACCCAAGGGGAATCGTATCGGGCATATTGCCGAGCGGTCCCGCGCTTCTGGCCCGCGCTAAAGCCGCGCGTTCCGTCCGGAAATCTCCGGCCCGACTGGGGCCAGGCCTTCGCGGGAGAGAGTTTTGTCTGGTTGTTCGGTCTCGCTGAACTGTTGATCGCGACGACTCTGAATCCCTGGTTCGGTATCGTCACGTTTTTGCTCGCGTTCGTCGCACATCTTCTAGTCACCCGACAGATCCAAAAGCAGCGAAGCGCATAACGATCGACACAAATCCGTAATGTCGGCGCGAAGGCTGACAATGCTGTTAGCGCGACGCATACTACGTGAACAGACTTCGAGATGGTCGCGCCGGTCGAGCTGTCAATCTTTTGCTTTCGCCATGTGCCATCGCATCTCAGAAGCGAATCGCCACAGGCAATCGACGAATTCAATGAGCGACTGCTAATCGCCTTGCAACGAGATGGGAGCTCGTATCTCTCCAACACCACGCTAGGCGGCCGCTTCGCACTGCGCGGCTGCGTGCTGAATTATCGAACCATTTTGCGCGACATGGAGATCTTGCTCGACGATTTGCGACGTGTAGCGAAAACGTTGCCGACTTCTGTCTAAGCGCAGATTGCGTATCGCGCTATTTTTTGCCGGCGCGCGTGTAGTTGATTTCCATCGTCTTCTTTTCCTGCCCGCCGTGATTTTCGTACCATTCCAGGGTCATATGGTTGTTGTCGGCGACCTTAATCACCTCGCGCACCGGTGTTTTCATTCCGGGCACAGGCTCCATTTCGCTCGTGTAAGTAAGTGTCTTGGTCGCGGGATCGTAGGTTCCGTCGGAAAACTGAATGCCGGTTCCCATATTGTCGATCCATGAAGCGACGAACTTTTTCTTTACGTTGTCATAGCCTTCGACGCCCAGGCCTTTGAATTGCATGTCTTTCATTTTGCCGTCTTCGCCCGGCATCTGCATTTTGCCACTCACATCCATCATCACGTAACGACCGCCCATAACGCTTTTGCGGGTGGCGGTGCCTTTGGATTGCTGTGGCGGCGCGTTTGGATCGGGGTTCATCCAGAACTTGATGGTGTAATTCCAATTGCCGTCGAGGTCGGTCAGAAGCTTGTGGTTCTCGTTGAGTTTAGACATCTCCATCATTTGCTTCATCATCTCCTGCATATTCGGCTGGCCGCTCGGAGCCGCCGCAGAGCTTGTGGCAGCAGCGGGCGATTCACCTGAGGTCTGCGCAAACGAGGGAGCTGCGATCAATGTCGCAGACAGAATTGTGACTAATAGCGTAGGTATTTTCATGGCCGGATTCTGCCAAAGGCCAGTAGCGAATGGCAAGCGACAAGTGCGAAACGCGGAAGCAACCATTCGCGCGAGTAATGCTTCCGCGTAAGATTCGCAAATAAGGAAGAAGGATGAAGTATGAAGGATGAAGTGGAAAACAAGCAAACGCTCAAAATGACGCGAGAAAATCCGACGATTGAAATTTGTCCGGGCATCACGCGCCGCACGGTCGCACATGGCAAAAACATGTATCAGATGATGGCAACGCTGGCCGCAGGTAGCACCATGCCTGCGCATTCGCACCCACAGGAGCAGATCGTCCACATTCTCGAAGGGCAAATGCGACTCATCGTTGACGGTGTGCCGCACGAGCTTTTGCCTGGCGACTCCTTTTATCTGGCGAGTAATGTTCCGCACGGCGTGGAAACGCTGTTGCCGACGCGCGTGCTCGATACCTTTAGCCCGCCCCGGAACGATTATCTGGCGATCGATGAAAAAGTTCGCCACGGCGCGTTGTAGAGGTTTGAGCGGAACAATTAGAGCAATCCGCGGGCTGACACAGCCGCCTCTACACCTGCTTCGCGGAACGCTTGTTCCTATTTCTTTTCGCGATAGCGCGCCTGTTTCTCGCTCCTGATCCGGCCCGCCCGGCGGTCGCGCTGTAGAAGCCGCGAACCATCGCTTCGCGAATGATCGCTTCTTCGGCCGGATCCGTTGCTTTTACCATTCGCTCCGCTAGTCCGGACAATTCTTTGCCGGTGAGCCGCCGTTCGGCATCCAGCTGATAAGCAAAACGGATCACAACCAACTGTTCTTTGGAATCGAGCCGCGTGATCAACTCGATGATTTCGTTAGCGGTCATGCCCAAAGTGTATTGCGAAGAGCACGAACAGGCAATCAGAGACGGACGGCACGAAGGTCCGACCTCCGAGCACAAATCAAGTCTTACTTCCGCTGATCAATAAAGATTTCCCAGCGTTTTACGCTCTCCAGTTTCAGAATGCCGTGCTCGGTCCACGGGTCATTTTTCAATTTCTCCCGCACTTCGTTTTCATCTCCAGCATTGAAGACCAGTAGAGAGCCTCCTTCATCGACCAAAGGGCCGCCCATCAGAATAAAACCGTCGTCAACGAGTTGATCGATGAACTTCGCGTGCTCATCCCAAAAGAGCTGCTCGCGTGTGCCCTTGGAGAAATCGCGATTTGGGCCAGCTGAAGAAATTGCCAGGAAAATATTTTTCATGACAGACGAACTTCAAACGTCCGCCAGTGTGGCGTCAACTTTTCGGCTCGTCTGAGATCTGGAGCACAACTTTGCCGCGGGTGTGATGAGTCGCGGCCTGTTTTTCAGCCGCGATCGCTTCGCTTAGCGGCAGCACCTGCGTCACGATTGGTTTGATCTTTCCGGCGTCGATCAGTTGCGCGATCTCTGCCAAATCTTCAGCATCTGGATGAACGGAGATACCCGCGCCGCGAATACCACGCTTCTTGATTTCAGCTGGGTCGGGGCGCGCGACCAGCGACATGACGATGCCGCCTTTTTTCACCACACCGTAGGAACGTGCCAGCGTTTCTTTCCCGACCGGATCGAGCACCGCGTCCACATCCTTGGCAACGTCTTCAAATTTCGTCTTTGTGTAGTCCACTGCCACGTCCGCGCCGAGTTGCTTGAGAAGATCCTGGTTTGCCGTGGACGCAGTCGCAATGACGCGTGCTCCGCGCGCTTTTGCAATCTGGATCGCGAAACTACCGACGCCGCCCGATCCGCCGTGAATGAGAACGGTTTGTCCCGGCTGCAGTTTCGCCACGTCTACGAGCGCCTGCCACGCAGTCAAGGCGCCCATCGGCACTGCCGCGGCTTCAACAAAGTTCAGAGTCTTGGGCTTTGCTGCAATTTCCCACTCCTTGACAGTGATGTACTCGGCCCAGCCGCCGCCGAAAGTTGGGTAACCGTAAACCGCGTCTCCCACTTTGAGTTTCGTGACGTTTGCTCCCGTTTTCTCTACGACTCCGGCGATTTCGTAACCCGGAATTAGTGGCAAGTGCGTGCCGAATTCGCGCGCATATTTCCCGCTGAGCGTGAGCGGGTCCGCTGGATTGACGCCGCTAGCAATCACGCGCACCAGTGCTTCATCTTCGTTCGGCTTCGGTCGCGGGACCCCTTCAATTTTCAGCACTTCAGGGGCACCGTACTCGTGCGCGACGACCGCCTTCATCATTGCCTTTTCCTCGGCGCTCGCGGAGTAAACGAACAGCAGTGGCAGAGTCACAAAGCTTAAGGTGAAAAGTATGCGCCGAGACCTCTGCATAACGCAGCTTCGCGTGCGATTGCGCGAGGCGCGAATCCGAAATTGCTCTATCTGCTCCGCGTTTGACACTCCGAAAGCGTTCGCGAGCAGGCAGCCGCCTCTACACCACTTGGCGGAAAACCGCGCCGTGAGAAGTCAAACGCGAGCTCAAACATCCGCGGCGCTGGTTCAGCTTTCGATTGAAGCCCGCTGCGCTGAGTGCACAGTAGTCACGAGGTGAAAGCCACCGCTGATCAGAGTTCTGGTGCGAGGAAAATAATCATCGTCCTCGCTGTGATGCTAACTGTCTGCGTGGTCTCGGTAATCATTGCAGGCGTTACCAGCCTGATCTCATTGGCTGATAGAATGCATCCAGTTGCTGGCACAATCGTATTCTGGGCCGTTTGCCTGGCTGCTGGATTTTTCGCGCTCTACTGTGCGATTGCATACGCGAGGCTTCCCGCTGCCCTTGTCCCGCCGGAGGAAGACTCCGGTCCGAAGCACGACGCCTATTTGCAGGCTCTTCGTATCCGACTCGCCGCAAATTCTCGGACACGCGATCTGCCACTCGTCACCAAGGAAGAGATCGAAAAGGCGGTTGGGCATCTGTCAGCCCAAGCGGATTTGGTCGTCCGCAGAACTGCCAGCACGGTATTTCTTAGCACCGCTTTAATGCAAAATGGCCGGTTGGACGGGCTCATTGTCCTCTTCACTCAAATACAAATGGTCGGACGTATAGCCCGCATTTATGTGCAGCGTCCTTCGCCGCGCGAATTGGCGCGATTGTATGCAAATGTTGCCGGCACAGCTTTCGTCGCAAGCGGACTGGAATCGCTTGATCTTGGAGAGATGGTCGCGCCGCTTGCTGTCTCTGTGGTGCCGGCGCTCAAAGGCGGCATCCCAGGCTTGAGCGGCATCTCGGCTCTGCTGGTGAAATGTGTTTCCAACGGCGCTGCGAATGCGTTCCTCACTCTCCGCGTGGGAGAGATCGCGCGGCGCTACTGCGAACTGACTTCAAAATCTTCGCCTGAACTTATCCGTAAATCCGCTACAGCTGCGGCTGTTCAGCATCTTGGTCGCATCGTGCGCGAAAACGGCGCGCTGGTTGTGAAGAAGATTTGGGCAAGCACTGGGCGCGCGCTCATCGACAGCGGTGTCTCGAAAGCCGAGGATATTGCAGGTGCGACACGCGATCTTTTTGGCAGAATTTCCCCCTGGCGATTGAAGGAAGAAGATCCGGCCGTCCATCCGTGATTTGTCGTACCGCGATAACCTTGATTTCTCGACCAGTTTTGCTTCTGATCGCCGTCATTTGCCTCGGCGCGTTGCGAGTACGCGCGGAATCCAACACGGGATCGTCGCGTATGGTGAAAGTCGGCGACGGTGTCTCTTTACGCGTGATTGAAGCAGGCGAGCCGGGCGATGGACCTGCACTAGTTTTTATCCCGGGGTGGAGCACAGGTGCTGACATTTGGCGCCATCAAATCGACAAATTCGCAAAAACGCATCGAGTCATTGCGTTCGATCCGCGTTCGCAAGGTGAATCGACGAAGACGACCAGCGGCAACACGCCGGAAACACGCGCGCAGGATTTGCACGCGTTGCTGGAGCGCCTGGGCGTGCAGCGGCCGGTTCTCATTGGATGGTCGCAAGGTGTTCAGGACATCGCCGCTTATGTTGAGCACTACGGCACCAAACAGCTCGCTGGAATTGTGTTGGTGGATGCGGCAGTTTCCGATGGCGCCGACGGCATGGTCGCCCGCCCGCAAGAGACCGCAGCGCAATTCAAAATGTTCGCTGTCTATCAAGCGCACCAGCGGGAATATCTGGGGGGCATGATGCGAGCAATCATCAGCAAACCGCACAGCGACGCCGCGATCGATCAGCTGGTTAGTACCGGGATGAAAACTCCGCCTGACGTTGGCATTGCCATGCTCATTTCCGACATGTTCGGTGAGAACCGGACGCAGGCGGTGAAGAAGATTGATTGCCCAACGTTGATCATCGCTTCAGCGAAATCGGATGAACTGGCTCGCCAGCAAGCGACTGCAAACGAGATTCCGCGTGCGCGTTTTGAAAAAGTCGAAGATGCAGCGCATGCCGTCTTTATCGACCAGCCGGATCGCTTTGATGAGCTAGTGACGAGTTTTGTAGTGAAGCTGGCAACGACAACTCCGCATATTAGTGGCTGCATAGACCGGATCGGCGCGCCCCCGTTCGACTTCGCTCAGGGCAACCTTGTTCGCGCCCTAGCTTTCAGCTGCGAGTCCCTGGCATTTCTTTAAATCGAGTTTGCCGGAGGCGAGGACTGGAATTGCTTCAACGCGCTGGACCTGTTTGGGAATCCACAAGTTCGGCACGCCCGCTTCGTGAAGCTTGCTGCGCAACTCCGCGAGATCGATATCTACCGCGCTAAGCAGAACGAGCGCCTCGCCTTTTGCCTCGTCCTGCACGCCCATGACTGCGACTGGACGCTCGTCTCTCCCGGACAAACCAAGGAGATCGACAATTTTGCTCTCGATTGTTTCGTGCGGCACCATTTCGCCGGCGATCTTCGAAAATCGCGACAGGCGCCCTTCGATATAAAGAAAGCCGTCCTCATCGAACCGGCCGATGTCGCCCGTTTTCAACCAGCCGTCGCGAAGAACTTCCGCGGTTTGTTTGGGATCGTGCAGATAACCTTTGAAGATGTTTGGCCCGCGCAGCCAAAGCATTCCGGTTTCGTACAGCGAAAGTTTTTGATCCGTTTCGGGTTCGCGAATTTCCGCGGCGATTCCGGGTGCCAGCCTGCCAACCGACCCCAAACGGCTGGATGATTGCACGTGTTCTCCAGGCTTTTTCGGTTCGGGATCAGGCAGGTTTGTGCTTACCACCGGCGCTGTCTCGGTGAGCCCGTAGCCTTCGAAGACCTTTTTGTCGAACCGTTTTTCAAAATGGCTGGCAAGATCGAGCGGCAACTTTTCGGCGCCGGTGATAATGAGGCGCAAGCTGCGAAGCTGGTGCGGTTCGGCTTTGCGCAGGTACATGCGCAGAAAGGTGGGAGTCGCCAGAAAGAACGTTAGTTTGTATTGCTCGATCAACGCTGCGTTCTTTGCCGCTTCCAGCGGATTGGGATACGTGACAATTCGCACACCTTCGATGAGCGGATACCAGAGTGTGACGGTCGATCCGAAAGTGTGAAAGAACGGCAACGACGCGAGGATGGCGTCGGTCTCTCGTGCGTCCAGCAGTTGCCGAAACTGCGAGACATTTCCGACGACGTTGCGGTGGCTGATCACAACCCCCTTTGGTTCTCCGGTGGTTCCACTTGTAAAAAGCAAAACCGCTTCTCTGTGGCCGCCTTCCTTTGGAATTTGCAAAAGACGCAAGAGCAAACGTGCAGGAACCAGGAGCGACACGATCCACCAGAAACCGATTTGGCGTTTCAACTGCGGCATCAGTTCGTCCAATTTCAAAACGCGTTCCGGCCACGGAAAATCTTTGAGTCGTTCCATGAATTGCGTGGCTGAAATTGCGACGCGCAAGTTAGCGCGCCTGCAGCAAGATTCATTCGCCGCGCGTCCTACTGTGAAATTAAGATCGACAGGAACCTTGTCCGCGAGCGTCACTGCCAGGTTGGCCACCATCGATGCTTTGCTGGCGGGCAAAACGATGGCGATTCGTTTGTCAGAAAATTCTTTCCGAAGATAGCGACTCAATGCCGCTGCCGCGCCGAGCAGTTTTGCCCGGCTCAGCTGGCTATGATCGATTCCGTCGATCACCGCCGTCGCGAACCGTCTCCGCTTCAGTCCACGAACACATTCTTCGGCAAGGTGTCGATCTAATGACGGCCGGCGGCTGTAACAAAATTCACCTAGTTTAAGCAATTCCTCACGCACGGTCGCATTGTCGGCGGCCTCGCCCTGGAGCGGTTTGCCAAAGGCGATGATGACAGGATACGGGATGCGCCGGGGAAATTTCGTGAAAAATCGGCCGCCTTGGAATGAGAAAATCGAGCCCCAAAGCTGATCGAGCCAAACCGGAACAACCTGCGCATTGGCGTGCCGCGCGATTAGTTCGTAGCCGCGTTGCAAGCGCAAGAGAACCCCTGTGCGTTCCAACTGTCCCTCGGGAAAAAGACAGACGATCTCGCCTTCAGCGATTTTTTCAGTCGCAGCACGAATGGCGGAACGCGAATGCCGAATATTGATTGGAATGCAACCCAGCGTGCGCAGAAGCGGGTGTAGAATCGGTTTATTATAATGTTCCTGGTCGATGACGTACCGAATCGGGCGAGAGCAAGCGAGCTGCAGGACGATGGCGTCGACCCAGGTGATGTGGTTAGGCAAAAGCAGGAACCCGCCTGCGGGAATATTTTCCAGGCCCAGCGCAGTGACCCGATAAAAGCAACGCACCAGCAGCCGACCAAGAAAATAGAGCGCGCGTTCAGCAGCGGACGTGGAAGACATCGTTTATGATTTACAATCTGCGCCGGGCAAACTGCAATCGGCAATTGCAATGCAATCTGTTGGAAGAACAACGATGACCGGCGCGCGTAACGCACTCTTTCTGCTCCTGGCCATCAATCTTTTTAACTACATCGACCGGCAGGTCCTGGCTGCGCTCGAGCCTAATATTCGCGCAAGTTTTTTTGCGGCCGACGACGTAAACGCCATGACCATGACCGGTCTGCTTGGCGACGCGTTTTTCGTGACTTACATGGTCAGCGCGCCGATTCTTGGTTTGCTCGCCGATCGATTCTCGCGCTGGATCATCATTGGCTCCGCTGTGATTTTGTGGAGCCTGGCCAGCGGGGCCTCCGGTCTTGCCGCGACATTCGCCATTCTCTTTGCGACTCGCGTATTCGTTGGAATTGGTGAAGGCGGCTATGGGCCGGCGGCGCCGACAATCTTGTCCGATCTTTTCCCGATCGAAACACGCGGCCGCATCATGGCGATTTTTTACACAGCCATTCCCGTCGGCAGCGCGCTGGGCTATGTGATCGGCGGATTGATCGGTGCTCATCTCGGCTGGCGCTGGGCATTTTATCTAGTTGCCCCGCCGGGTTTGCTGCTAGGCCTGCTGTGCTTCTGGCAACGTGATCCGCGCGTCGCCGCGGATCATCTGGTACAAAAGGCACCACAGCGCAGTCTGCGTGACTACCTGAATTTGTTCCGCACACGGTCCTATCTAATCAACTGCATCGCCATGACATTGATGACTTTTGTAACCGGCGGCCTAGGATTTTGGGTGCCGGCTTACTTACGTTATCGCAACCAAAGTCCCGATGTGGGGATGACCGTCTTCGGCCTGATCACTGTAGTCGCCGGTTTGATTTCGACGCTTCTAGGAGGTGTTATCGCCGACAAACTGCGTCCGCGTTTTCCCGGGTCGTACTTCTGGGTCTCAGGACTGGGGATGCTGATCGCGTGCCCGATTTTTATCGCAACCCTTTACGTTCCCTTTCCTGTCGCATGGATCACAATGTTCCTGGCAATCTTCTTCCTGTTTTTGAATACAGGTCCTTCAAACACGGCTTTGGCAAACGTTTCGTTGCCAGCCGTACGCGCGACGGCGTTTGCTGCAAACATTTTTGTGATCCATGCGTTCGGTGACGTGCAGGCGTTTTGGCTGCTGGGATACATCGGTGGTCACACAAATATGCGTGTGGCGTTTCTGTTTGTATCCGGAATAATTCTCCTCTCCGGCGTAGCCTGGCTCATAGGCGTGAAATATCTCCCTGCGGACACAGCGGCGGTAGAAACCGCCGGAACCAGCTGAGTAATCTCTGCAAATCGGGCTGAAGATTGGATTCTTTTATTTCTGTTCCCCGGAGCTCTCCGGAGGTGTGCTACCTTCACGCCTTTCCTGCTTCCTATGAGGTCGCGAAGGTGTCG
>Ga0193713_1000313_pt1 | contig 16507 bp, 16 predicted proteins | sample H3a2metaG_FD_143054 | JGI IMG/M metagenome (GOLD analysis project Ga0193713, IMG submission 143054) | Soil microbial communities from a riparian zone of the East river system, Colorado, United States - H3a2 | ecosystem: Environmental > Terrestrial > Soil > Riparian zone | place: USA: East River... | reverse complement strand
CGCCGAACGAGTCGTGCACTACGACGTCCCGTGGAGCCCGGCGCGTCTCGCGCAACGTGTGGGCCGCATCGATCGGCTCGGCTCTCCCCACTCCGGGATCGCCACCGTGACGTTCCTGCCACCCGAGCCCCTGGCCACCGCACTCGCCCTCGAAGAGCGACTCGCCGCCAAAGTCCGGGCGCAGATCGCCGCGGGATCGGCGCAAGTCGAGACCGCTCGTGGAGCCCTGGGAGAGTCCCCAGCACTCGACTGGTGTGATCGCCTGAGTGAGCTGGGTCGCCAGACCCAAGCCGCCGCGCCGGTCGGCGCGTGGGCGGCAGTCCGCGGCGCAGCCGAGGCCACAGTCCTCGTGGTCCGCCTCGGAGGACTGGTCGAGGCGATCGTGGTGGAGAGAGGGGTCGCCCGTGCGGATCCCGTCGCCGCGACTCGCCTCCTTGCCCAAGCGTTGACCGCCGAGCCCGCCGTGCCCGACACCCGGTCGCTCGGGCAGGCGGTGGAAGTCGCGGCGACTCTGGTTCGCCAGCGACTCGCCGCCGTGCAGGACGCCCGCTGGCGAGCCACCGACCGCGATCGGTTCGCGCGCCGCCTCATCCCCTGGGTGCTCTCGGCGGGACGCCGGGCCGCGCGCAGGGGCGATGCCCCGCAGCTCTCTACGCTCGACGCACTCGTGTCGCGGCTCGCATCCGGAATGACGGCGGGAGAGGAGCTGCTGCTCGAAGACGTGCTCTCGCGGCGTGAGCCGCTGACGGTGCGAGATCTCGCGGCTTGGCACGAGCGGCTGCCGGCCTTAGGGAGCGACGACGTCGGATTCGATGTGGAGCTGATTGCCGCCCTGGTGGTGCAGCCAGCGACGTAGCCTCCGGTTGACGCCCCGCGCGCAGGCGGGCAACGTTCGTCCATGAACACTCGCCGCTGGCTCTTCTCAGGCGTGGCGCTCGCGCTCTGCGCCGCGCCGCTCGACGCCCAACAGTTGCCCATCACCACCCGGACGCTTCCCAACGGTCTCGAGGTCATCATCATCGAGAATCACGCGGTGCCGATCGTGACCGTGGAGCTGGATGTCCGCAACGGGGCGTTCACCCAGCCGCCCGAGTACGAGGGCCTCGCGCACCTGTACGAGCACATGTACTTCAAGGCCAACCGGGCTATCCCCAGCCAGGAGCGCTACCTCGAGCGTACCAACGAGCTGGGCCTGGTGTGGAACGGGACGACGGCGGAGGAGCGGGTCAACTACTTCTTTACGGTCGGCGTCGACAGCGTCGCGCCGGCGATGCAGTTCATGGAAGACGCGATTCGCTATCCATTGTTTCTCCAGGAGGAGCTGGAGCGCGAGCGGCCCGTCGTGCTGGGCGAGTTCGACCGCGGCGAAGCCAGCCCCTTCTTTCATCTGTTCCGCGACGTGGCCCGCACCCTGTACACCCCCGCCTACTACTCGCACAAGAACACCATCGGCGACCGCACGATCATCATCACGGCCACCCAGGAGAAGATGCGCGCGATTCAACAGCGCTACTACATCCCCAACAACACGGCGCTGATTCTCTCGGGTGACATCACGCCGGCGCGGGGGGCCGCGCTGGCGGACAGCATCTTCAGCGATTGGCCGCGTGGCGCCGACCCGTTCCCGCAGCCCGCGCCCGATCCGCCGCCGCTCACGCGCTCGAAGTCCGTGATCGTCGAAAAACCCGTGAACAGCGTCACGCTGCTGATCCAGTGGAACGGGCCGAGCGTTGGGCAGGACCCGGGCGCCACGTATGCCGCGGATGTCTTCTCGAACGTGTTGCGCAATCCCACGAGCCGCTGGGTGAAGCGACTCGTGGACTCGGGGCTCGCCTTCTCGGTGGACTTGAACTACTACACGCTGAACCACATCGGCCCCATCAGCGTGTTCGCGCAGACGACTCCCGACAAGCTCCTCGCCCTGGAGCGCGCGGTGTTCGAAGAGATCCGCCAGTTCGGTGACTCGACCTACTTCACCGACGCGCAGCTCGATGCGGCGCACAATCAGATCGCCGTGCAGGGTTCGTACGAGCGCGAGGAGTCAAGCGGCTTCGCCCATACCGTCGGTTTCTGGTGGTCGGTCGCCGGCCTCGACTACTACACGGGGTACCGCCGCAACATGCAGGCGGTCACGCGCAGCGCCCTGACCGACTACGCGCGGCGCTACCTCGTGGGCAAGCCGAGCGTCGTGGGGGTCTTGATCAGTCCCGAAGCGCGCGCCGCGCTGTCGCTCACGCCCGAGGCGCTGCTGCCGCCGGGAGTCGTGCCATGAACCGGACGTTCGCACTCCTGGGACTGCTGGCCGCCTCGTCGCTTGGGGCCCAACAGCCCGCGCCGGCCGTGGCGAAGTTCACGGTCGCCGGTATCCCGGTCATTCTCAAGCCGATCACCGCCAACGAGGTCATCGCGATCCGGCTGTACGTGCGGGGCGGCAGCGCCAACCTGACTCCCGCCACGGCGGGGATCGAGCGGCTCATCGGCGCCATGGCCACGGAGGGCACCGCCAAGTACTCGAAAGACGACTTCGCCGCCCGGGCCACGGCGAGTGGCGTCGAGTTCGCCGCCGAGGCCGATCACGACTACACCGTCTTTTCGGCCCGCGGCGTGACCGATCACTGGACCGAGACGTGGGATCTGTTTACGCAGGCTGCCCTGCACCCCACGTTCCCCGAAGCGGAGCTGGGCGTCGTCCGCGACCAGATCCTGAACGGCTTGCGCCAGCGCCGCGATGACGCGGACACCTACCTGCGCTGGCTGGCCGACAGCGTCCTCTACGCGGGCCACCCGTACTCCGTGGACCCCGAAGGCGACGAGGCCTCGATCACTTCGCTCACGCGCGCGGCCCTGTCCCGTTGGCACGCGCAGCGCATGACCAAGGAAAACCTGCTGCTCGTCGTGGTAGGGAACGTGACCCGCGCCGATCTCCAGGCCAAGGTGGTGGCGGCATTCGGCGCGCTCCCGGCGCGGGGCGGGGCCGCCGCGTCGCCCGCGCCGCTCCCCGCGCGGACGCCATCGGTCACGGTCGTGCAGCGCGATCTGCCGACGACCTACGTCATCGGGGTCTTCCCGGCCGCGACATTGTCGGACCGCGATTACCCCGCGCTCCGCGCCGCGACGGAAATCCTCTCAGATCGTCTGTTCGAAGAAGTCCGGACCAAGCGCAATCTCACCTACGCCGTGTTCGCCGGCATCCAGAGCGACCGCGCCAACAGCGGACTGCTGTACGTGACGGCCGTGGAGCCCGATACCACCGTCAAGGTGATGCTCGCCGAGGTGCAGCGTCTCCAGGATGAGCCGATCGAAGCGGGCCGCATCGGCGAGAGCATCAATACGTATCTGACGCAGTATTTCATGGGCCAGGAAGCGAACATGAGCCAGGCCGATCGGCTGGGGCGCTACGAGCTGCTCGGCGGCGGCTGGGATCGCGCGGAGACGCTCGTCAATCGCCTGCGGGCCGTGCGGCCTGAGGAGATTCAAGACGCGGCCCGGCGCTACCTGCGGAACTTCACGTTCGCCGTGATCGGGGACTCGAGCAAGATCGACCGGAAACTGTTCACGTCGAAGTAGGGGGAGGGCGCCGTGCAACTGTCCACCTTCCTGTTCGACCTCGACGGCACCCTGATCGACTCGATCGATCTGATCCTGCGGTCCTACCGCCATACGATGCGGGTACACCGCTCGGGTGAGCCCCTCCCGCCCGACGACGTCTGGATGAAAGGCCTCGGCACACCCCTGCGCGTCCAGTTCCGCCACTGGACCGACGATGCGACCGAAATCGATGCGATGGTCGCCACCTACCGCGAGTACAACCTCGCGCACCACGACACCCTGGCACGACCGTACGATGGCGTGACGGATGCCGTGTTGGCCCTGCACGCGAGAGGGCCACGGCTGGGGCTCGTGACCAGCAAGTTCGTGGGGGGCGCCGAGCGGGGCTTGAAGCTCGTGGGGCTCGATCGCGCCTTCGAGATCATCGTCGGCGCCGACAGCGTCACCCACCCCAAGCCCCATCCCGAACCCGTTCTGAAGGCCCTCGAGCTCCTCGACGCAGCTCCCGAACGTACGGTGTTTATCGGCGACTCCCGGCACGACCTGGAGTGCGGCCGCGCGGCTGGCGTCAAAACCGCCGCCGTCCTCTGGGGCCCGTTCAATCGCTCTCACCTCGAAGACCTTGCCCCTGACTTCTGGCTGGAGAAACCCGGCCAACTAGCGCAGCTTTACGAGCCATGACCCCAACCAAATTCGTTCCGTTCGAGCTCGAGCGCTGGCAAAGCACGTGGGAGAACCGCGTGCGCTTCAACCTGTCCGAATCGGGCGTGCACCCGCTCTCCATCCAGGAGCTGCTCGGCCTGGCCGGCGCCTCCGCAATGCCGCTGCTGGAAGTGCGGCTCGGTTACAGTCAGTCGAACGGCACCGACCTGCTGCGCGAGCGGATCGCCGCGCTGTACCCCGGCGTGTCTCCCGACCAGATCCTCGTCACTACCGGCAGCTCGGAAGCCAACTTCGTCACCTGCTGGCGGCTGGTCGAGCCCGGCGACAAGGTCGCGGTGATGCAGCCCAACTACCAGCAGACGTGGGGGCTCGCGCAGAATTTCGGCGCCCAGGTGCGGCCGTTCCAGCTGCATGAGAAAGAAGGCTGGGAGCCGTACGCTGAAGAGGTCCGCAGCGCGATCGCGCCGGGCACGAAGCTCGTCGTGGTGACGAACCCCCATAACCCCACGGGGCACGTGCTCTCCGACGCGTCCCGCAAGGTGATCCTCGATCGTGTCGCCGAAGTCGGCGCCTGGCTGCTCGTCGACGAGGTGTACACGGGCGCCGAGCGGGGGGGCAAGACGACGCCGTCGTTCTGGGGCGCCTACGACAAGGTCGTCGTCGTGAACGGTCTTTCGAAGGCCTACGGGCTGCCGGGGCTGCGCATCGGGTGGATCGTGGCGCCGCCGGCCCTCACGCTGGAGACCTGGGCGCGCCACGACTACACGACGATCGGGCCCTCGGGCGCCACCGATCATCTTGCGGCCGTCGCGCTCGATCCGCGCGTGCGCGAGAAGCTGATCGAGCGCACCCGCCGCATTCTGAACACCAACTATCCCGTCATGGAGGCGTGGCTCAAGGGCTTCGGCGACACGTTCACGTGGCACCCGCCGCAAGCCGGTGCCATCTGCTGGGCGCGCTATCGCCAAGCGATCCCGGCAAGCGAGATCGTCGAGAAAGTCCGCGCGCAGCACAGCGTGCTGCTCGTCCCCGGCGATCAGTTCGGGATGCCGTCATTCCTGCGGTTCGGGTTCGGCGGCGACTTGCAGCATTTCGAAGAAGCCCTCGCCGAGACGGAGCGCGCGCTGCGCCGCCTGTTCACCGATTGAGGCTCGTTCCGCTCGAGGCTCTCAACCCATGATCATCACCGCGCCATACGACAACAGTGAAGTCGGCGTGGTCACCCTGGCGGGTCCCGCGGAGGTGCGAGCGGCGCTCGACGCCAATGTCGCCGCGGCGCGCGCCTGCCGCACCATGCCGGCCTACGAACGCGCCGCGGCCCTCCGCAAAGTGGCCGACGGCCTCGCCCTGGAGCGCGACGATCTGGCCCGCACGCTCGCGCTCGAGGCAGGCAAGCCGATCGCGCAGGCGCGCATCGAGCTCGACCGCGCCATCTTCGTGTTCCGCGACGCGGCCGAGGAGGCGACGCGCATCTCCGGCGAGATGCTGCCCGCCGACTCCGTCCCGGCGGGCGCGGGGCGCATCGCCATCACGCGGCGCTTCCCGCTGTCGCCGATCGCCGCGATCACGCCGTTCAACTTTCCCGTGCTGCTCGCTGCCCATAAGATCGCGCCCGCGATGGCCTGCGGCGCGACCCTCACGCTCAAGCCTCCGCCACAGGATCCGCTCACCACGCTGCGACTTGCCGAGCTCGTGAAGGCATCGGGTTATCCGGCGGGCGGCATCAACGTCGTCCCCTGCCACGTCGAAGTCGCGCAGGTGATGATCGAGGATCCGCGAGTGCGGCTCATCACGTTCACCGGGAGCGCCAAGGCCGGGTGGGCGATCCGCGCGAAGGCGGGCACGAAGCGCGTCGCCCTGGAGCTGGGCGGCAACGCCGCCGTCATCATCGAACCCGACGCCGATCTCGCCTGGGCGGCGGCGCGCTGCGCCGTGGGCGGATTCACGTACGCGGGCCAGTCGTGCATCTCGACCCAACGCATCTTCGTCCACGAATCTGTTTATACGCGGTTTCTTGACGTATTTGTTCAACGAGTTCGTCAGTTGAATGTTGGAGATGTGCTCGACGAGAAGACGGACGTGGGTCCGCTTATTTCAGCCGACGTCGCCGAGCGCGTGGAGCGTTGGATCGGCGAAGCGGTGGCGTCGGGCGCGGAGATCGCGCTGGGCGGCAAGCGCACCGGTCAGGTTCTCGAGCCCACGGTCCTCCTGCGCACCAAGCCGGAGATGAAGGTGAACTGCGAAGAGGTATTCGCCCCGCTCGTGACGGTCACGCCCTACGCCAAGCTCGACGACGCCATCGCGGCGGCGAATGCGTCGCCCTACGGGCTGCAGGCGGGGGTGTTCACGACCAACCTGCACACGATGTTCCGCCTCCACGCCGAGCTCGACGTGGGCGCGGTGAACGGGAACGACATCCCAGGTTTCCGCGTGGACCGGCTACCCTACGGTGGCGCCAAGGCTTCGGGGCTGGGGCGCGAGGGCGTGCGGTACGCGATCGAGGAAATGACCGAGCTTCGCGTGCTCACGCTGAAGCTCGACTGAACGTGCACAACCGCCTGCGCCAGCACCTCCTCGATCTCCTCGGGTTCACGCCCATGAGCTACCGGCCGCCGCTCCCGCGGCGGTGGTGGCTCTACTGCGCCGTCGCCTATCTGGCCCCGAGCGTCGTGCTGCAGATCGTGCCCGCGGCGGACGTGCCCTACCGCGACCTGATCTGGCTCCTCACACTCGTGCCCGCTTACGTGCTTTCCCTGCACTACGGCATGCACGGGGCCGTGTCCGGCCTGGTCATGGGCACGATCCTGTTCACGGCGATCCAGTTCCTCGTCGCCTGGAGTCTCGAGCCCGAGGACTGGCGCATCACCGTGCCGCTCTACGTGGCGTACGGCGCGACCGTGCGATCGAGGGCGAGCGCATCGCGGTGGTGGGACAGGTGGCGATCGCGATCCGCCACGAGGTCAATAACGCGCTGGCGGCAATCATCGCGGAGGGCCAACTGCTCGAGCAGGACGGCCGGCTCACCCACCCCGAGGACGTCAGGTCGCTCGAGAACATCATCGCGATGGCGCGGCGCGTGAACGACAGCATGGAGAAGCTCGCGACGCTGACGCACGCCCCGGTCACGGATTACGCGGCCGGCGTGAAGATGATCGACATCACCAAGCTGTAACTACATGCCGACCGCCCGCAGCAGCACGTAGCTCAACCCGGCGACTCCCGCCGCGGCGGGAATCGTCGCGATCCACGCCCACACGATCTTCCCCGCCACGCCCCAGCGCACTGCCGAGACCCGGTGGGCCACTCCCACGCCCGTGATCGCGCCGGTGATCGTGTGCGTCGTGCTGACCGGGATGCCGAAGTGTGACGACAGGAACAACGTGATGGCGCCGGCGGTCTCGGCACAGAAGCCGCCGAACGGTGTGAGCTTCGTGATGCGCTGGCCCATCGTCTTTACGATGCGCCAGCCGCCCGCCATCGTGCCGAGTCCGATCGCCGCGTGCGCCGACAGGATCACCCACACGGGGATGGACGCCGCCGACGTGAGGTGGAAGGCCTGGATGGGGAAGGTCGCAAACAGCGTCTGGCTCGATACGAGCAGCGCGACGATGATGCCCATCGTCTTCTGGGCATCGTTCGTGCCGTGTCCGAGGGAATACGCCGCCGCCGAGACGAGCTGCAGCACGCGGAACGTCTTATCGACGGAGCGGGGCAGCGACCGTCTGAGCATCCACGACAGGGCCACCGTGAGGAGCAGGGCCAGCGTAAGCCCCAGCAGCGGCGCCACGACGATGAAGATCAGGGTTTTGACCCAGCCACTGGCGATGATCGCCGAGAATCCCGCCTTGGCGACCGCCGCGCCCGCGTAGCCCCCGACCAAGGCGTGGGAGGACGATGTCGGGAGGCCGAGCCACCAGGTCGCGAGATCCCAAATGATGGCGCCCAACAGCCCCGCCAGAATCACGGTCGCGTCGACGACGGCGAGGTTGATCATCCCGCCGCCGATCGTTTTCGCGATCGCCGTGCCGAAGACGAACGCGGCCACGAAGTTCCAGAACGCCGCCCAAATGACGGCGGCGGTCGGGGACAGGACGCGGGTGGACACGACGGTGGCGATGGAGTTCGCCGCGTCGTGGAAGCCGTTGATGAAGTCGAAAACGAGGGCGACGACGAGGATCGCCAGGACGAACCAGACGGATCCAGCCATCAGGCGTGCTTGATGGTGATGGACTCGACGACGTTCGCGACGTCCTCGGCTTGGTCGAGCGTGTTCTCCAGGTTGTCGTAGATCTCCTTCCACTTGATGATCTCGATCGCATCACGCTCCTTCTCGAACATCTGGCCGAGCGCCTCGTGATAAATGGAGTCGCCTTCCTCCTCGAGCTGCTTCGCTTCGACGCAGAAGCGCATCACGTCGTCGCCCTTCTTGAGGCGACTCACCGCCTCCGCCAGCACCGCCACCATGCGCTGGATGACCTCCGTCAAGCGGCGCACGCCCTGCGGGGCGACGCCGAGCCGGAAGATCTGGGCGCGCCGGGCGCAGCCGTCCATCGCGTCCATCACATCGTCCAGGTCGGAGGCCAGCTGGTGAATGTCCTCGCGGTCGAGCGGCGTGATGAAGGTGCGGTCGAGCCGGTTCACGACCTCGTGGGTGACCTGGTCCGCCTCGTGCTCGAGCCGCTTGAGGGCCTCGACCATCGGGGTGCGACGGTCGGGTGGGGCCTCGAACAGATCGTGCAGGTACTGCGCGGCTTCCTTGTTGCGATTGGCGACCTCGGTGAAGAGGTCGAAGAACTCCTCGTTACGCGGCAGCAGGCGCACGCTGTTGTCCCCTGGGAAGGGTGCGGGGCAAAGATAGCGGCCGATGGAAAGGGCCACTAGGTTATCGAACTCATGACCACTCCCCCCGCCACCCGCACGGAATTCGTTCGGGCCATCTCCCGGCTCGACGCCACGGCCCTCGTCGTGGGATCGATGATCGGCTCCGGCATCTTCATCGTGTCCGCCGACATCCTGCGGCAGGTGCAGGCACCGGGGGTCTTGCTGCTCGTGTGGGGGCTGTCCGGCGTCGTGACGCTGCTCGGGGCGCTGACCTACGGCGAGCTGGCGGCGATGTTCCCCAAGGCCGGCGGCAACTACGTGTACCTGCGGGAGGGGATCTCGCCGCTGTTCGGCTATCTCTACGGCTGGACGCTGTTCGTCGTGATCCAGACGGGGACCATTGCGGCCGTCGCGGTGGCGTTCGCCCGGTTCACCTCGGTCCTCTTCCCGTCGCTGTCACCCGACGTGTTCCTGGGGTCCACGCTGCACTTCCCACAGCCGATCGGCGACATCGCGGTGGGCCTGTCGGCGCAACGCATCTTCGCGATTGTCTCGATCGTGCTGCTCACGTGGATCAACGTGCGTGGCGTACGCACCGCCGCGTTCATCCAGACGTCGCTGACCGTCATCAAGACCGCGGCCCTCGCCGGGCTCATCGTGCTCGGTCTGACGATCGGCCGGAACGCCGAGGCGATCGCCAGCAATTTCGGTCCCGCGTTCTGGCCCGCGAGCGGCCTCACGCTGGCCGTGCTCCCGGTGATCGGCGCCGCGATGGTCGGGTCGCTCTTCTCGATGGACGCGTGGAACAACGTCGGCTTCGCCTCGGGAGAGCTGAAACAGCCGGAGAAGGATCTCCCCTTCGCCATGGCGACCGGCGTGCTGACGGTGACGACGCTGTACGTGCTCGCCAACGTCGCCTACCTGCACGTCTTGCCCGCCGATGTGATCGCCCACGCGCCGCAGGACCGCGTCGGGACGGCGGCGCTCCAGGCGATGTTCGGCACGCCCGGCCTCTACATCATGGCCGTGGCGATCATGATCTCGACGTTCGGTTGCAACAACGGGCTCATCCTGTCGGGCGCACGTGTCTACTACGCGATGGCCGTGGACAACCTCTTCTTCAAGTCCGCGGCCGTGCTGCACCCGCAGTTCAAGACGCCTGCCGTTGCGCTCATCGTGCAGGCGGTGTGGACCTGCGTGCTGTGTCTCTCCGGCACGTACGGCCAGCTGCTCAACTTCGTCATCTTCGCCGCGGTGGCGTTCTACCTGGTGACGGCCGTCGCTCTGTTTGCGCTGCGACGCAAACGGCCTGATCTGCCTCGCCCCGTCCGTGCGCCGGGTTACCCCTGGCTGCCGGCGATCTACGTGGTTCTCACCGGCCTGATTGCGGTGAACCTCCTGTCGGAGCCCGCCACCCAGACGTACTCGTTCTTGGGTCTGGCGCTCGTCGTGCTGGGCGTGCCGGTCTATTACGGCTGGAGGAAGTGGATAGCACCGGCGTAGCTTGACCATGTAGGGGGTTCGGTATATCTTCGGGTGTCGCTATGCCACCCGCCCTGCCCTTCACCAGAGCCCCCATCGAACCAGCTCGCCCTCGCCCGGCGAAGCCCGCCTTATCACCTACGACATTAGCTCGCACCTGCCCCGACTGCGGATCGCCCGCCATCCCGCAGTCTGGGTGCTTGGTCTGCCCATATTGCGGCTGGGCGCGTTGTGGCTGAGCAGCTAGGGCTACCGCTCCTTTCGGTCATCTCGCCGGCCCCCGCCGCGCGACTGTCGGTCCTGGACGAGCGCCTGCGCGGCACGCGCTTCGTGTCCCTCGAGCCGCAGCGCGTGCTCAACCCGCCCAGCCAGACCGGGATGGACTTCTGGTCCCTCAATCCCTACGTCGGCTGCGAGTTCGGCTGTAGTTACTGCTACGCCCGATACGCGCACCGCTACGTCGTGGAGCGGGCGCACCGCGCCGGCAAGCTGACCGACGCCGAGCTCGCGGACTACCGGGGGCCTCACGGCTGGGAAGCATTCGAGCGACGCATCTTTGTCAAAGAACAGATCCTCGGCGCGCTCGAGACGGATCTGCGACGCCTGCCGCCGGGCCAGACCGTCGTGATCGGTACGGCCACCGATCCTTACCAGCCGGCGGAGCGGCGCTTCCGCATCACGCGCGCGGTGCTGGGCCGGCTGGCGCGCTGCGAGGGGTTGTCGGTCGGGATCATCACGAAGAGCCCGCTCGTGGCGCGCGATGTGGACGTGCTGCGCCGCCTGCAGGAGCGGAACGCACTTGAGGTGTACGTCTCGTTGATCACCGTCGATGCTGGACTGGTCCGCACCCTCGAGGCGCGCTCGCCGCTGCCGGCGGTCCGCTTGCGCGGACTGGCGAAGCTCACGTCCGCTGGCATCAACGCCGGGCTCATCGTTGCGCCGGTGCTTCCCGGCATCACCGACGACGTCCCACAGCTCGAGGCGCTGTTCCGCGCGGCGCGCGAGGCAGGCGCGCGTTTCCTCCACGCGGGACCGCTCCGCCTCTATCCCGCGATCCGAGAGCGGTTCTTGCCGCTGCTCGACGAGCACTTCCCCGCGCTGGCCGCCCGCTACCGCGCGGCCTATGCGGGCAGCGGCTCGGCACCGCGAACGTATGCGCGCGCGTTGAGTCGCCGCATCAAGCGTCTGCAGGCGCGATTTGGGTTTGAGGTCAATGATGGGATGGTGGATCGCTACAGGAGCCGGCTACCGGCGATGCAAGCGGAGCTGCCGCTGGGCCAGCGCTAGCGCTCGGTCTTCGTAATCGCTGCGATCGCCCCCCACAACTGTCGCATCGTGAACGGCTTCGCGAGGAAGAATTCGCGTTCGCTGCCGTGGTCCGGCGCGGGGAAAGGGTGGCCGCTGATGAACACGAACCGGCCCACCAGCTCAGGGCGAGTAGCGGTGGCATGCTGCCACAGCCAGATCCCGTCGCGCCGCTCCATCTGCACGTCGGTCACGACGACGTCGAACGGCTGCAGGTCAACGGCGTCCAAACCCTCGACGCCGTCCTCCGCCGTGACGACTTCACAGCCCTGCTGCTCGAGAGCCAAGCGCAGGGTGGTGCGCACGAGGTCGTCGTCCTCGATCACGAGGATTCGCAGTTGGGCTGCTTCGGTCATTCGTCGCTAAGTAAGGGGATCTCGCGAGAACTGCACGAACTGCACGCACACGTTATACCGCGCGGTGGGATTGGCGGCAAGAGGACGTTTCAGGCGACGTCGGAAACGCTGGCGCGGCGCGTGGACTTCAAACGCTTGGCCAGGTCGCGCACCCAACCCGGCGGGCTGAGGCGCCGCTGTTCGTACGCGGCCGCGACGAGCTGCGCCACCTCGCGGCCGAGCGCGAGCGTTTGCTGTGGGGAGAGATCGCCGGCCAATTCACCCAGGAGGCGTACGAACTGGCCGACGTTGGGGGGGCGGCTCACACGGTGTTGGCCGGCGAGCCACCGCTCGAGCTTCACCCGGTTGGCAGACCGCGGGCCTGCCCCGTTGAGGAAGTTGCGGAGGCCGTTGGGACTGATCCCAATCTCTCCTGCGGCGTGCCGGAGCGACTGACGCGCGACCTCTCGCGCGACGGAATCACGCAAGAGTGTCACGGGGAGCGTCGGCACGCCCCGGCGGTCGATCGTCGTCTCGACCCCTCCCGGCGTGCAGTTTGTGCGGTTTCCCGCAGCTTACACCGATTACGCTAGCAACCGCTCAGCGCGTCGGCAAGACTAGTTCCGGCTCACCAAGCGGAACGTCCGGAACGCCCCGCACGCGGCCAGTAATGAGCACAGCATCACTGACGAGACAGCACGCATGTGACGACTCCTTTCGGTTGGCCGCTCAGTTCCGTGTCACCATGTGGAAGACCCTGGCCTGCCCACATACCGGGGCAGACGGCTCGTAGATGTACCCACGCACGAACCCGTTCCAATACTGCGCCGTGTCGGCGGGAGGGTTCTCGATCACGTACCCGGGATTGATGGCCCACGGGAAGAGCGTGACGCAGCCGAGCGAGTCGCGCGACGTGTACACCTGGCCACCGGCGTTGAGGCGCTCGGTGACGACGCCTGCGCTTCGGACGGTCACATCGCCGAACGTGCGGATCGGCAACCGCGAGTCGAGCGCGCCGGGGCCATACACGGTGGTGCCGGCGCGCATCTCGTACGTGCGCGGTACCTGCGCGTCGAGCCCGGGGACCGCCGTCCGGGTGTCGTAGAAGGGTGCGACGATGCTGAGGCCCTGCGGTCGGACGGCAGATTGGCCCGTTCCGGCCAACGGACAGAGCTGCGGCCGCCCGGTGACGAGGAAATACGGCTCGAATGTGACCGCCGATTGGTCCACTGTCGGCGTCGTAACGAACTTCACCACTTCCACGCAAGAAACGCCGAACCCCGCGAGGCGCACGGTGAACGGTGTGGCCGCCAGCACCTCGGCGGGCCATTCCATCCAGTTGACCTGCGCGGCTTCGAGGCGCGTGTCGGGTTCGGACGAGCAAGCAGCGACGGGCACGACGAGCAACAGGACGAACGAAGCAGGGCGCATGGTTAGTTCCTCGTGACGAGATGGAAGACCCTGGCCTGCCCACATACCGGGGCGGCCGGCTCGTAGATGTACCCTCGCACGAACGCGGTCCGGTACTCTGTCGTGTCGGCCGGCGGATTCTCGACGACGTAACCCGGGTGGATGCCGTAGGCGCGCAGCGTGACGCAGCCGAGCGAGTCGCTCACCGCGCTCGCCAGACCGCCGGCGTTGATTCGCCCGTTCTCCACCTGCGCGGTGCTCACGGTAACGTCGCCGAACGTGCGGATCGGGAGCGCCGCGGCAACGCCCCGGGTCAACACGTCGGTGCCGGCGCGGATCTCGTACGTGCGCGAAACCTGGGCCGCGAGGCCGGGCACTCCAGCCAGCGTGTCGAAGGATGCAAAGATTGGAAGAATGGATGCGGGGTCCGAGGTGGCCGTCGCCTGGACCGGTCGGCACTGATTCGGCGGACCGTCGAGCAAGAAGTACGGCTCAAACGTGACAGCGGACTGATCCACTGTCGGGGCTGTCACGAACCGCACGATCCGGACGCAGTAAACGCCGACCCCCACAAGCCGCACCGTGAACGGCGTGGCGGCCGTCACCCCGGCAGGCCATTCCATCCAGCTGATTTGGGCAGGTTGGACTCGTGTATCGGGTTCGGAGCAAGCGACGACGGGCACGACGAGCAACAGGACGAACGAAGCAGGGCGCATGAGACATCCTCCTTGAAAGGTCATCCAGCTATGCTGTCCACCTGGATTACTGGGGCGTCGTCGACACAGGTGGACGCGAGGACGGGATCGACGCGCCCATAGATGAAACCGCTGAAGCCGGGCGTCCAGGCAGGCGCCTGGTCGGCGGAGACGAGCCGCTGCGCGGGAAGATGAGTGATAAACGAACAACCGAGTCCGTCTTGGAACCCGGCACCGGCCCCTACCGAGTGCATCAACGGTTGCACGACGGTATCGGGGGAAACGGTCAGCGTACCGAATGTCATGAGCGGCCATGGACCGATGACGGTCCGCGAAGCAGTCGGCGCGCGCATCGTCACACGGCGGGGTGTCGTCGCAGCGATGGCGGGAACCCACACGAGCGTGTCGTAACCGAAAAAGATGTCCGGGCAACTCCCGCGGCAGGGCGGCTCCACGGAATACGGCTCGATGGTAACGGTATCGCGATCAACATGGATGCGGAGGCGCAAAGAAGTCCGGTGCCCGATCGCTATCCCGTACACATGCACGCCAAACGGAATACCAGCTGTGACCGAGTCCGCCCATTCCAGCCAGGACACGTTGACCGGCGTACTCACGTCATCGCTGCACGCGGGGATGACAACGAGCGAAAGGGCGAAGCATGAAGCGATGCGGGCGGCGCGCATGCGAACCTCGTAGACGGCTACGTCCTCAGTTCTACCCTCTGTCCCGCGGGAGTGCCAGTCCCTCCTCCTCCGCCCACATGCGCGCGACCTCACGGATCGTACCGGGCGCGTTTCCCTCGGCTCGGTTGTTCGCGAGGATGAAGGCCTCGATGCGCCGGCGCAACACCTCCTGGATCGCCTTGATAAGGTCGCGTCGCAGCTCGGGTTGCGGCTCCTGGATCCGGTCGTACGGCTCAAACGCCTTCACCGCATCGGCATAGCGGCGTCCTGGCTTGAGCAACGCCCGCACCACCGTGAAGTCGGCGGTGAAGGTCCAGGGCTGCGCCAGCTGGTCGCCGATCGTCGGCATCTCCGTCCACGAGTTGAAAACGTGTGCCACTCGGTGGCGCTTCAACACCTCCCCGTGGAGCCCGGTGAAGAGCTCGGGATTTCGTAATTCGACGGCGTATCGAAAATCGGGCGGCAGCTCCGCCAGGAAGGCGTCGAGCTGATCCGCCCACTGAAGAGGATCGGGGAGGTCCTTACCGCGCATCGCCTGAAACTCGAACACGAAGCAGCGCGCGTGATCCCGAAACTCCCGAGAGTAAGGACCGAGCACTGCATCCTTGAATCGCGTCGCGTTGAGGAAATCCGGGTTCTGCTTCACCGTGATCTGCTCCCACACCTTGCTCACGCACGGGAATCCTGGGGGAAGAGCGTTTGCGTAGGCGCGCAGCACCTCCTCCGACGGCGGCTCGTAGAAAGCACTGTCGATCCCCACGGTCCGAAACAGGGGATAGCGGACGTATTCCTCGAGCCGTTTCGCCGGTTGGGCGCCGCGGTAGTGACGGTGATAGACGTCGCCCGTCCAGCCGTCGTAGGTCCAGGTGGAAGTGCCGAAGCGGACGGTCGCCGGTAAAAGAGCGGCGAGCGCAGTCAGCTCGGCGCTGGGATTGGGAAGGGATTCCTCCCCATCAAAGAGATCAGGCTGGTTCATTCTCGAAGCTCAAACATACCAATCACTTAACCGTTTCGCACGGAGCCTTGCGGGGTGCTCGATCTTCGGGATATATTCGGGTCCCATTTGGACTCTTGTCAATGCCGCAACGTCCTACGAGCTCGCTCGCCGCCTGCGTCTGGATTCCCCTCTTCCCGCTGCGCTGTGAAGAGGCGCGTCGTGAGGGGCTCGCCACCCACCCCACCGCACTCCTCGCCCCTGACCTGAGCCGCAAGCTGTGGCAGGTCTCCCCCCTCGCGCGCCACGCCGGGGTGAGGGCCGGGATGACGGTAAGCCAGGCGATCGGTCTCTGCCCCACCCTCCGGCTGTGCGAACCCGACCCGGTGCATTACGACGAGCGCTTCGCCCGCTTGCTCGCGGCGTTGAATGAAATCAGCCCGGTCATTGAGTCCGGAGAGCTGGGCCTGGCTTACTTGGGTACTGACGGATTGGAAGGAATTTTTGGTCCGCCTGAGAAGGTCGTCAAAGCAATCGAGTGCGTGGTACGTGGTGCGTGGTGCGTTCGCATTGGCTGGGGCCGAGGAAAATTCGCGGCGTGGGTCGCGGCCTCGGCCCCAGCCAATG